>Ga0224501_10003493_pt1 | contig 12356 bp, 8 predicted proteins | sample SF_Oct11_sed_USG_4_FD_169105 | JGI IMG/M metagenome (GOLD analysis project Ga0224501, IMG submission 169105) | Sediment microbial communities from San Francisco Bay, California, United States - SF_Oct11_sed_USGS_8_1 | ecosystem: Environmental > Aquatic > Marine > Sediment | place: USA... | reverse complement strand
CTAGCGTCATCAAGGCTGGAAGCCGGTCGTAACTTTGCCAACAAGCTGTGGAATGCCACCCGGTTCGTGGTCAAAAGCCTTGAGCCAGAAGGCACCAATGTGGAAATTCAGTGGAACTTGCTTCCGGTGGAAGACCGCTGGATTCTTAGCCGCTTGAGTCGCACCATATCTGCCGTGACCAGATTGATGGAGGGCTTCCAATTTGGAGAAGCCCAAAGGCAAATCCATGATTTCTTGTGGGGTGAATTCTGCGACTGGTATATTGAGTTTGCCAAGCTTCGCCTTCGCTCAGAGGAAGTGCTATCTCCCATCCCGGTTCTGGTCTATGTTCTGGAGACGTCGCTTCGTCTGTTGCATCCCTATATGCCTTTCGTCACCGAAGAGCTATGGCAAAATCTTAAACAGCGCCTGCCCTCAGACTGGCAAGCAACCGAGTCCATAATACTCGCCGCCTACCCACAGGCAGACGAAAAGGCTATTGACCCACAAGCGGAGCGGGTCATGGAATCCTTAATAGAGATAATACACTCTATCCGCAACGCCCGGGCTCAATACAAGGTGGAGAGCACCAGATGGATTGAGGCACAAATCTACGCTGGCGAGCTTACCCCGGCCATCAAGGTTTACTCTCCGGCGATTGAGACGCTGGCTAGAGCCAGGCCGGTTACTTTACACGATATCCAACAAGCAGTCTCGCAAGGAGTCCCGTCAGAGGAGAGTGATCTAATACTAGTGCTCTCAAATGCTGTAATAGTCAGGATACCAATGGGAAGTCTGGTTGACCTGCAGGCTGAGAAAAAACGGCTGGAGAAGGAGATAGAACAGAGCCAGGCTGAGATTGCCTCCCTTGAAGCCAGGCTTAAGGACAAAGCCTTTCTGACAAAGGCACCAGCGGCCGTTGTGGGCAAGGAGCAAGATAAACTAGCCACAAAAAAGGACAAACTGGAAAGGCTAAAAGAGCAACTTATTAGGTTTCAAGCTTGATTCAAAACTAAAGCCGCCTCCCCACCAATATAGATAGGAAAGCGGCTTTAATTGTTAACTGTGGCTATTAGCTACATTCTAGTCTTCCCACTTACCACCTTTACCCATCTGAGAGAAGGAAAACCATAATGCGCCAATGAATACCAGCCACATAACAACCGTGGCGACTATTGCACCTGTTGTCATTTTCCACTCACCTCCTTGGGAGGCCCCTTGGTTTTCACTGCTTGCAGCCAGAAGCTCAGTCCCAGGGTTACCGCCAGGATGACCCATATCATGGAAGCTGCCCACGTTGGATACCCTCCGTAGGGTGCTGGTATATCAGTCATAAAACCACCGTAAATTACCACGAAGAGCAAACCTGCTGGCACGACAACTTTCAATAGCCAGTCAAACCAGGCTCCAACCTTGATATCCGAGGTCTTATTCACATGCTCTCTGAGCTTTCCAGCACCAAATACCCAGCCAACGACGATACAAGCTAGGGCACCGGTTATCAGCAAAGCGTAGAAGGAGACTGTCCTATCCACAATGTCCAACCAGTAAAGACCGCCATTGGTGGTGAATATAATTCCGATTAAGAAGGCGATAACGCAGATAATGGCTGTAGCTTTTACCCGGCTCAAGCCAAATTTATCCATGACTGGCGAGATTACGCCTCCATAGGCAAGGAAGAAGGCTGAGTCTATGCCCAAAAAGAACAAACACAGGAAAAAGAGCACGCCAATCAGGGCATTGGCTGCTGGCATCATGGATATTGCCACCGGATAGGTCACGAAAGCCAAGCCTAAACCTGCACCACTAACCTCCCCAACCGGGATGGACAGGGATTGCATGATGAAACCAACAGTGCTAAATACGGCAAAACCGGCAAAGAAACTGGTGGCACAATTGGAAAATGAGGTTATAAAGGCGTTATTGGTCACATCTGCTTTCTTGGCAATGAAGCTGCCGTAGGCAAACATTCCTGCCATTCCTAGAGAAAGGGTAAAGGCAATCTGGCTAAAGGCACCAAACCACACCTCCGGATTTGCTAATGCGGCAAGATTTGGCGTAAGGTAATAGTTGAGCCCGTCAATAGCTCCGGGCAGAGTTACACCCCTTATCATCAGAATAACCAGCAGAGCCCAGGGAATAGACACCGTCCATACAGCGACTTTGCCGATTACTCCGGCTCCTTTATACATTATGAAGAACAGGGCTACCCAGATAAGTGCCAAAAACCCTAATATTGGCAACACAGGGGTACCAAGCACACCCGGTCCAGAGGAAAGGTTCAAGACTGTCCCAAAGAAGTATGAGCCTGCCCCTTCAGCACCAGCCTCTCCCATGCCCCAAGCTACTGAAGCAGCGCTAACCGCATAGCGCAGAGCCCAGGCCATTACCACAGTGTAATAGGCGACTATCAAGAAGGCAGCAAAGACCGGCCACCAGCCCAGCCACTCCCATTTCTTGCCTATGCCTTCAAAGATGCCGGGAGCACTCCTCTGGAAGTAACGCCCCATGCCAAACTCCATCATCATCCAGGGAATGCCCATTATGATAAGACCAATAATCCAAGGTATCAAAAAGGCTCCGCCACCATATTTATAGGTCAGGTAGGGGAACCTCCAGACATTACCCAGACCTATTGCCGAGCCAATTGCCGCAAACAGAAAATAATACCGACTCGTCCATCTCTCTCTTACTTCCGCCAATTCCACATCCTCCTTTCTTCAAGATTTACCAAATCAGAGGATAACCTTTTATGCTATATGAGCACCTCCTTTCCCTACTAATTGACGTTCAAAAGGGGCTTGTTTGCCCCCTCCCAAAATTTCCCTATTTAGGATTTGTTAAGTTGGAATTTTACATAGCTCGATGACAAATGTCAATATATTCTTAACATAAAATCACGCTTACCTAGCTTTTTGGAAAAACCGCTGTTAGTCAACTGCTCCAGCGCCTTTTTGGTATCACTGGCAACCCTTGCTTTATCACACTGCTTTAGCCGATACTTAAATAGCCAATAGGTAAACTCCTTTAGCTCGGTTAGGCTGATAGACTTGAGCTGAGGATAACCCTTCTCCCGCTTGAAGCGCTTAAGCAACGTAGCTTTGGTAGCACCATATATTCGCCGGTAAACCTCGTTAGCCAGATTATGCTCATTATTATAGCCCGATATGCGCCTCTCCTTGCGCACTTCTTCCTGTACCGTCTGAATTAGAGCCTCCTCTACAATAATGCCATAAAAATAGTTAAGATACTGATGATATTTACCACTGCCAATAAGCTTCTTGAGTTTCTCCTTGGTCAGCCTAAGTGGTGGTTCACCATGGAAGAGTAGGGCAAGCCTTTCCTCATCAGGCAGCAAGCCATCTACTGTCTCACACAGGCGCTCAGCCAGAAGTAGCCAGTCAAAGGCTTCGCCATCAATAAGGTAGCGATAGTGGCGACCGTTATGGGCTTCCTCGCTCTCAGTCCATAGCCCGATAGCCTCAAGCAAGGCGATATACCAGTGCTTACCACCTCTGATAGCCTGCTCTAAATATCTTATTGCCTCAGTATTGCCTTCGCTTGTCATGGCTAATCCTTCGACCTTAGGTAGGCGATAACTTCTTCTAGCGGTCTGGTATTTAGTATATCCTGTGCCTGACACCAGCCCCGCTTGGCTACCCCCACCCCAAACCGCATAAATTCCAGATGCTCGGTTGAGTGGGCATCGGTGTTAATTACCAGCATTATCCCCAGTTCTCTCGCCCGGTAGGCATGGATGTCCTTGAGGTCTAGGCGGCTGGGCATGGCGTTGATTTCCAGCATGGTTTTAGTTTTAGCCGCTGCCTGGAAGACAGCCTCCATATCTACCGCCACTGGCTCTCTACCCGGTAGCAGGCGTGAGGTGGGATGTGCCAGCACGTCGACATTGGGATTTTCTATAGCTGCCAAAATTCGCCTTGTCATCTGCTCCTGGCTCTGATTCATCGCCGAGTGCACCGCTGCGGTAACAACATCCAGTTCCGCCAGAAGCTCATCGGGCATATCCAGGCTGCCATCGGCGCGAATGTCTACCTCGATGCCACTGAAGATATGAATGCCACTGATTTTCTGATTGAGCTGCTTAATCTCCAACATCTGCTGCCTTAGTCGTTCCGCATCCAGCCCGTGAGCAATGCCACGTCCTCCTGAGTGTTCAGCTATTCCCAGATACTGGTAGTCGAGGTCTTTGGCAGCCAGAGCCATTTCCTCAATGCTGTCGCGCCCATCACTCCAGTCGCTGTGAACATGGAAGTCGCCTTTTATATCAGGCAGCTGTATCAATCTAGGCAAGTTACCCTGTTCCGCTCTTACCACCTCTTGTTGACCCTCTCGCAGCTCAGGCGGGATAAATTCCAGCCCCTGCCGCTGATAGAAGGCTTCCTCGGTGGCAAACTTCTCTAGCTCATCGGTAGCCAGGTTGGTGATGCCATACTCAGATAGTTTTAGTCCTCTTCGGTGCGCCCTCTCCCTGAGGTTAATATTATGCTGCTTACTGCCGGTAAAATACTGTAGGGTCGAGCCAAATGAGTCGTGCTCCACTATCCTGAGGTCAACCTGAAGCTCACCAGAAACGACCACACTGGACTTGGTGGTGCCGCTGACCAAGACTTCTTTGACCTGGGGCAATGAGGCAAAGGCTTGCATTATCTCGCTGGCGTCATCGGCAGTGCCCATGAGGTCAATATCGCCCACTGTTTCCCGAAAACGGCGCAGGCTGCCGGCTGCCGCCAGATTTTTAACCCCAGGCACTTGCCCCAGGCTGGCCAAAATGTCATCTACCACCGGTAGTGCCTCACCGATAGGGATGCGCTGGTCTTTTCTTCTCATGGCTTGAATCTGGTGCAGGATATTCTCCGCCGTCTTATCCCCCATACGGTATAACCTGGCTACCTTGCCACCCACGATAGCTGCCTCCAGCTCGTCTGCCGAGCTTACCTCCAGTTCGCCGGAAAGCAGCATGGCTGTCTTAGGACCAACGCCGGGTATATCAAGCAGGGTGCTGATGCCCTCCGGGAACTCAGCCTTTAGCTCCTCGTAGTAGTCAAGCTTGCCGGTAGTTATTAGCTCGGTAATCTTCTTGGTGATAGCCTCCCCCACCCCGGGGACTTCCTTTAACCTGTCCTCCTTGACCAGTTGCTCCACCTCCACCGGCAGGTGCTCAATGGAGCGCACCACCTTCTGGTAAGCCCGAATCTTAAACGGGTTCTCCCCCTTGAGCTCCAGGAGGTCAGCAATATCCTCAAATACCTTGGCAACCTCTTTATTCTTCATTGGCTCTGATTTTATCCCTAATCCACTCCCAATCCGGGTATTTACTTATACTTTTTCCATTTTACTTTTTTAGCAGGCAAAGCAGGCTTTCTCATTATAAGGAGATACTTAAATCCCCTAAGGTAAAAGTTGAACTTCTTGGCTCTATAATGCCAAACCCCAGTATGTGAACTTTGACCTCTTCTAGCTATGCAGATTACATCTACTGTCTCAAAGTATTTCGTTAAGCGGTCATATAATTTGAAGCCTACAGGGGTAAATCTCTTTTTAACCCACTGGTCACCGATTAGCCACCCCATTACCTTGCCAGGTTTAAGTATTCTGTATGCTTCTATAGCAACCTTTTCCAATTCATGATAAAAGCGCTCGTCCTCAGCAGAGATTTTTCCGATATCATCAGGGTGGTCTGAGTAGTGAACATTGTCCCCATAGGGAGAATCAATAAATACCAAGTCTACCGATTCGTCAGGCAAAGGGATACTCCGAGCATCATGTTGAATAACCTCAGGGTGTTTGGGTTCAATGTCGTACCCAATTACTTTCCGACCTTCCTCTTTGCACACATCGATTGTCGTTCCGCTACCAGCCATCGGGTCAACAACCAAATCACCGGGCTTTGTATATCTTTGAACAAGATTCCAAATTATGAACGCTGGAGTTACGCCTTGAAATTTGTTGCTTCCTTTAGGTGTTTTCCCATAGCTCTGCTTGGGATAATCCCAGAGAGTGGTAGTTTCTAGGGAAGGCTTCCCATCTTCTTGAGTAACCTTAGGTACCTCTGTTACCTCTGCTTCAGGAAATAAAGATATGATTCTAGAACCATCTTTAATCTGCTCAGCTTCAGCCTTTTTTCTTTTGCCCACTTACTAGCCTCCGTATATCTTCAATAAGCTTAGGGAAAGTCTTCACCTTCTCACTCTCTGCAACATGCCGAAGAGTATAAGTACCATCCAACTCATGTTCAACTAGGATTCTATTTCTACTTGGCTTTACCATTCCTTCAACAAGGTCTCCATCCTCATCAGCTGTTACAAAGTATCCTTTTATATGCATCGTCAACGGATCGGCTGCCAGTTTCAACTTCCAATAAGCAGTTTGCGCAATCCTTTCTCGCAGCGTTATTTTACATGATATAACCCCTACAACTCTGCAGTTAGTGGGTTCATAAATAACCAAATCTACGTCAGGGAGTAATGACCATTGTCCATATCTAATAAGTAAATTACGGTACACTTTACCTAGCTCTTCTGAAAGTTTCTTTCTGCTGAGCCATTGACCTAGAATACAGCGTAAGTTAAGTTCAGCCTGAAACTTATCAGCAATAGTGTGCAATATGAGCTTCTCAAAGTTCTTACCTTTGAATGCTTTCCACGATTGTTCGGCGTCAGGCACCTTACCCTGGGCTATTACCTTTTGGGCTTTGGGACTTGCTAGATATTCCTGTTTATATTTTTCTCGAGCCTCCTCAAAAATTTCCGAAATATGAAGGTAAGCATCATCGCCCCACTGTTTCCTTTTGCTCTCGAACATTTCTATCAAGTCTTTAAGTTTCATACTCCTCCTCTTACCTTCCACAGCAGTGCTTATATTTCTTGCCTGAGCCGCAGGGGCAGGGGTCGTTTCTGCCTATCTTCTTGCCGGCAACCTTCAGTCGCTGCTTGCCACCCTCTCCGCGACCAGCAGCCTGAGCCATTGCTGACGGTGCCCTTTGTGGCGCTTCCCGCTTGACAATGCCCACACGGTATATGGTGTGAACCACGTCGTGCTGAATAGTGGACAGCAGGTTCTGGAAAAGGTTATGCCCCTCTCGCTTGTAGGCCACTAGCGGGTCTCGCTGACCTGCCGCCTGTAGCCCAATCCCCTGGCGCATATTCTCCATCATCGTCAGGTGCTCTACCCACAGGTTGTCCATGGTGCGAAGCATTACCAATCTCTCCAGCACCCTCATATTGTCTGAACCCAACTCTTTTTCCCGCTCCTCATAAAGAGCCTCTGCCAGCTCAATGAGCTTGTCCTCAATCTCCTTCGCCTTCATCTGGGAAAGGACGCTGGCACTGAATGCTGGCGGCAGGGGGAAAACGGTGGCAACTTCGCTGACTAACCCGTCCAGGTCCCAATCAAAGCCATGCCCATCGCCGGTATAGGTTTGCACTATGCCTTGAATCTCTTCTCTAACCATCGACAGGATGTTTGCCTTGAGGTCGGCACCGCTCAATATCTTTCTACGCTCGCCGTAGATAAGCTCACGGTGCTTGTTGACCACATCATCATACTCCACCAGGTGCTTACGCATATCGAAGTGGTAGCCTTCCACCTTGACCTGGGCGTTTTCGATAGAGCGGTTCACCAGCTTATTCTCAATGGGGGTATCCTCATCCATGCCAGCCCACTCCATAAAGCCCTTAATTCGGTCGCCACCAAAGCGGCGCACAACGTCATCCTCTAAGGACACATAGAATCTAGAGCTTCCCTGGTCCCCCTGTCGTCCGGCTCTACCCCTGAGCTGGTTATCAATTCGCCTCGCCTCGTGGCGCTCAGTGCCGATAATATGGAGCCCGCCAAGCTTGACCACCTTCTCGTGCTCCTGCTGCCACTTCTTTTCCTCCCTGCCTTCAGGGTTTCCTCCCAATATAATATCAACGCCGCGCCCGGCCATATTGGTGGCAACAGTTACCGCTCCTGGCTGTCCTGCCTGGGCAACGATATAAGCCTCATTCTCATGCTGCTTGGCATTAAGCACCTCGTGGGGGACACCCTTTTTGGTTAGCAGGTCGCTCAGGTATTCTGAATTCTCAATGGATACTGTGCCAATCAGCACCGGGCGCCCCTCTTTATGAAGCTGCTCAATCTCCCGCACCACCGCCCGGAATTTAGCCTTCTCGTCCTTGTAAATCTGGTCGGGGGAATCCTCACGAATCATTGGCTTATGGGTGGGGATAATCACCACCTCAAGGTTATATATCTTGTGAAACTCCTCAGCCTCGGTGACGGCGGTGCCGGTCATACCAGCCAGCTTGTCATACATGCGGAAGTGGTTCTGGATGGTGATGGTGGCAAAGGTGCGACTTTCCTGCTGGACCTTGACGCGCTCTTTGGCTTCTATCGCCTGATGCAGCCCCTCAGAATAGCGGCGACCATACATTAGCCGACCGGTAAACTCGTCAACAATGATAACCTGACCATCCTTGACTACATATTCGCGGTCTCGCCTGTATAGCTCCTTAGCGTTAAGGGCATTTCTCAAATGGCGGTGCAAGTCGGCGTTAGCTGGGTCATAAAAATTAGACGATTTTAGTATCCCTTCTCGCTTTAGCATCCTTTCCACATTGGTATAGCCGTCATCGGTTGGCTCAACGCTGCGTGTCTTCTCATCGATAATATAGTCCGCTTCCCTCCTCAGCCGGGGGACAAGGCGGGCAAATATTTGATACTTCTGCCCTGCTTCCACATCTGGGGCGCTGATAATAAGCGGGGTGCGTGCCTCATCAATAAGCAGGTAATCTACCTCATCGACAATGGCGTAGTTTAACGGGCGCTGGACACACTGGGACAGGTCTATGACCATGTTGTCCCTTAGGTAGTCAAAGCCGAACTCACTACTGGTGCCGTAGGTGATATCTGCCTCATAAGCCTGGCGGCGGGGGATGGAGTGAAAATGTGTCCACCGCTTGTCCCCTGAGTCAAAGTCAGGGTCAAAAAGGCAGGCTGGGGCATGTTCATCTGGGGTCTGTTGAGGGTAAATGCTGGCTACGCTTACCCCCAGGGCATGGTAGACAGGCCCCATCCAGTAAGGGTCTCTTCTGGCTAGGTAGTCATTAACTGTAGCTAGGTGGCAGCCTTGGCCGGTAAGAGAGTTTAGATAGAGGGGGAGGGTAGCTACCAGGGTTTTACCCTCGCCAGTTTTCATCTCAGCAATTCTGCCTTGATGAAGGGCAATGCCTCCCATCAACTGGACATCAAAGTGGCGAAGACCAATAGTCCGCTTGGCTGCCTCACGAACGGCGGCATAAGCTTCGGGCAAAAGTTCGTCAAGCGAACTGCCATTTTTCAGCCGAGCCTTAAACTCGTCAGTCTTGGCACGAAGCTCGGCATCGGTGAGCTTTTCAAATTCAGGCTCAAGCTCATTTATGAGGTTTACCAGCGGCTGTAACCGGCTCAGCTCCTTCTCGTTGGAATCAGTGAGTCCACCCAGCCATTTGAACATCGTTCACCCCTACTCAAACATAGCTCCAATAGATAGTCCAGTATGAATGCGGTGGATGGCTTCACCTAGCAGTGGAGCTATGGGCAAAACGGTAATCTTATCTAATTTCTTGTTACCAGTGACCGGGACGGTGTCAGTAACCGCTACCTCCTTCACCGGGCAAGAGGCTATCCTCTGGATAGCTGACTCGGAAAATATGGGATGAGTACAGCAGGCATATACCTCTTTGGCTCCCTGCTTCTGTAAGGCTGAAACAACGCCCACCAGGGAGCCGGCGGTGTCTATTTCATCATCCACAGTAAGAGCCACCTTGCCCTCCACCTCACCAATAACATTTAGCGTCTCAGCCTGGTCAACATTGCCTACCCGCCTCTTTTCTATAATAACTAGGGGGGCATCAAGGCTAGCTGCCAGGTCTCGCGCCCGCTTGGAAATGCCTATATCAGTAGCCACTACCACCAGGTCGTCAAACTCCCTTTCCTTAAAGTAGCGACTCAACAGATAGAGTGCCGTCAGTTCATCAACGGGTATGTTAAAGAAGCCCTGAATTTGGGCAGCATGTAAGTCCACGGTGAGCACTCGATTAGCCCCGGCTGTAGTCAGCAGGTCGGCAACCAGCCTGGCTGTTATCGGCACCCGAGGTTGGTCCTTCTTATCAGTGCGACCATAGCCATAATAGGGAATTACCGCGGTAATACGACCAGCCGACGCCCTCTTTAGGGCGTCAAGCATGATTAGTAGCTCAACCAGGTTCTTATTGACTGGGGAGGAGAAAGGCTGAATAACGAAGGTATCTCTTTGGCGCACGTTCTCCAGAATACGAACAAAGATATTCTCATTACTGAACTCAAAGACCTCACACTTACCCAACTCTACACCCAGATATTCGGCAACCGCTTGGGCTAAAGTGGGGTGGGCATTACCAGTGAATACCTTTAGCTCGTCCATTAACTATTACTCCCTTCAGCTTATCTGTAGCTTCATTATAGCACTAAACAATCAGTCATCAATTCCAGGCACTGGAAAGCGGCGACACATCTGGCTAACCTCCTGGCTCACCTCTTTCTGAATATTCTGGTCACCAATGTTAGTAAGAACTTTCACAATTAGTGAGGCGATGTGCTTCATTTCTTCACTGCCAAAGCCTCGTGTGGTCACTGCTGGCGTGCCCAGCCTCATGCCTCTGGTTACCTTGGGCGACTGTTGGTCAAAGGGAATGGTGTTCCGATTAACCACAATGCCTACCGCGCCTAAAGCCTCCTCGGCTTGCTTACCGGTAACGCCCGTATTAGTGAGGTCTACTAAAATGAGGTGGTTATCCGTCCCGCCTGATACCAGGCGCAGACCTAGTCGTTGGAGCTCGCTGGCTAGAACCTGGGTGTTATCCAGTATAGCCCGTTGATAGTCAGTGAAGCTAGGTTGCATAGCCTCGTAGAAAGCTACCGCTTTGGCAGCAATAACGTGCATCAGTGGTCCCCCTTGCATTCTGGGGAAAACAGCATCATCTATTGAGGAAGCTAGTTTGCCTCGAGACAAAATGAAGCCACTTCGCGGACCGCGTAATGTCTTATGCGTAGTTGAAGTTACTACCTCAGCGTAGGGCACAGGGGTAGGATGTAGACCTACAGCTACCATACCAGCTATGTGAGCCATATCAACCATCAGCTTGGCGCCTACCAGGTCAGCGATATGCCGAAAGTGCTCAAAATCGATAATCCTGGGGTAAGCGCTGGCCCCAGCCACAATCAACTTGGGCTTGTGCTTTATGGCAAGCCTCTCCACCTCCTGATAGTCAATTCTTTCTGTTTCCCGATTAACCCCATAAGGTATGAAATGATACGATTTACCCGAAAAGCTTACCTTATCACCGTGGGTGAGGTGACCACCGTGAGCCAGGCTCATGCCCATGACGGTGTCACCATACTCCAGCAAGGCATAGTATACTGCCATATTAGCCTGAGCCCCGCTGTGCGGCTGGACATTGGCATGCTCAGCGTGGAACAGCTCCTTTGCCCGCTGGATAGCCAAGTTTTCCACTATATCCATATTTTCGCAGCCACCGTAGTAGCGCCGCTGAGGATAACCCTCAGCATATTTATTAGTCAGAAACGAGCCTTCAGCCTCAAGCACAGCCTTACTGGCATAGTTCTCCGAGGCAATAAGATTTATGGTCTCCCTTTGTCTCTTTCCCTCAATATAAAGGGCATGACTAATTTCTGGATCGGTTTGGCTCAAAAAGTTCATTTCTTCCCCCTTGCTCAAGTCTACAACTGCACCCCTATACTGTCAATAAGTTAAATTGACTTGACATATTGTCCATGTTATCATAATCAAAAGGCTGGTTGGAATGTCAGCTCTAAGCGAGCTTTATCAAGAAATTGCGCTTTGCCAGAAGTGTGAAATAGCCAGATATCGAATCAAGGTAGTGCCTGGTGAAGGGGCGGGGGATGCTGATATAATGTTCATTGGTGAGGCACCCGGTTGGCATGAAGACCAGCAGGGGCGCCCCTTTGTAGGACCAGCCGGAAAATACCTGGATGAATTACTGGCTTCTATCGGCTTGAGGCGTGAGCAGGTTTATATCGCCAATGTGATTAAGTGTCGTCCGCAGGGAAACCGTGACCCCTTACCTTCAGAAATACAAAATTGCCGTAAGTGGCTAGAACGCCAGATTGAGATAATCAGCCCTAAGATGATTGTAACCCTGGGGCGTTACTCCATGGCGATGTTCTTCCCCGGCAAAAGCATAAGTAAGATTCATGGTACAGCACAAAAGCGGGATAATGTTATTTATTATGCCATGTATCATCTGGCAGCAGCTCTTCACCAGCAAAGCCTTCGCCGGGCGATAGAAGAGGACATGCTCAAGATTCCCTCACTC
>Ga0224501_10003491_pt1 | contig 12362 bp, 9 predicted proteins | sample SF_Oct11_sed_USG_4_FD_169105 | JGI IMG/M metagenome (GOLD analysis project Ga0224501, IMG submission 169105) | Sediment microbial communities from San Francisco Bay, California, United States - SF_Oct11_sed_USGS_8_1 | ecosystem: Environmental > Aquatic > Marine > Sediment | place: USA... | reverse complement strand
ATACTAGACTTGTAGTTACACAGGTTTGAATAGAGAAACCGTGCAACAAAAATATAGAAATAGAGTTTTAGAGCGCAGTTTTTCACCTCGGTCAACGAGCGTTAGTGCCATTATTGCGCAATTAAAGAGGCTCAAAAGCAACAGCCTCTATTTAGGGCTGGGAAAACCGGCAAAGCACTTCTTAACTTAAGTTTTCTCCAATCTTATGTTCAAATTCAAGTTCTACTCGCTGTTATAAGGGGGTAAAGATCACTAGGTTACTAAGTTTTAGTAATTAGATCCCATTTTATTTCTATTTGGGCCATTTGGGCCGTAGTTATTCGAGCGACCGATATTCGGTTTGTGGAAAAAGACCATTCGCTATCGCTGTGATGAATGTGGAGTTGCCTCCCTTTAAGAACGGGAAACACAACTCCGAAAATGCCTCGACCATCGACTGTGTCATAACCCCTCTAAGTTTCAAACTACTATGTGTACCTTTGGACATTGGGGGTGAGAGTTATCATTCCCATTTTCTGTATTTCTGAGAAAAGAGATGTGCAGGTGTTGAGCAACATAATTATGACACTTAGGACATGGTGAAGGTAGTACGCATACTTACAGCTGAAGATGATGGGGTGGTGGTTTCAGTTCGATTTCCATCAGATTCGTCGGGGCAGAGAGAGGAGGAGGCATTGCCGGAGCGACCGTGTAGACTTGACTAGTAGGAAGAGGATTACCGGCTATTGTGTACAGCTGAGGACGTGGCTCTGCTGACACATACTGAGGGCCGGCACTGGAATAGGGAAGCGGATCATTCGGTGTATACTGTAAGGGCTCGTGTGCAATTGTGCTGGGAGGATGAGGAAGTTGTCCGGTGGGTCGGATGCCTGAAGGTCGAACCAAAGTACCAGAAGGTAGCTGCTGGTTGGAGGACGTGATGTGATTAATCTACAAATTAAAATAGGGTTTCAGAGTTCTTACTATCCATATGGTATCATTCGTATTAGCGATTTAATGCAATCAGAGTACAGGAAGTGGTAAGAGATCTGCCTCAATGAAATTTATGAGCAACCAACAACCATATTATATGAGGAAAACTCACATGAGAGAAGTCTCCTTGACTCGACTGCTGAATGACTACTTGAGCGGGACCAACCGGCTGACCAAACTCATTGACTGAAAGCTGCACAGTCGGTGCCTCAGGCGGAGGCCCTTGCGTCTGCTGCTCCATCACAACAAGTTGAGATGGTGGCTCAACCTGAGAGGGTACCAACGCCATGGTCAGTGTGTCACCGGCAGATTTCTGTAATGAGCCAGAACCAGATGCTGAAATAACTCCTTTCTAATAACTAACTAGTCCTTTTTCACCAGAAATTCATCGATGCCAATTCATCTATCAACATTCCTGGCGTCTCGGTCCGACATAAAAATTCAGTAAACCCAAGGTTGGCTCTCCTGACCAACAGCCACGATCTATACGGTTCATTTTCTCTCATATTCATCTAATGACTGGTTGACAATTCGTTGCAGAAATGATCAATAGAAATTTTCGAACCCGTGCCCCGACCAGGTGGGGTTTCATTTGCCAACACACACTTACTGACCAAGTTGGATAGCTGCCACTCTGTTATACTGCTGCACCAACCGTGTATCGACCTGGGCTGGGATATGATGCACAATAGTGAAAGACTGGGGTACAGACTGTTTACTCACCAAAACTAGGTCTGATTGAGTGTGCACTACAGCAGGGTCCATGCTCGACATCGGTACAGCCAAACTGACAGTTACAGGGGCGCTGCTCTGAAGGTGCGGAGTCACTGATGATGCTGAGTGAGCTATACTATAGGCTACCGTCATAGGAACCACGGAATCGTGAGGTGGCGGCACAGCCATGATTGCCTGGGGTTGAATTGAGATAGGGTGACTGACAGATTGCGGCCCAATCTCTATAGTCGTTGGAACAGCCACAAGTCCTGTTGGGGCTAAAGGTATCATCTGTTCCGAAGACACCACGGGAAGCATGCCAGACTCCGTCATAACTAGGTGCTGCGGTGGCAAGCTGTGATTAGGCACAATCTCTATGTGCTTAGTCATGGATAAGCTATTGTAGCCAACAGCCGCGTTGCTCATAGTTCCAGACACAGCAGTCATAGGAAGTGTCTGTTGTGTGGATTGTACATAGGTCGCAGGCTGGTGATTATACGCGAGGAGTCTACTCGGTGGCTGCTGAGACATAACCACAGAGATGGGAGGAGCGACACTCACTGTGCCATGCGAACTCATTACTGCAATAAAACAATAAATCACATTTAGCTCTAGTAAAAGTACACCAGCATCGGCCAACTATTTGTTGGATGACCAAAAATATACAAGATCACAAACCCTAGAGTGTTACAAATCGGAGATGAGATTCTTCTCCTTTTCGCGTATGGAAAAGTTGCCGTGTTGGACACTTGTTTTTCACCAGTTACGGCGTAGCACGGAGCACCATATGCGGGTCAGTGTTGAAACTCGGCTACTAGCCAAAAGGGAGAGGTGGATCTTTTAACAGCGGACTGCATTATTTTTTTTACAGTGGGGTGTTCCAAAGCCGCGCTGGCAATTTGAAGTTAGAGGCTTGCTAAAGACCCATACCAGAAAAACACCCTACCGGCAGTGGGGCTCGAACCTGTGATCTATAGATTACAAATCTGGGCCTTTTTTTTACCAATCGAGCTATCCTGAGAAGAGCCATTGGAACACAATTTGTGATTGAGGGTACATTAGCTTCATTAACATAAGCACTAAACTACTAGTGAGATAGGCACTAACTGCAGCATCAAAAATGAATTGATACACAGGAGACAAGTCAAACCCCGACGCCCATTTTGAGAGGCTCAGTTGGCTAAATTGTTTAGCACAAATAGTATATAGAGAATAAGGACAATTTGGATTACCTACCCGGCTGTTCTGATGGCTGCAGGGTAACCATACCAGGAGGACTCATCACACCTATGGGAGAGAAAATACCCGCATAAGTCAACTGATGATAGTATGACATCAGCAAACCTTCATTCCCCATTACCCTAATACAGAACAGAGCGGAATGGGAGAATCCGGTGCTGATAATTATAGAGTCCCGATCAGTTAGGGAAAAATGTGAACACATGACTGCCGATTCATCGGACGACACCTGTGATGTAGAAGAATGATTAGGTTATTCCAGCCAGCGGCACCTACAAGGGCCCACCAGAATGGGCGTGTTCTGCTGAGAGAGGTCACAGATTAGTCCGTACTTACTCTGCGGTATAAGTGAGCCACCAGGGCCGATCATGTGTGTGGCTGAGTTAACGGGCAGCGCTGGGGGCTGCAGCGCTAACTGCTGCTGGAATTCCGAATATGCATTCTGCACCTGAAGATATCAAAGGAGAGCATCCAATATTAGTACCCCGCCCAACCGCCCTATGGCATCTCTGCCTTTAGCAAGAACAAGGCATGCCTTCCATGGTCAACGACTTTGAAACCTGAAGCCATAAAATTCCCCTTGGATAAACTTTTTAGTTGGAAAGCAGATTGGGTGCACGACAAACTAGAGGCGCGGGCCAAATTTAATGTAGCATTGTTTATTATATTTGGTACTCATTGAGCAATGTTCATTTATCTTTACTGTTCCTGGGTTAGTGAGTGTGGGGGAAGGCAAACAATGAACCTAACTAAAAAGAAAGTTGTAGAGTTCATCTTCTTCTCCAACCCCAATCGGTTATTGACTCAAAAAGGTCTGGTTTAGTCTTGGCAAAACCAGCTACGTGGGGATTGCTCAACCAGCCAGGGCAGAAATGTGTTATATATAATCATAAACATAGTAATGGAAAATGGGGAAAATCACTAAAAAGTAGTATACTTTGTCTCCAAACAAAACCTTAGTCTTGGTTGGGTGTTCATCAGAGCATAGAGGAAATAGCAAAAACAATTCCTGCGAAAACACATTGTTTCAAACCCTATGCATGACTTACCGTTTTGATCAGGTCCGCCGCCAGTTCTCTAGCATGGGCTAAGCCTTGCTCAGTAACATGCCTAGAAAACCAGGGAACTGTGAAGTTTATGTATGCTCTCACTATCTAAAATGACTGTCGTTGTTTAATGAATAGTGCTGAACAGGCTGTTCTACTTATTACTCACTGCAAATGAATGTGCATGGGTTCTGTCGACTCCTTGGTTGTATTTGGATCCAGATAACCTGACCCTCTGCCTCGCAGGGTGACCACAGCTCCTGATGTAGAATGAATGTGCTGGAGAAAGCTTCCCTGAAACCGTAAAAGAATGACTGTAATGTGTTTATTAAAAGTCATTAGGCCTATAATAATGGACTGCTGAGCTGCTAAGATCCCCTTCTCTCTCATGCATCATGGATTTCTAGCGCTACTATCGGGATATCTTCTCTACTTATGAGGAGAGATACTCAATCTAGCTGCTTGGCTTACAAACCAAGTCAGCCAATCGGGCAGTCCATCGAACAAATCATAAGGGTTAAGGTTCAAGTCCTTGTCGCAGCAAAAATACAGTTAGTTTGTAGCGCATTGATTGAATGGGTCTCATCAAACACGATCATCAAATGAAGTGTTAAAATAGACACCAAATGGTTAATAAACTACGTGCGGTGACAAATGAAGAACATATCGATCTTAAATATAATGTGCTTCGGATCGATTGACTTACCCCAGAACCTGCGACCTTCCCCCGAACATTGAAAGAGGGAGGGGCATGTTCCAGTCCAATATAAGCTTTGTCAGTCAGAAACTGCATCTAAAATTAGACGTGTGTAGTCTTGCAAAATGACTTGTCAATATTACAGGACACTCTAAAACAACTTGTAAAGTTCAGTCAGTCTTAATACTGAAGATAAAATCCATGTCCACCTTTGTGGGGTTATCTATGAGATATATTTTAACTCTATGATGGGTGGCCCAGCTAGTTTCTTACCTGAGCAGCTAATGCGGAGATGGCATTGTTTTCAGAGACAGGATGTTGGAGTAGCGCTGATGGTTGCTGGGACATGTTTGCCGTAAGCGAGGGCATCGACTGGCTGATAAACTCCCCTGTTGGGGGTTGTAAACTATGGCCAGAGGTAGACAGAGAGATTGTACTGCCTCTGGTCTGATTGACAGCGCCACCATGACTAGATATCACCTGGTTTATTTCACTCACAGCACCTAAAAATATATAATTATATTGGTTTTAGGGCACCATATAGGCGTACCTCCGCAGACCCCTTTCCATGAGAAAACCAGACGCAGCTATTTATGGGGTATACTTACGCTGTACGTTGGCTTCTGTCTCGGCCTGTATATATAGATATAATGGCCTGTCTTTAGACGACTGACCATACAGTCTTTGGTTGGCAGTGACATATCTGCCTTTGGTTGTGATGAACGCTCCTGTCTTTTTGGATATCTGAAACAGTCAAAAACTTCTTGAACGTCATGACCCTAGTTTTTACAAGTCATGCCTCATCTGGTTCAAGATGAGGCTAGTGGAGCTCAACAATAATCAGTTTCACCCGATATTAGTCACACTTTTCTTTGTACCTCAATGACCTAAGTACAGTATTACCTCTTCCTGTTTGGAGTTGCGTGTGAGTATGTTTCGGCATATTAGTGGAGCATCGTTAATCTCTACCTCGGCATCAAACACATTCTTATGAGGGGCCTGAAACATTCATCAATACCATGATAACAAGAGAAACAAGCCAACATGAACCGATTCATCAAACTACAGCGCTAAAACCCATATTTCAGGGCTATTGTTGTGCACTTACTGTTGAAATATTTTTCACAGACTCTTTGGAGAGATGAGATGGATTGAGGTCTCCTTTTGCTATAAGCAATGCATTTACACGAGAAGCAGCCTTTACTGCTAGTGTCAGACTGTCACCATCACCGGTAGGAGCACACCCTCCGCTGCAACGAAAACAATCCAGATGAAAACACAATGAGAATGGATAGGTAGGAATCACAGCATTTAAGTGGCGCGCGATAAGAAATGATTATTCCTTCTTTCGATTACAGCTGGGTAAACTACCAGCGACCCACTCTCATGTGATCCAGATTGGACCATGGAGTGGGTGAATAACTAGTAATAGCAACTGAAGTGGTAACTAACTACATGCACTGGGTGATAAAGTGCATCAACAATAATAGATGCATTCGCGTGCTCTGGTTTTTCGCGACCGAAATCTATTTCGGTCCAAATCTGTTAAATTGTGCAAGAGTGCAACCGAAAAGCGCGATCTAAAAAAGCATCTTTCACTTTCGGTCGCGGTCCGCGACTGAAGCAAGCGAACAGAATCTAGCGACCGTAAGCAGGCACTAGCCTAGTAGTTAGGCAAATGTCAAGGTTACCGCAAAGAGGTTTGATTACTACGTTGAGATAACGAATCGCGAACGATCGTTCGACTCTAACCGATGAGTTAAAGGTAGGAGAGGACCACTCTGATCCGAGTAAAGTCCATCCTACACTCAACAGCGGTTCCTCATCGCGACCGAGTGTTCGCGACCGAGATTTTCCCCAAAATTTTGGTCGCGAGCATGCGAATGCACCTAGTGAGTCATGACTAATGGGTCAGTGAAATGATATGAGGACAAAATAACTAGCTTCACCGACAAGTGGCTCATACTCTTAGCCATTCACTTCCAATCACATTATTGCCATTGTCAAGTCAAGTATGAATAGTAATATACTAGTAATACTAATAGCCATCAGTGCGCTACATTATTTTATTTTTAATTTTAGGCCTAGTTTTAGAAGTTAGCTAGCGGTCAGCCTGGGAGTGGAAGTAAAACCTTTGTGCGTCACCCAGTGCGTGACTCACTCATTCAGTGACTGGCTGAGCCATTGACTCCCAGTCCCAGTCTGAATCTCTCTCAATCACTCAGTACAGCCGCCATTGATTAGGTAGTAGGTAACTTGAGTAACCTCCCCCACCTGATCAATCAGTCATTCAGTGAACCGCAGTTATCACGGTGACACTGACAGCCTTATTCTACGACAATCGATTTACTATACTAGTACTACTAAACCGTAGCACTAGTACTAGTACTACTACTAGTAGTAGTACTAGCAAATAAAAACAAATAATAGTATTAGTAGTTCAATATAAATATTAATTATTATAATTTATATACTAGCAAGTAACTAAGTTACTACTACTACTACTAGTACTAGAGTCTAGACTAGTAGTAGTAACTAAGCTAGGTAACCAAGTCATTAAGTTAGTATGAACTATGATTGATAACCATTATTACAATAATAATAAACTTTAAAGTTAGTAACTTAGTAACTAACTTAGTTACTACAAGTACAACTATAAGTACATGTTAGTTAGTGTAAACCACATCACTTGTAGTTGTAAATGTAACTAGCAGTCAGTACTAGCAGTAGCAGGTAGTGACTGACTGAGTCCCAGCGACTCTGTTTTATTTACTAAGCGGAATCGGGCCGACCTGACTGACTATCGTCTCGGCCCCGTGAGTCAGTGAGTAACTCAAGTGAGTGCGTCGCTGAGTCTGACTGTCAGTGTCACTGAGCTGACCGACGCGACTGAGTGAAGTGAGTGACAACAAATGAATGGATGAGAGAGTCGCCTAGGCTTAGAAAATGCGATTGAAACGCCATTCAATTGATCACGAGTCTTGCTGTGATTTAACGGACTGTGACTCAACACGTGCACAGCCTTTAGACATCCAAAACGAAACAAAGCTTGCAGATGATCCGCCAAACACCCACCTTCGGGCTGCCATTTGAGACGAAAGTGACGTTTGTCAATGTATTGCTAGCGAGATCACTCCGCGCACTTAACGAGTAGTCTCGAAAGTTTCAGTATACACAAAGCAATCAACTACTAGCCCGCTACTATCACCGGTCTAAAGCCTTTTAGGGCTCTACGCATCTTCGGCTATCTGGCTTTGGGAGGGGATGTTCGTTTACAATACTACATGTTTTGCAGTTAAGGTCACACAATGGGTCTTACTAAGCTTTGTAATTTGGAGAATAAAGCTATAAAACTACCACCCACCACTGAACAGTTTGAACTTCACCTTGAAGTATTACCTCAGACCAGGGCCTTGAAGAGAAGCACTCAACCTGCTTAGCTATTTTTATTTTTATCATAAAAATACATGATAAAGCTTTTCAAATGCAATGGGCTATATTAGTATAATCCTATACGGTAGGTAGACAAGGGTATTTATAACACAAAAAAGCAAAAAAATAGCATGACTGAATAGTTTTGGCACATATAAGAATACGATTAAATAACCACAGAATATAAATTAATTTTCAAAACAAGTAGCATTTGGTCAGAATAACTCGCTCTAATCAGCAACAGGAAAATATCATTGGAGCACCACATTGTTTTTTCACATGCAGTTAAACAGTGGAAAAAACAGACTGGCTAGGGAGAGGACTATCAAGGCATAAATTATGGCGAATTCTCTGAGCCTGAGTGAAGCAAAACACCAAATTATATGATACTGATTTTAGATAATCTAACACTCGGCCAATTTTTGTATCAACTCTTCTTGGTCGATATAACGTTCCATTCGTGAAAAAGGTTTTGGGTCAAGATCTACTATTGCAGTCTGGCAAGCATACGGTCGACCTTCAGAGTCAGTCACTGTAAAGGTTGACCCAGTTGCCAACGTGCCTCGCGTCTGGGGCTGAATTGTCACTAATATTGAACTATCTTTGGTTGTTCTGTATATAAGGTAGTTTCTCACCTGAAATATAAAACATTGCATTATACAATCCGACACTTAGGTACTACAAGATTAGCTTGTATAGCCTTTGTTTGTAAATTCTGGTCTAGACAGAGATGAAAAAAAATGATTAGTCGCTTACTTTGAGGAAGTCATTCATGACCATTCGAGATACACTATCTGGTCTTTCTGCGATCATTGTTGGGTCCCACAGTTCGGAAGTGTATGGGCCATTCATACATAGTCGGTCTTGCAGAGAAGGGTCTCTCTCGAAATGAGATAACATGTTTAGATAGGAGCTGCAAAACAAAAATAAAGTCATGGTCCAAATCCTGCGATGAACATTTGTTTGAGCAGATAATGTATAATCCAGGAAAGAAACTTCCACTTTACTATCCCTATAGGAAAAGACGAGCTGAGCCTTCAAAGGAAGGGAATAAAAATGACAGCAGCCTACAGATAATGTTACATGTATCAGTTTAGATAACTTAAATTGAAACCTCTGCTAAGCAACCAGGAGAACGTGCGATCGATTAATTACCTTTTTGTGGATTGAAGATCACCCATGCACAAACTTTGTGCTTTCTTAAACACATCCAGCACACACCCCGTGGGAAGGCTATCGCGACAGAGGGTGGCACGAAAACTTCTCTGTTTAGACGACGGTCGGTGAAGAAGACATCTTTGAAGTATTCGAACAATTTCCTTCAATCTAGAAACACATCATGTTGTTAAAAACGCTTAGCGGGAGAATCATCACCCATAAAAACAAGACACAAACATCTCTCCATCATCTTCTTCCCCGACGAAGTATAAGAATTTGGAGCTTGATAATGACTAGACGGACCAGCTGCAGTTCATCATTTGCCCGAATTCTTGGCACTGTATCAAAGAAGTTGTCACAGCACATTGTGATTCGCATACTCACACATTATCAGTTGAGTAAGGTAGAAGACTTCCTTTGAGTTCATCCACTAGATCCTCAGCGTCCTGTATGTTATGTGTCAGATCTACTCCATTCTACAATCCGAAGAAAACAAGTCATTTAACGACAGCCCATCCGTCACGCTAATCCAGATTTAGGGTGTGGTGCTGACATGATCAGACCATTATCATTTTGACTATCACCACGGTTCAGACAGAGAGTTTATTGAGTCTACTGGAAAAACCCCAATAGTGTCAAACATGTTATGTTATGATTAATGAGTCCTACCCAAGATAAGTTACATCAAATTCATGGGGTAGGCAGGCTGACAAACAGCCTTTCTAGAATTGCTCAATATAGTAAATATTTTTGCTTGAACAGCTCACTTGTCTGAAATAAAAGAATTTTCACTAGAGATGATTATTTGAAAGAGTCATGCAGTAAATGGAAGTTTTCCAGTCCGCTAAGACAATCCGACACACACGGATTGCGGGACAGCTCAGTGGTTAAATTACTGGGCTTGCAACCGTGAGAACCTAGCTTCAAATCCAGGTCATGGTGGGTCACTGTTGTGAGGGCTCCTCACATTTATTTATACTAGCTCCTACCGCTCCAACAAGCCTTGGGCTTAGGAGGTTCAATAAATAGGACGACCAAGTGCCCAATTAGATACTAAAAAACTATTTGCACTTAGATTGTTTGCCAATATATCTGTCTTAGAGTAATAACAGAATAGATTAACGACATTGTTTATCATTGTTAGCTTTACCTTGAAGAGACGAAGACGATTCCGGGAACAGTTTATATCCTCCAAGAGGTTATTTAGACAGTTTCTCATTCGCCTAACATTGCTACAACAATCAGTGTCTACATTACCTCCCTATTACCAGTATGCTGATACAGTAAAATAGTCGCTTTAAGAAATTGGTTTTGATTTTTCATAAAGCTGAGCCGAGTGGGTGCAACATGGAGCGAAAGAATGAGTGCCACAAAAAACCATATACAGTACTAGTAGTTTACTCAAGAAGGATCGAGCTAACTTAAGCTGTTGACATATAATACGATATCTAATATCATTATAATATCAATACACTATCTACTTTCATAACCTAGCTATCCTTCCAACTTATACTTTACATAATTTCTAACTTACCAAAATGGTTCGGAATTCGGAAACCTTAAACTGAACAACAGTATATAGCTGTGTAGTATTTCTCATGTTCCGCATTCATAAATCTGTGTTCTCCTAATCTAAGCAGCTAAAATATATATTTTAAACTTTGCCAAGACACATAGCTGCCTTTTTTTCTAGTGAGATCCGATATGTGTTATTCTTACCCTGAGAAAAGCTCCTGTGGGCAATAGCGACTTAGCATCTCTGGGTCTACAGGCTGTAGAATAAAGAAAGAACATGACATTAATCATTAGATCATCATGTCTCATCAGGTATAAACATATGAACTTGGATTGGTGGTTGCGGACATTGAGATTTTGTAACGGAGACATGTACGTCACATACCTCTGTATGCTTATTCAGACAGAAGTAACATTGATCCTTGAGCTTACATGACGACTCTTTGATAACTGAGGGTGTGTAATAGTGACGCGTGACACTGCCCGCCTACAAAAGTAATCGCTATCATTATCCTGTAGAAGGCCAGGAACACGACTGGGCATGTTGCCAAAAATGCGCCTGTTAGACTATTGCCCGAGTGATTATGCAAGGTCAAAATATCTTGACAACACAAGTCTGTTTGTTACAATGGTGTTGGCTATCACACCTATTCACAAAATATTCCAGGAGATTGGTATGCAAGCTGCAAGGTACAAATGGTTACCAAGCAAAAAAGCCTGGGAAAGAAAATTGAGGTTAATGTGCCATCTGACCGGAGAAACAGCCCCCATGGTATAAACAACTTACTTTTAGCTCAAACATGTAGGTATCATTACATTGAGGCGCTGCTGTTATAAAGGCATGATCTACAATTTCTAACACCATTCTGCTATAGGATATTTGCTTGTGGCGCCGATCAGCTGTAAGATAAAATAAGAGAAGGTGTTGAACTAGCTCCTATTGTTTCATGAGCTTGTTGACAGAGCTTATAAAAGCTTTGTTTAATTACGGACCCGAAAATCGGGCGCTGCAGAGTACGTATTGCATCAGCAAAATGCCCCTGAGATTGCATCAGCAAACTAACCCTTTACATTGCATCAGCAAAGTGCAGGCTGTAGGCCTACATCTTTAGTGGGGCATGACCAAGCCATAAGAGGCTGAAGAATTCTACATTAATAGGCGACTGGCGAAAATCCCACGGTCTCGCTTGGCAACAGTCCATAGCCTGTCAGAGTAAGCCGGAGATTTTCCATGAACTATCATTCCCTCAATCTCTATATCCGGAATAATAAATGTAATTATAGTGAATAGGGACAGGACCCGAGGGGGTGGCCAATATTTTCACTAGAAATCTACGCCGTTCATTGATAACACTCCAAAAAAATTAGTCAGCAACTGAGAAAGGTCGATGAACCCAAAACGCCGTGTACATATTCACAGACCCCATAACAATCGGCGTGAAACTAGTGCCAATTGGGAAGCTGATTATTATGTTAATACATTCTGCGATTGGTCAGTCTTGTGTCAATCTGCAATGACGTAAAGAAACAGTCTAGAATGCCAACAAGAGGGTGCAGTGTGACATCTTATTCACAATCTGCTTGAAAAC
>Ga0224501_10003490_pt1 | contig 12362 bp, 6 predicted proteins | sample SF_Oct11_sed_USG_4_FD_169105 | JGI IMG/M metagenome (GOLD analysis project Ga0224501, IMG submission 169105) | Sediment microbial communities from San Francisco Bay, California, United States - SF_Oct11_sed_USGS_8_1 | ecosystem: Environmental > Aquatic > Marine > Sediment | place: USA... | reverse complement strand
TGAGCTTAGTTACAGTAATAGACAAAGTATTAGCGTTAGGTTTGTAATCCTGCCCCGCCCTGCTAGTATGTCACAGATACAATGCTTTCTAACAGGTTCTCAGAGAAGAAAGCCCCAAATATTTTAATTGTTGTGGTTTTTTGGCCATCTCAGAGGGAGTAGGGTTTCACATGACAAAAGCACCTGCTAGGTGCGGGATATAGAACCTAGATTTTTTTCAGTGATACTATGTAGAACATAGCATTCCCGGATCCTGCTGAATGATTCGCAGTCTACAAGCATAAAACCCTTCGCTTTATTCTGTCTGAGAGCTTCATACCACACTTCATTATCTGTATTATAATAGCATAGTTTTGTCTCGGTAATTCAAAGTAATACGTAGCTGAATCTATAAATAACCTATAGGAATCTATGTTACCCAATCTAACAGTTATATTAGATTAATTTATTTGGTCGCATTAAGGCGCAGAGTCCTTAACACATGTAGAGTGTATTCCCCGAGGATATAGCCTCTATGCCATGCTGACGGGTGACCTGATATCCCTGGCATCCGTGTTGCATCATACCTACCACTGATCCAACAGGAAATTATGCAAGCGTCAGACCGGAGGAGATTGGTGTAGGAATTCCTCTGCTGAGTGTGATTCTATTGAAGAATGCATTTCTAAGGAATGATTTTCCTAGTGAGGGGGAGACTAGTTGTTGGATGAGAGGGAGAGGAGGGGTGGAGAGGGGGTTAGGAAAAGGGGGTAAGAGGATGGGGATGGTAGTTGGGGATAGAGGATGTGTGGTGCGATGGGTGATGGCGATGAGGGGGGAGGAGGGGGAGGATGAAAGGAGGTGGAGAGTGGAATGAGGGTCTGGCGTTTGAGATTTTGGACCAGTGATATGAGGGAGTCTAGCTGAATGGGGACATCCAGAGAACCGAATCCGGTGCCATCATCACCACAATTCATACTGCAATAACCACAGGGCTCTAAACAGTCTAGCAGAACATTACTGTTCTGTCCTCTAAGCCCTGTCTACTGCCTATATAAAAGAAGCCTACAGAGTTGCGAAAGCCATCATGGTCTAAACCATGGAGGAACATGCTTAAATATTACTCTAGTTGATTTTTTTCAAATTCTGTGCACCGCTAAGTCAGAGGCTTGTTCCCATGATTGGCCATGCAGCGAGTGACTATAATTTTTATAGTTTTTATGTTACTGATTCTATTAGAATAATACTCTAAAATCTAAACCAAAATAATTTATCATCTGAATCAACTGACTTCTGACCTAGACCCCTCTTCCCTTCACCAAATTGAATTATTACATCACATTATACTGAATCATCCGAGCGTTAGACACCTGACACGTAAAAATAACTACACAGGGTCTCTTTTCGGTGAGTAAATAAAAACAGAAGACGTCCGCCTGCAAAACGGAAACGATTATCACTGCTAACAAGCGTCAGATACTTCTCATCAAATTTCATCATTTATAAAATATTCATAGATGCGGACTAAAAATGACTCGGTGTTTGTTTACCGGATAGAGTTAGTGATTGAAATACATCGCTTTAATTCCTCAGTGAAGAGCGGGTGATGATAACTGACCTAAGTTTTCCTGATAATTAAAGCCTAGATCCATTTTTTTCTTTACATTTCAGAGAATTCCATTCACATTAGTCACTAGCCGTAAGCTGAGAAGTTGTTGAGTAATATGTGTATATAGCTTATATTACATACAGACCCATTAACTCAGCAAGAATTCTTGCTATGACGCTCGTACTCTGGCCTATTTATAATAAATAGTCAGTAGTTGTCTTCCCATAGTACAATGACCAATATGCTGGGTATACCTGCGAGATGAAACGGTGACACAAGTCATATGTCACAAGAGTTTATGGAGTTGCGTTTCCATAAACGGCCCCGAATTGACGCTGTTGGTGCACAAATGCAGGCGAGTTACCGTATGTTCATACGAAATTTCTTCAAAACTACGATACCTAATACGCTGTCCTTTCTTTAGTTCAATCAAATAAGTCTGCCGCAGTTTGTAGGCAATCACTGATATTATGAACTAATATACCAGACATATTTATATAGTGTGCACCCACATTGCGCACTGAATCACTAGTAATACCGATCCAAAAAGAGCAATGTTTTCACTGAGCGACCGAACGGCTCACTGAGCGAGTCATTATACGTTCGTAGCTGGAATTGCTGGAACTGGGGTATGCAACTCCGCAAACTCTTTATTATTGTTCCAGTTGGGCATTTACAGTAGTATCCGAATTCAGAAATATGACATTGGCTGTTAACTTGGAACTAGAAGGTCTACAGCCTACATAGCATGATTAAGTCATAATCTGAGGATTTTTATTGCGATCTCAAACCATGCACTGTAATCACCAACATATATGCTTGTATTGGCTCTTTCGGCCTACCTATATATGTCAAGAACAACCTGTCCAAATATGCATTAAGGCGGCTCAAAGTACATGGCATAGAGATGTGTCCAAGATCAGCTAAATGGGTTAACTTGAGCTCCTGGGTTCTTCCTGACTTTATCTATCTCCATAAACAATAATAGCAGCAGATATAGGATAGAGTTTATTGTATATCTATTGCCATTCAGGCCTGGTTATCTAATGCAGTAAGAGTCATGTTTATACACTGCCTGTGGTGGTCGGCTGTGCCAAACTATACCCAGTCATTGGTTTCCTGTGTAGGTTTTTGGTTGAAGGATCATCATAATAGTAATAAATATTTTCCCCCAAGCTATCTGTGTCTGATATCACTATCATCATACAGAACCATAGACTGCTGGTTCGATTCATTCACTGACATAAATGTCACTGAGGTAATGGCAGAATATATAAATTCTAGTGACAAAAATAAAAATGGAGTGGCTAGATGGCTCTCCTCATCATAGGTTTCAGGCTGAACCTCAGAACATGCGGGTCTCCAACTGTGAGCTTGAGATCTTCCCAGCTCCTACTGTTCCAGAGTAAGTCCAGGCCAGAAAGTGATCCTCTAGTCTATACTCTATAGGATAACCCTATGGTCCAGACCCATACAAGAATAAGACCGCTTTATTGTATAGAGAACTCAGGTATACAAGTATGGGTGCATAAAAGAAAAAAAAAAGTGGCACCTGTACTTCTCGCTATAAGGCCAGTACCTAATCACCGAGGGAGCAGGAATTTACTCTTGAAAAGATTCAAGAATTCTAGATGGGAAAGCGACCATTTCGCCATGAGTGTGTCATTTAAAGGGCCTATTTATAGTCTGTCGTACTCAGTTCATCTCTGTTTTGATAGAAGTGAATAGAATCCCTAAAAACTCGTGCCTGGATGAGCATCCATCTTGCTATAAAATGAGGGGATAATCCGCTAGGAATGCTAAGTGAACATGCCGACATTCTGATCCAAGCAGAGGGCATGAGACCGACCGCAGCTAAATAATGAATCCAGTTTAAAGTTTATATGATTAACCTTCAACAGCGGAGTCATTCAGGTTTCCATAATATTCACTTGTAAAGCTGCCCCCCTTGAAATTCTGACAAGCCCAATCAGCTACCTTTAATTTAAGAGATTTCAAAACCAGAGAGCACCAAAGGTGTCTTTTAAACTGAAGGTTCATATAAAATCAGCGTATTTTTTGCTCAGTAGATAATCTGTTGACATTATGCTAAAAGCCATCATCTATTTTTTATTCTGATTAATTTCAGATATCTAGAAACTCCCTAGAATCTCATTTGCGTTATTACAATAACTAAATAACTTCCAAATATGGTAAATTCTTCAAATAATTTAAATTTGTTGCTAAACTAGGAAATACTGAGATATTTCTATAATCTGCGGTATTTTAGTGACCGAATTACACCGGAGGACAAAGATAGAAGTATGCAAAGCGCGCTCATCACATATTTACTCGAATTACCCGGTGTAATCTCCTCTAATCTGTGCGGGCAAGCGTCATGCTAAAATGCTTGAAAAGAAATCATGCTTATTCACCTCATAACCGTATCATTGGTATATGAGATTATTTTCATGCTTTTAATATGTTGACAAAAAATGAATTTTGAAATGTGGCAAGAGATATTACCCTCACAATATTTTGCATCTTTTTTCTAGTCGGGCACTTGACCATCAAAAATATATTCAATAGGCTTTCTAAGCCTGAGCTGAGGCTAGTCGGAGCGGTAAATAATTGACAAACAGTGAGTGCTACAGAGGCTACAATTAGCTCCAATTCAAAGAGACCTAAATTTGAATCAAATGCTGTCTTATTTTTGGTATAAACTTTTTCATGATATAGAGGGAAATCTGCGTGTATTATCTGTGTGGAAATTGTTGAGATCACACGTAAAAAACCTACATATTCGACTAAATTACTAATACTGAAAAGTAAGCTATGGGTTTAGTTGTCTCTAGAGAGCTCTCTGAATGAATAATGTTAACATAATTGGGTTTAATTTCCACCAAATTTAGTCAGATAAAAGTGCAGCAGCGGTGAGCGGCAACCGGCACAAAGTGCGGCGCTGCAGGGGTGTTTACACGAGCAACACCGATGACTGCGCTGCTCAAATGGGCATCAACTGCCACCAATCCAGTGACACAATGCACAACATAGTGCTGCTATGAGCCGACGCTGCATGCACTATTTTTCCAAGTGGGGCAGTGACTAATCAGAGAGTCGATCTTATTTACTTCAGATAGATTTCGCGTCTGGTGTTTAGATCAAGGGCAAACTTGGTAGAGCCGAAAAATTCGAATTTGTGTTGCCATTGGTTGCCGCTTACCTGACACTGAAGAAATTGTGCGTGCAAGATTGGCATTCTGCCATTGTATCATCGGGAGCTGACGCCCACTCGCTGGCTATTCCGAACGGTTTTTAAGCAACAACCAGGCAGTTGTCGCTTGTGTAAACTTCAATATAGGCTGCATAGATACACAGAACCCAGCGGCTGACGACAGAAAGCAGTGTGGGGAGGTTTTGATGCGTCGGCAGCCTCACTGCATACTCCAGTCAGTCTATGAACCGTAGGTGCAGATTCCAATCAGCACATGCGGAGTGGGTGTGTGGGGTTAATTACTGGATGTACTAGTATTAATAGAAGATATCAATAGATTCTATAGGTAAAAAATCAGTAACTCAAACTGCAACAAACAAATTAATCTTCAATCACCTAATGAGTTGGTAACCATATTGATAGATTCAGTCAACCCTAAAACCCCGACGTCACAAAAAATGTCTGGCGTGCTTACCATAAAGTGTGACTGGGTACAGTCCGGCAGAAAATGGCCAATTTTCTGTTCTAGATGCACCGCAAAAATGTTATAACTGCCCAGAATGTCACAACCCGAGAAATTTGACTTGAAATATTTCAATAATGCGGATGAATTATTCCCAACTTGCAAGGTATTTCTGAGATTTCTGAAAAAAACTCATAAAGGAGAATAAATGAGTAATGTGACAGACACATTGAGATTGGATAAATCAGATTAGAAACAGCTTCGAGTGCAGATGAACTATTTTGAGGAGCTTGGAACTCTATTCTCAGAGGCGATGAAGCTGTCACTTGAGTAACTCTACTCCCTGATATTACCTAGTGACGATAACAATGCGATTTATAGACATTGACTTTTGATGAATCATCCGACCAAGACGAGATGGAATTCTGACACCAACACAGTACGCACCTCATGACTCTCACTCTGTGACTGACCAACTGTGACTATCAGTGTGCTGTGACAGTAGATATAATTTAGCCTTATTATCTCAACTATTACACTGTAGTACTTGCCCTGTGACCTCCATGTTGTGACTATCAATCATGTGTGACACTTGTATAGGTGACAATTTCCCCTCGACTATCAAATGCAGCTATAAGCAGCGCAGTAGGGTGTGCCTTGTAACGTTCGCAACTTGACATTTGCCACTGTGACACTTTCCCCGGCCTGCGACTCTGATGGCGTAACAAAACTCACCGAAGGGAGGATATCGTCAACAGGAGGCGAACCCCAACTGAGGGGGAGTCAATCAATCTTCTCTCCTAGACTAGAGATGTAGTCACTCATTAAAGGGCGCGATGCGACACAAAATGTGGAGCGTTATAACTGCAGCAACAAAGCGGGGATGGGCAGACTTGCCATGTGTATCAGAAGCAATGGGTATGTGTGAATTCCGCTCCTCCTGGCTTGCAAGCTCTGCATGTGTATTCAGTCTTGAGGCTTCTATAGGGTGGTTGAATCAGCAGGATTATCGAGGATAATTTGGATTTGTCCTTCAGATCAAGGATTTAAATTAATTAAACTGTTGCTCGGAGAAAAGAAAGTTGTGTTGAGAAAGTTGGCTTGATATATCCAGATAAAGTAAAACCTTGACTAAAAAGTTTTTGATTGTTCTGCGTTCCCTCTAGATTGAAACTGATTATTCTATGAGTAGTGAATTAGACAGTCTTATAGACAAGTACGTCATGTGCACACACACGCATAATCGCTGGGGCAAGTTGACCTGCATGACAAGTCTGGTGAGTGCCTAGTTTGAGCCCCATTTAAAGGGGTATTAACTCTCGCCCTCACATTAAAGTACACACAAGCAGAGTGGATGATCTGATTTAATGCTACTAGTTCGCAGAAACCCTCTTTGATAGTTACTGTGTGTACTAATATTTGAGAATGTGCTTAGTCCAGTGAATCCCTTCATCACTTTATGGGGGGGGGGGACCCCAGAATTGATCACAAAGCCTGATCTCCGCACACCACCGCTGTAATGAGGCAAGAGTATGGGTAGCTTGTTTTCTCAATGAATGCATAATTGTGATGTAGCCACTATACTGTTAGTGGTCTACTTCGCCATCTCATAAAGATAACCAAGACATTGGTGGAAACCTGTCTTAGGAGCCTTACTCAATTTAGCAGCGATTAAGTCATACTAACTAACTGTGAGTTGTTTTCTAGTTTCTTTTTATTATGGGATGCTAGAAATATAACTATATTTCAAAATATCTGACCTCAGTGAAATTGGTTCCGTATTTGCTGACCAGTTTTCCAAGAATATTCGCGGATAATAACAAAGTGTTCTTACCTTATCCAACATGGCCGGGAGAGATGAACATGTTTATCCTAATGTAGCGAAATAACTAATAGAACCTAATTCCTCAAAGACAATGGGCAAGACCACAGGTACACCACAATATAAGAGTCTCTTTGTTTTCAGACCAATTCAATTGTCATCTAGGGGTTTATGAATGGATAGTGTTTGCACGCACCTAGTCAAGGTTTCTGAAATGCTAACTTTACACTGCTAGCCAGACAGAAAGCAGTGAGTTGGCAGTAATGACTGAAAATGACTAAGGCTTCAGTCACCTCATGGGGTCCAGGTTTCTAAACGGGAGAAGAAAAGATCCCATTGACTTTATTCCAGATTATGATATTTACACAACGGTATGTGGGAGGCAGCCAAATCATTTACTGAGTACAAATAAAAATGGCGAATTCTTATATCTCGTCTACCATGGTGGGTCATTATTCATTTTCTATAATTGGGTCATGTCTATCATAATGTGAGATAGGGGGATGGCTCAATGGCTAGAGCTCTTGGCTCAAGATCGAAAGATTTTGGCTTCAAGTCATGGTATTGTGGAGCAACCACTGCGAGTAAGGGTTCCCTACATAATTCCTAGCTCCTTCTGCTTCAACAAGCCTTGGCTTAGGAAGTCAGTTAACTAGGATGGCCAAATGCCTGCATAGAATAATAAAAAATTTTGGCTTTACATATAAATCACAAGTTGGGAATGATTCCTTGTCACGCTCTCATTATAAATCACAATCCTCCCTGCTGTCCGCCATCACAGCGTGGTGTTGATGTGAGAGATGGCTCTATCCAGTGTCACGGTGATGAGTGCTAGTCAATAGGTTCAATTCAATTGCTTAAAATCTTACTGTAGTAACTGTCATTGACATACCATTCAGACTTATGGATTCCCTAATGATTCGACCAGTATCCGGAGTAGAGTGTCATTCCTGAAGCTACTTTATCTACTGGGTCTCTACACTTCACTTTATAGATGGGCCAACGGAGACCGAAGTCTCAGTGGAGGTTTCTGAGTAAAAGTATAAAAAAATGTTCCAAGTTATAAGTCATTTAGTGCCTCCCAGACAGAACAGCTGTCATGCAGGAGTGGTGTCATACTAAATCTATTGAGTTTCCATAGGGTGAGTCATCATTCATTAGGAGAGTTTCTGCTTACACCAGTGCACCATGCTGGGCTATGAATGCTGAGTAGTAAACTGCATGGTAAATTGGTGCGCCCCACAGTTTTATGAGGCAAACATTTGGGCGTGGATCAGAGTTCGGTGACTCACTACACAGTCTCATTGACGGAGGTCGTTGGTGGTGGCGTGGAGTTATCTGCAGGTGGTGGTCTCTTTGTTGGTGAGATGGAAATGTCGTTATAATGGCTCGGTAAATTATGACCGGGTCACATACTGAAAGTGGAATAATGGCAGTACTGGTTTCCATGTAATATTGGTGCTCTCATCGGAGACGCAAGCGAATTCGGTTTTGGACCAGGTAACACTTAATCGATTCCATGTTTGGGCGTCTTTTTGTGCTTTCGACCTTGGCAGATTAGGATCACAGCTTAGAAATAAAGGAGGCCCACCCATCGAGTGCCGGCTCAATGAAGCAAATCATGGACCATGCTGAAAACATGTCATTGGCTGAGTGATGCTATTGATGTAAAAAATAAGATGATCTTGTCTCATCTGCCAGTCATATTAATTCTGGTCGACTTTTATAGGGACGAATTCTCCTATGTATTTGTGATTTTACAGAACAGAAAATGTATTACTTCACTAACGAAAATTTACGGAAGTTGCTGAATATCGCAGGGGTTACAGCGCTATCACCCAGTATACAGATTTTCGATAAAGTTCTATTGGTACAGCGAGAATATTACCCCCAAACCTTATTTGCAGGAGAGCTGCTGCGGATACGAGCTCCTCATATTCAGCCTGTGTGTGCAATAATGACTTACAGGTTCCCCATAAGCTTCCATAGCAAGGTGGGGGAGACAGGTTTTATACTTGAGTAAGATCTCAGCCACCCCATGGAGATAATGGCCCCTGTTTCAGAAAATTCAGCTTAAGGATGTTTAAACTAGAGCACAATCTGGATATAAGCAGCACTTTGGTGCGAGTCAGAAAATGCTGTTTATAGGTACTGCTGTTTATGGCCACGGTTGCCTGGAATTGTTCTCTCATGCATATCCATGTTTCCAATCATTTGTTGTGTGTACAGTTATGTGTTACTGGTATTTACTATGATTTTCATGTACATGTATGACTGATTGTAACATGTCTGTGAAGTACGTAGTATAGGATTGAGAAAAATGAACATGGAAAAACATAGTCTTAAAGAAATCAGAAAGTTTGCATTGTATCATGTTGACTTCTACCATTCACCATATCCAGTCATTCAGAGCACCAATAGCACGAATGTCCCTCATAGTACCTAGCTTAGCAGCCAGCTTATTCAATGCATCAATTAGCGCTCACTTCTATTGGTTGGTGAGAGACTTAATGAAACTCAAAGACATCTCTCAGTGAGTGATGAATAGGGAAGCCAAGAACAGGTTCCATCAGTGGGAGCCAGAAGCTAGAATTATGCCGTCTTTGTACTAAAGACTAAAGAAAGTGATCAATAATGACTTTCCCACATTCGCCGGTGCGCGATAAATGTGAGTCTGGTGCCAGATGTGCTACTTATAGGTACTGTTTCTTAAAACTTGCTTATATCACATGGTTAAATACATGAAAATGCATGTGATTTGGTTTCATACCAGGCCCTCTTCTGCTTACAAGTGGCGCACTGGTTATATATCCAAATTATACCGTATGTTGGTGCCTGTATAATTGTAGCCCATACAAAAGCCATCAGGAATTGCTACCTCAGGAGTGCAGCAAATGAAGCAAAGAGAACCATGCCATGCGCGAAATGGCGTTATCCTCCTTACACAAAACACTAAAAAAAATGAAATCTAAACCTCTACCTCGCTGATACATTTTGTGGCGGCATAGATTGGAAGAGAAAATTAGCCCTTTTTGACACCATTTTTCTCCCTGCGATATACGGGATACTATCAGTAGTAAGATTCGAATTGTTTCCGAATGTGGAAAGACTGGTTGTGTCATTATATACCCAGTGACATTAAGGAAAGAAAAGGACAGTTCCTTTATGTCACTGATATACCTCATCAGTGATTTGGCCAAAACATGGAGCATATCCAATTGCAATGACAATCCACCTTTTTGATGTCAGAACACGAGGTCACCTGATCAGGATTATTTATCGAAGTTGTCTTACCCCGAGCTAAATACGGATGCAGTTTTGCGCCGTTTCCGTTTCCGCGAACACGGAGTACGGCCATTGATGCTTAGAGCCTTTTTAAGCCTGTAGAAGTCCGTAGTTGGTGATTACAAAGATCATATAACATATTGCTGTGTCGAGCCATCAAATAAACATGCTTCGAACTGCTGCTACTCGTCTCACAGCCCAGCTGAGACGAAGTAACTCACTTCCAACAGTGGTACAATCAAAGTTGTACCATGACAATGTATGTATTTGTCGGAATCTCTTTCCCATAAATAATGCTGTTGCCTGTTTGGCCCAATGGCCAATCCAATGTCGAGTTACACTTACACTTACAGTTACACTTTTAGTGTTACAGTTACGTTACTCGTTAGTGTTACTGAGTTAGTGAGTTGCTTACTGAGTTAGAGTAACACTTACTTAGTGACTTACTAATTAAGTGACTTATATTACATTTACAAGTTACAGTTGGTGAGTTACCCACAGTCACATACATAGTCAGTGACATACAGAGTGATAGACTGACTGTGCAGTGTGTATGATACACACTGCACAGTCAGTCTATCACTCAGTACTACTCACTGACTGACTGAGTGAATCAACCAGTCATTTAGTGACATCGACAGTCAGTGAGTGTGATAGTGAGCGACTGTGGTGTGTGGCTGTCAGTGTCAATGAGATTGGCTGTTCAGGATTTTCGTGGTCTATGAGTATGACTATGACTCTATCTAGTATCTAACTTCTAAGGGTGAACTGATTTAACCTGCGATACTTTCTGGTGAATCAGTGAGTGAGTGACTGTGAAACTGACAGTGGAGTAAGTGACAGTGAGTGAGTGACAGTTTATTTCACAATTTATTTTATGACCGCTGGCTGAATGACTGATTCATCCAGTCAGTGAGTCACGGGCAGTGCTTTCCCCCAAATGAGTAAGTTACTAAGTACTGACAAATAAATGATTATCATAGGTTACTGTCACTTAAAAGTTACATGTAGTATAATAATATATACTCATTTTAACAGCGAGAAAATCCGAGAGCCATGACAGCATTGATTAAGTGGTTGTGTTTTGATTTGAGTCATCAGAAGTAGAGAACCTTATGTAATGAACAAATTTGCCGAATCAACTACCAAAAGTTGAGTGATGAGTGATATACTCGATAACAGCAGCTGACTGTGTCATCAATAGGCATTTTAACCTGATTGGCTACTTAACTGCATTATTTTTACAGGTGATTGATCACTACGAGAACCCCCGTAATGTTGGGTCACTCGATAAGAAGGACAAAAATGTTGGTACAGGATTGGTTGGAGCTCCGGCCTGCGGAGATGTCATGAGACTGCAGGTAAGCCATCACGCTATCACACAACTTGAGAGTTGCCACTCAATCCTGGTCCAGTGATCAGGCTAGTCTCATTGGCTGGTTCAGGAACTATGTGAGAAGTTTACACTTGGGCTTGGGGTTCAGCATGACCGAGAATCTATCAATTTCTAACAAGGGGTCTAATCACTGAGCTATTCCACACTATATAGACTGAATTGTTGTTGAGATTGATCAAATGACATGATCGACAACAACCTGTTTTGCGTCAGCATTGAGAAATGACTTGAAGTAATGATAATGGTAATCTATTCTGATTTCATCTGCAGATAAAGGTGGACGATGAGGGAAGGATCATCGATGCTAAGTTTAAGACTTTCGGCTGCGGTTCAGCCATCGCCTCCAGCTCCCTGGCTACAGAATGGGTGAAAGGCAAGACGGTATGTGACAACTCCCAAGTACATGACCGGCGTTCCTAACCTTCGAGAATGTTAGGGGTTGAGTAAGAGCTCCTGCTAAGTCCGAGGCATGTTTTGGGGGGGGGTGTAAGCTGTGACTTATGCAAGTAGGTCACACATTTACTAAAGTTACTAAAGCGCATTTGGTAAAGGGTGGTGCCATGTAATTTACTCTGCTATGCTGTAAGCCAGGGAATATACAACAACCATTTATTC
>Ga0224501_10003489_pt1 | contig 12363 bp, 6 predicted proteins | sample SF_Oct11_sed_USG_4_FD_169105 | JGI IMG/M metagenome (GOLD analysis project Ga0224501, IMG submission 169105) | Sediment microbial communities from San Francisco Bay, California, United States - SF_Oct11_sed_USGS_8_1 | ecosystem: Environmental > Aquatic > Marine > Sediment | place: USA... | reverse complement strand
ATTTAACGTGGAGTTGTCCTACCGTTTGGGTTTTAGCGCCATCATTTTTACGAAACTGGCCGCCTTTTTCATGACCAGGTGCAGTGTCGTCCCTAGTTTTGCTCCTTCATCCCGACGCTGGACTGACAGTGTCATACTGACTTGAAGATACCTACAGTGAAAGGGGAATCACTGCCAAGTCAGAGAGCAAGGCAACTGGCGGAAATTTAACCCAAAACTCCCATGACTCCCTCTGTGATTGTCCAGCCTCCTGCCTGCATGCAGCAGTCAACAGTCAACTATATTTATATACTATACTAAACTGCAGAGTAATTACCTTTCGCGCGAGCTATTGTTGTAGTAACTAACTGTCTTTTTTTCTGTTAGGTTCTGATTATACACAGTTTTACCTCTAATGCAAATTGTGAGAGAGTTGGCCTTAGTCCAAGCTGGTCATGCAAATAAAAACGCTGAGTAAAATGCAAAGTAAAACAGCCCAATCCATGACAGGATTAGAAAATCACCCATCAACTAGGGTCCAATGACATAAATGTCACTGTAGGGTCTTCAAGTATTTCACTCACAATAAGCTCTGTTCGAATACCAATGTTGAGTGTGAGCTCCTCACATTTATTCTAGCTTAAAAATAAAAACATTGATACTGACACACCAGTGGTCCTCAAGTAACTTCTCATTCTAGGTTTGACAATCTTACTGAGGTGCAACAGCAGGCATGGTTGCCATTTGGACAAGGAGGTCGCATTTGCATTGCCCAGAGACTCGCTCTTCTTGAGGTGAAGGTCGCCCTGGTTAAGATCATCCAGGCTTTTAGGGTGAAGATGACCTCAGACACGCCATCACCGGTGAGTTAACTGAAGCCGGGAGATAAGTGTATCGCCTTTGCCGGCTTTGACAATCATTTTACTGGTTGGCCGAGTTATCTTGAGGCTGGCCCCAAAAGCTTGTAACAGCTATGGCTTGCTAAATAGGATGTAGAGAAATGAGCACTTATTCACTGATATGTCTGGGTGACACAGTAGGTAGTACCCTGATCAACGAACCCTTGATTCTCAATTTGGGCAACACTTTGTATCGCGACCTCTCATCCATCAACGGCATGATGGGTACTTACTATCAAACCACACCTATATTCTGCTATAGCTACAGACAATGAAAGGTATCTTACTAATAACCTTTTGAACCTATCACGTATTGGTTAGTGCCCTGCTGGCAAACATATATAAAATCTTTACAAGCACACAAAGGTAGACCGAAGTGTCCCATGAGATAGACTGGAATAGATCATTTTTCGAACCTCTCTACATCTCAACTTGTGGATTATTCAACACAGATATGCAGTTCAGATAGAGTGGCATTAATAAATATTAGTTGACACACTACTGCTGACGGCTCACCCCAGCACATGTTACCTAATATGGGTTTCTTGGTTGCTGAATATGGATTGTAGCAGTGACCTTTGTTGTGAGTTGCGAGCATGCGGATGTAAGCAGAAAGTGCCCTAATGACACCCTTGGGGAAACGCGGAGTGAAAACTCAGTGGGCCGATTTCTGCACACCCCTGACACCGGTCAAGGCACCTGCAGGGTACCTGCACACCCCTGACACTGGTCAGGATTTGACAGTCAGAAGACTGAAATATCAGCGTCAAATTATTTTGATTGTAGGATCAGTTGAGATGGAAGGCTGGCACATCATTCATTACGCCCACCAAACCGCTGAAAATGTCCTTCATTCCAAGACAACAATGACAATCCACAGTCGGTACTTCTCGGACAATGATTAAATCAATCCACTGTCATGTTTTCATACGCAATTTTCAAGATTTGTGGATGCGTTGGGTTTATGGACATTGGAAAACTATGTATACAGTTTTTTTCAGACTATGGTCGAATGAGCGGATCTGGATGCGTTAGTGAAGGAACAGTGTACGGCAGTGGAGAGGGCTAACGTCATTAGCATAACACTCCACATCGGCTTTTTCAGCTATTAGCACAGACCGAAGCCACCTGATGAACTTGTTTTCCCAGAAACCTGACCGGCGTGTAATCATCTTCTTTCAATGTGCTAGTTAACGTTTTCACTGTCGGTTGCCTCAATTCCCGGTGCAATTATATGCTAACTGCTCTTTGAGTAAACAGGTTGGTGAAAACAATTAAATTACACTTTTAAAATCTGTCTTAGTGCGAGACAGGGAATGAGTGAGTGTTCCCATGTAGTAATGCATGGAATAACAGGTGCATTCGCGTGATAGTTGTTTTTGCGATTGAACCCGTTTTCGCTCGCAGTTTCAGCTTATCTGTACAAAATTTTGAGCGAACAGTTTGAGTTTAGAAAGCATTTTCGAAGTCTACGACCGAAATCGCGCGAACAGAATTTCACCGACTAAAAGTAGGTACTGTTTGTTAGTTTAGGAAAATTTTAAGGTTACTGCAAAGGGAGTCCCTCACTACATTGGAATAAAATCACGAACGACCGTTCGGCTCCAATCGACAAGTTGAAGCTGTGAGTTAGTCATGATAACTCACCTTCCCCAGTTAATACCTCTAACGTATAAACACTACTCGAGTAACTGCTTGTCACCATATTCCTTCAGCTGGTAAATAAGGTTACCCTATGGCCACAGTTCATATCAAAGTAGGGTGAGAAAACAAAAATCAAGGTACATGAATCCGAGGTAAAGCAGATTTTATAGCTTAAATCATGAGACAGATAAAAACAGGCATTCGTCTGTTGGTCTGGAAACTTTTCTGATAATAAAGTCTGCATCTACTTAGTGCAGACGGCACAAGCTACAACCATATGGTTTTGGTACGGAGGGCAATACCCAAATGTTGAGCATTAGACGCTGCTGTAATGAAATAATGCATCAGTTAACATCAGCGGCCATTCCAGGAATAGCCTCAGCGGACCGATCTACACATGTAAACATATTGCGGTGATGCAAATAGAATCCAACCATTATATAGCTGGAGTATCTGTTAGTCCAGGTACTATCCGGGCACCTAACTTTAGCTGGAATCATGATTACTGTTGAGCGCCTGGCAGACTGAGCAGGGAATGTTGTTGTTACTGAGGCCAGGCTTATCAAAGAGGTAATCATCGTGGTATTCCGCGCCACGAATCGGAGAGTCCAGATCTTCAGTTTTGTATCCCTTAGTCTGAGCTGCGTCAGTGTACTCGGGGTCATCGCTGCCCCTCCCTTTAGAGAGCTCCAATGGCTGCCACCTATTCATCCCTTATAAACTAGCAAGGATTTCACAGGGCAGGAGGTTTTACCCCCCCCCCCCCATCTGATGTAAGTTGCTCCCGGAGCTACAGGATAAGATCAAACTGCTGACTCCAGCTTGACCGCTTCTGAAATGACAAGACAGACACTGGATTTTGTGTCAGTGCTGGACTGCGAAGGTGAGTTTGTTCAATCCTGTAGGGCCTGTAGGAATGAAGCACACTGCTTTGCGTGCAAGGTTTTTCTTACCTCTGGCTACCTGGCTATCTGTCTACAGAAAGCAGATTTACAGCATCGCGACCATCTTTTCTTGGGGGGCCCATTGGTCCCATCTGCCCGTCTCTTCCAGGTGGTCCTGTAGGAATTAGAACCATCATTATGCACTTATACTTAACTCTAATGGTAATGACATGAGCCATGAGGAGTGACTACTTAGAAAGGTTGGGATGTTGCATCGGCTTCACCCTAAAAAGTCACTACAAAAAAGCCGGGAGTTAAAATGCTCATCAAGTATAAACCACGACAGGCCATGACCCTCATTCGGCTATATTTGCCATGGCATCATAATAGCTTTAGAATCTAAAGTTACTAGAGGAATTCTGTTGGAAATAAAGATTTAATTTCAATTTCATTGAATGAACAGCACATAATTTTCCTGGTATGCCATATATTTCACACACTGCCCTTGCAGCTGGTAAACATATCATGTGCACGTGTGTAGTAGCAGTATTCACTTGATCGGTGCTTGGTTATAGTCGGTTTCTAAATTTGACCTAAGTTGCTTAGCTAAGTTAGATAGAGCTGTATGTGTACAGACTGGAGCCAGTTATCTCTAGATTTGACTTTACAATAACTGATATCTCACAGCACTAACCCTTTTCCAAGTGTATGGATAGGTGCATGCAGCTAAATGCTTATGAAGTATAAACTACCACAGGTCATGACCCCCATTTGGTTTTCTATACCATGACATAATTACATAGAATGAACAGTACAGTATTTTGCTGAAATACAAGAAATTTGTATGGCACACTGCCCTTGCATGTAGCTGGTAAACATATCCTGGATTGACTTTGCCAGCCATCCCTCCTGGTCACTATTTCCCTGAATGTCTGAACCAGTGTTGAGTTTATTATAGATGAGAATCATACACTGAGTAGTGATCTGGTTTCCAGGCAGGGCTGTGGAGGCCTGTATGAGGTGATGAGCGGTAAACTATACCAAAACAAAACTCCCCGAATAGGAATGATTCTCAGAAATAAAGATACTGTTATATGGATGATGATTTATAGATCACGCGTGATAGCGAGTACAGTGTCACAGTGGGACTGTTTCAGATTCGTATAAGTCACTGCGAATAATGTGTAATTAAATGGAAGGCCTCAATTCAGAGGAATTATCTATTCGGGATAAAGGATTCCTGTGTTTGAATTGAGGCGTGTTAAAGTTTTACTTGTCTCTAATGGTGGATGTGGAGGGAGAGAAGCCACATGTATGGTGTCAAACTGACGGAGATTTCCTTGAGGCTTTCTATAGAAATCTTTACTGATAACCGAGAATGATTGCGAGCCTCATTTCTTCATGTGCAAACCAAGTGTGCACTGGAAACTATGCAGTCCATTTGAATAAATCTCTACTTTCCTTTTCCATACATAAAACTACAACAGCCCATGGCCAGCATAAAAGCGCCGCTGTAGTTATTACGGTACCTTGAGGTCCTCTCAGCCAGCTTCTGGGGTCAGTACTCAAGATCACCTCTCTTCGCACTCTGTTCACATCATTAAGTCCTTAATCAGACGAGGGATCCTAACAAAGGAGCGCCAGTGTTACTGACCGATGAAAAGTCATAATCTGTCTCTGCACATTCACCAGATTTCCATGGTTCGGATTGGACTTTGTCTCTGGAAGACTGGGGAATGAAGGTAAGTGTTGTGCCCTGTGAGGTGGCCTGTCTTTGTGCCAGGTGCTCACATAATAGTGAGCATTGTACACCACCATAATTCACGACACGAAACCTAGATCTGCATTCCGCGACATCAACCAGCATAAAGAGTTTTGATTGCATGATAGCGGAGATTGAGGAGTACACTCTGATTTGATGAAACACCATTACAATTCTCAGGAATATAAATCACTACCCATAGTTTCAAATCAAATCATCTAATAATAGAGAGGTTAGATGTGAACGGTACACCGAAACGGTTTGCTCTAACCGTTTGCCTAACATGACCATTATGCGTAGTTCTGAGTTCCAGCACAATGGTAAAGAAACTCTTCAAGAAATGGTGATAATCCGCTGGCTTCAAAGATGAAAACGAGGTCGCTGCCTCCTTTGTGCAGTTACTACAGTGTAGAGCTCAGGGAATTCCATAATAGAGCCCCTCAAAAAAGACTCTTCCACAGCGCTACTGCTCCAAGTGCTCGTTAGAAAACCCGATTTACAGACCTATTTTTAAGATGGGTTTTGGGTCACATCGGACACCGCTATCGTAATGAATAAAGCCAGATATGTTGCTTGTGGCTTCAAACGAGACATGCCGGTAGACTTCCCCGTGGTCCACATCGAGTAGAACCAGAGAATAGTAATGGGAGCTGTAGCTGCTTTGAGAATTTTACCAGTTTCGCCAACGGTTAGAAGTCATCTGGGGAATCCTTTTGAACATGTGACATATGTAACTGTTACCAGTAACCGGAAACCGGTGATATCTCAGGAGTGCTCGTGAGAATAAGATGAAGCCCTGGTTTCGGTAAGCGCAGACCACAGAGTATAGAGGCTTATTATCACCGCTTGCATGATGGACTATATTTTGATTTTTACTGTTGGGGCAACTTCTTGTTGGAAAGGTCTTATGTATAGGAGGTAGACACAGCAGTCTCTGTGCGATTTATCATTGAGGCCTATGGTTGTCCGTGGTCTTGGTGAGCTGGTAGGATATATGCCCCATGTGAAACGCTGGCTGTTGCAGTTAGCTTTGCCTTCTTGCAAGTTATACGCAGAATTAACCAGTTTGGTTCACCAGTAAGGCACTGCAATAATAGGGCTGATATCAATGCTCAGCATCATGGTCCGGCTTTTTCTTGTTGAGCTGGGATTAATAATTATAAAGGATGTGCGCGATGGTTGAGGCTCAAATCTGGTTACAATCTGAAGCTCAGAGCTTGAGCAGTGAGCTATCGTGTTAATCTGCCATCCCACCTTCCCGCTACTCGGCTATCTTGCCATCCCACTATATCGTCACCCCATCAGCCTGCTATCTCACCATCCCGTCATACTATCATCCTTGCCTCTTCCGCCATCCTGCTACCCCTTTATCCCACCATACCAATGTATTGCAATCCCTGCCATCATCGCCATCTCACCATTCCGCCATCCCACCATCCCACCACCTAGCCATCCCGCCATCCCGCCATCCCACCATCCCGCCATCCACAATCCTGCATTCCCCGCCATCTTCGTCATCTCACCATCCCCGCCATCCCGCAATCCCGCCATCCCTCCATCCCGCAATGATTCATGCTATACCTGACAATAAGAGTGAAAAAATTAATTATGTAGTCATAAACCTCTTGGGGAATTTCCTGTGTTGAAGCATCAAGTTAAACTACAGAAAATCGTCATGTGTTTTAATGTTTCACTCTCACAAGTGCACTATCTCTTCTCTATAATAAAATGTCACTTCTAAAAAATCAACTCGCATCCGCTGGCATACATCACATCGATCTCATATTCAGAACAAAGGCAATCTGCCATCAAAGTCGAAGACCTCTCTTTCTTGTACTGTCATAAGGTCTGCAGCTGTACATGTCCTGATATTTTCCACTGAGCCCAGCACAATCAGTATTTTAGGTGATCCTGTGGTCTATAGAATCACACAGTATCACTTTCGGTGTTCAGGCTATTAGTTAGCGCTGTACGCCCTACGTTTCTGGAGTTGGAAGTTTTTGGCGATCTCCCAACGTTTCATCGCCATCATGTCATCCGTGTTCTGGATAATTCCATAGAGTTTGGACAGTGCCTCCTTGAGCTGGTTATTCCGTATACTCTCTGTCCTTCTCACTCCATCCAGCTACAATGTGTACTAAAATGCTATCCACAGTGGAGACACTTGGGAGACCAGATAGAGCCCCAGCCTATCCACAAGGGAGACACTTGGGAGACCAGATAGAGCCCCAAGCCTATTCACGGGGTAGACCGCTGATCTCTCAATCAGGCAATTTATTTTTAGTTTATTTTGAAAACTCTCAAAAAATCCTCTACAGACACAACCAGACCCATTTTCCACTAATATGACATTTGTTTATCTAAGCCAAGAAATCTGCAAACTAGTGTGTCCTTCAGACTGATTGTAATAAGACAGAGTGACAAGAGCTGATTGACCACACAAGCTTTTTCTACCTCTGATTTAAAAGCTCTTTTTTTCTCCATCTTTGTAACATCAACTTTAATCTCGTGCAGGAAGACCAGATCCTGGAGAACGTCTGGAAGCGTGCCATATTTCCCCTGTAAGAAAAGCTTAATTGCTTGCCGATCTGCGTGATATCTAACGCACTACTTAGATGTGGCTCTCAGCCAAGTAGCTACAAATGGAGTATTAATCTAAATGCATTCATATCAACGGTAGTAACTCAATGTTACTGTCTGCGGGCTCCGGATAGTAATAGGGATAGCTCCATCGTAAAAACCGCTGGGCTTGCAACTGTAGGAACCCGGGTTCGAATCCTCGCCATGGCAGGCGCCGTTGTGAGAATGAGCTTCTCACTTTTATCCCATAGCTCCTACCCCTCCTACAAGTCTCCGGCTTAAGAAGCTCATTAAATAGAATGATCAAGTGTCTGGCTGTCGGTGGAGCTAGCCTAGCGACTGCAGGAAGGTTGGCAAACTATGTAATCACATCAATGGGTAATAACTCAACCTAGCCGGTTGTGGGGTTAGCTCGAGGCAGTAGTCTTGTCAGCGATATATTTATGTAGTATGAATACTTGGAGTTGTCTGTCGCACATTTACCTGCATGTATGTGGACAGGGGAACCCCAGGCTCAGTCTTTGGTGGGGTTTTCTTTGTGTTTATAACCGTTCTCTTCTTGGCCGGCTGCAAAAGAACAGAAACCAACCTGCTTATAAATCGGAATCAACTCTAAAAGTTTACAAACTTCTTTTCCTTAAATTTTGGTAGCTCAGTGGAGTGCTTAGTTAGTTTTCAGTTCCTGTGGTGAGTTTGAGCCCCTCATATGAATCCTAGCTTCTAGCAGGCTACCACTCCAGACCAAAGAACCCTCTGGCCCAGAAGGTTCATTAAATGAGAGGTGGAATGGCGTAAAACCATCCCATTTAATGAACCTCGTCAGCACACAGCATGTGTCCATGAAATATCCTCATGTAGTGATAACTAATCCCATTATATATCTTCTCACACTCACTAACCTTGGCTGGAGTTGTCTTCTTTGCAGCTGGCTCAGCGTTGACCCTGACCTTAGAGCCAATTGGTTTATCAGGCTTGTCGAATTTCGGCGGCGGTTCATTGAAGAACCATCGCTGGGATGATTGTGAGCTGTGCCCACCCTCTAGCGGCGTCGGGAAGTATGGGTCGGGCTCGGAGTCGACACCTGATGATGGATGAACCTGGTTCACTATCCTCCGGAATCGACCCTTGCTGGATGTCCGTGGAGTTTTGATGAAGGCGTCAGCGATGAGACTCAGTAAAATAATGAACACCAGGGTGACAGAATTGAAGACGATGACAATGGCGGTAGATCCTCGAGCCTCCGTTACTCCCACCTGGAACAACCAGGAACGAGATAAGAGAGAGAGTAAATCCAGACACAGTGTACCATAGAATGGGACGACTTGAATGACCGGGGCAATTTGGCCCATTAATCTTCTGCATTAAGCAGAAACCTTGAGCTGACATCTGCAGGTTTTAATTAAGCCAGTTACTGTCACTGGTTTACCAGTGTAACTTTTTACAGATAAACAAGATATATGACTTAACAAAGCACATGGGTTGAAAATTGGCTTTGTAATTGAATGTTTTTGAGTCATCTTTTGATAACAGGGGAGGTAACCTCAAAAGCAAAAGGGCGTAAAATTTTGTGGATGCATGCCAAACTTTCTCTTTATGAAAGTTCAAATTTGTTAGAATAAATATTTTGTCAAATAATTCCACTTTAATTGAATTGCACAGTCACTGGGGTAATTTGGACCGCTTTATTGCGCCTGATTATTGCTGTACTACATGGAGTTAGGATAACTTTATGTTGTGGATGTAAAATAGTGATGTAGCATTGAGCCGGTGGCAGACTACACAGATGTCATCAGTTTTGGCTGCATGGTGCATCGTTTCATTGGGGAATTTTGAACATACAAGCATCAATTTTTGCCATGCCGAAACTGCATCAGTCAGAGTTTTGCTGTATCTTTGCAGCAAGGTGAAACCAAATAGGGCTCAACTCGCGGAGCACCAGTACGAATCATGAGTTTTCGTGAGATGTGTTGAAGTGGTGCCTATTGGGACCACATACGTATAAAAGCCAAAATGGATGCTACATGCCAACTTGTGTTCATTAACTAATGATTAGAAAACGCAAGCTCGACACATAGGCTAAGTAAAAATTCCTCAAAACAGTCTGTGGTGCTGTTTGTGAAGATCAAAATCAACTATTCTCTAGGACTCGTGATTCTCAAACTCCAGTCACCGGTGACCTTGCTATCATTTGTCATGTCTGCGAGGCTTAACATTCCGGTGACCTTGACCTTGACCTTGCTATCATTTGTCATGTCATGTGTAAGATTTGTAAGGTCAAATCTTCTGGAAAGATTTGAATTTCGCTTATCCTTGCCTTGATAGTGCATAACATATGTTCAGATAGAGAGCTTAAAATGCCTTTCTTAAGATCACTTTTTTCAAAGATTCGAATCTATGACATCCTGCGATCGATTAGTATTATTGTTATGGTTCTACTCTGGCACTCGGCCGATCTATGTAGTAGACTTCCTAAGCCTGACGGTTGTTGAAGCACTAGAAGTTAGAAATTCATTCTGATTCTCACTGTGAGCGCTAAGTATAAGACAAAGATTTGAACTCAGGGTCTCATGTGGATCTTGAGCCAAGCGCTTTAGCCATTGAGCTACCCCTGGTTGTCATACCCCAACATTCCACTGTGAGCTCCGGATTCTCACAGAACCATGGTCTACAGCCTCAAGCATAGAAGGTCTACTAACTGCCCCTAAAGAACGTACATCATGGACCATGGTGAAAATGAGGTTCCGTCTGAGCACCTTGCCCATGTTATCTGTGTGAGATAGATTAATTTTATCCTATAAAAGGCGTCGACTGCAAAAAGCGGACAGCGTGGCAGAACACAACACAACACACCTCCAGCTTATCATATTCTATCTGCAGTGTGGCAACCAGGGGGAGGGTGGTAGCCGCTGGCCTCTCTGCGACAGTTGACATAGCCTGGAGTGCGGCTGGTGTATTTCCTGCCAGTTTTCTAGCTGAGATCGGTCCCGAGTCACTCACTCCACTAGAGACTATGGTGTTATCTGCTGTCTGATTGGTCACTTCTGCAAATGGGACAGGGGAGGTAAGTGTCAGCCATTTAATTGTTGGCAAGACAACCATTGCCAGAGTTTGTCACATGTTAACAATCAGTGTGCAGTGACCCTTTAAGGCTCTGTCTGTAATATGTGTATACTACAGACAGAGCCTTAAAGAGTCACTGCAATCAATGGTTTTCTTGCTTTCTTACTTGTACTTTGGAGCGACTCTTTAATAGATTTCAGCCGTTTAACGAAAATTGCATCACAGTGGAGGTTATTAGGCACTAGCTAGTTTTGAATGGGGATGTTCACCCAATTTCCAAGAGCCACTGCCTGGCTCTAGTCTGGTTTTAAACATTGAATTTGATCAGTCTCAACTTTTGCCCTGAAAACTTGTTAAGGGTTGCTGACTTGCCGGTAAGGATCAACACTAATCAATAGTTTGTTGACGCGTATTTTAAGACACCGTTCATATCACCCAGTGTGCCATTGGAAGTGGCACTTATCATGCTTTTGCCAGAATTTTAGTTACAACAGCTGCATCAGGTGCTTGCAATGGTTGGAAGACTCAACTAAAATCACTTACGCTGCCAGCAGGAGATATAGGTCAGCTTGGCACAGTTTGCTGATAAGTGCACTCGGTAACCTGGTGGACATCTGTAAACAAGCTTTCCTCTGTCCGTATCCAGGCGGACAGGAAATAGACCCAGATCGCCGGTTTTCAACCTGATATCTGCAAATAAATCATGCAGCTAGAACTGCGTACAGAGGGGAGAGCGCGGAGACACAAGAGTACCATCTGCGCTGCCCTGGGATAGGGACATTTTAGGGCACCATGACACGGTTATAAATAAACTAATGCAATGATTTTTTCAGTTTCATGGAGGGTTTACATCATAGTGTGTAAGTTAATTTTTTTTCGTGGATAGAATTAAGGCGAGAACCTTGGTTCAAAACAATTCATGGTACGCGTGAAAATGGGCCGGAATCTCATCATCAACAGCAGTGTTTAGATGAGCGGGTTTCATCTTTCAGTAAATCCAGAGTGGCAGAATTTACACACCACATAACCCGGTTTTTCTAATGGTGAGCGGGCATTGACCAATAACAGCTGATTCTGTCTGCAAATACAGGTGCAGGTGGACGTGCAGGAACTACTCACTCAAAGCCTCCTGTGTGCAGGTACTACTCACCCAAAGCCTTCTGTGTGCAGGTACTACTCACTCAAAGCTGTCTGTGTGCGGGTATTACTCACTCAAAGCTGTCTGTGTGCAGGTAGAGGTATACAGGTATTACTTGCCCAAAACAGTCTGTATGCAGGTAGACATGCAGGAACTACTCACCCAAAGCCATCTGTGTGCAAGTACTACTCACCCAAAGTTATCTGTGTGTGGGTATTACTCACCCAAAGCTGTCTGTGTGCAGGTAGATGTATACAGGTATTACTTGCCCGAAACAGTCTGTATGCAGGTAAACATGCAGGAACTGCTCACCCAAGGCCATCTGTGTGCAAGTACTACTCACCCAAAGTCATCTGTGTGTAGGTACTACTCACCCAAACCCATCTGTGTGCAAGTACTACTCACCCAAAGTCATCT
>Ga0224501_10003488_pt1 | contig 12369 bp, 7 predicted proteins | sample SF_Oct11_sed_USG_4_FD_169105 | JGI IMG/M metagenome (GOLD analysis project Ga0224501, IMG submission 169105) | Sediment microbial communities from San Francisco Bay, California, United States - SF_Oct11_sed_USGS_8_1 | ecosystem: Environmental > Aquatic > Marine > Sediment | place: USA... | reverse complement strand
GGCATGAAACATAAACTGAAAAACACAAGAAGCAGAGCAAATCGAAATCCTTTGTTTAGAATCATTTTTGCTACCTTTCTATTGAGGGATTGAACCATCTGTGTTTTTCAAAACGTACTGCCAACGAGTTGAAAAGTCAAGAAAAACCAAGCTTAGGGGGAGGCTTGGGTTGGTTTTATTTTTATTCTTAAAAATTTTATAATCAACCTAAATTCAATCTTTACTTCGCGCTCAGGAGGCTAGATCATGAAAAACAGAAGATTCGGGAGAATGGATTGGAAGGTGAGTGACGTGGGATATGGGATGTGGGGCATGGGGGACTGGACTGGATCGGATGATGAGGAATCCCTGCGTTCTCTGCAAAGAGCTGTGGACTTGGGCTGCAATTTCTTCGATACAGCCTGGGCATACGGAAGAGGCCGCAGCGAGATGCTTCTAGGGAAGCTTGTCAGAGCGAATCCTGATAAACAACTCTACACGGCTACAAAAATTCCTCCAAAAAATTTTCAATGGCCAAGTCGTAGAGAATTCATCCTGGATGATTGTTTCCCTCCCGACCATATCGAAGAATATGTCCACAAAAGCCTGGAAAATGCGGATATCCAGAGTTTTGACCTCCTGCAATTCCATACTTGGGAAGACTCATGGGTCGAAGATGACCGCTGGGTTCGAAAGATGGATGACTTGCGCGACCAAGGATTGTTTAAGGCTGTAGGGATAAGCCTTAACCGATGGGAGCCCTGGAATGGAGTGAAGGCTGTCCGAAGTGGCCTGGTCGATGCCGTTCAAGTCATATACAATATCTTCGATCAGGCTCCGGAAGATGTGCTTTTTCCTGCTTGCCTGGAATACGATGTGGCTGTCATTACAAGAGTCCCTTTTGACGAAGGAGCTTTAACCGGAACGTTGAGCAAAAAGAGCTCTTGGCCCCCAGGAGATTGGAGAAATACCTATTTTGTGCCTGAGAATTTGATCCCCAGCGTGGAGCGTGCCGAAGCCCTTAAGAAGATCCTTCCATCTGAAATGTCCATGCCAGAGATGGCATTGCGCTTCATCCTGACTAACCTGACTGTGAGTACGATCATTCCAGGCATGCGCAAGCTCAACCATGTCGAGATAAACATGGCCGCCAGCGATGCAGGTCCCTTATCGGCTGACTTGATCGAGAAGCTGCGTCAGCATCGCTGGGACCGCAAACCCACAGAATGGTCCCAGTAGAGTTTGATTTCTTCGTCTGGTCTTGGCTTAGAGCTCTCACTTCCGCTCTTGCTTGAGTGATTCCACAAGCTTTCTGATTTCTTCCTGATCCGGATTCACTTCGAGGGATCGCTCCCACACTTTCAAGGCTTCTGTTTTATCTCCTAGTTGATAATGACATGTCCCTGTCAAATTCAATATTTCCAGGTTCATACCGAAGCGGGAGAGATATTTCTGGTATAAGTGGAGAGCCTGCTGGAACTCTCCTAAAGAATGAGCAGCCTTCCCGAGAAAATACAGCACGCCGTCACTCTCATCCGGACTGTTCAGGAACGGCATCAGGACTTCCTTAATCTTCTTGTAATCTTGGTTGATGAAAAGGATCTGAGTGTATCCTAAAGCATAATCCAATTGGCTCGGATTTTTTTGATAGGCTTTCTCCAAAAGAACCTTTGCCTTTTCATAATTTCCAGTATTATGATACTGTATTCCCATATTGTAGTCGTATTCCTCGATGCGGGAAAAAGGCATGACCTTGGAGATAATATATGGTCTTGGGATATTTGCCGCAAAGGTTATTTCGAAGTCTTCTGTCTCGTACAGGACCTCCTTCCCCTCCCCATCCAAAACAGAGACTTTGATGCTGTAATAGCCAGGGGGAAATTCTTCTAAAGAGAACTCTTGGATAAAATTTATATTGGATTGGAAATCACTGATCTTTGCTGTTTTGGATAAGAATTTCTGATCTTCCTTCAGGAAAGTAAATCGAAGTTCCCAATGAGATCTTATTTCATCGTCTAATCCATAGAGTTGAAAAGAAATGTACAAAGGATCTTTTTTGGTGAAGGTCTTCCTGGACTGGCACAATATCTGATTCTTCCCTATTTTAAAAGGGATAATGTCCTTAGATTCACCGGGACTCTTCTCTACACCATATCCCAAAATCAATGTACTCATTTGAAGGGTAGAAAGATTTTGAGGAATGGTGACATCGCTCTCAAAAGAAGTGAATTCCTTAGAAACAGTGTTTTTTACAAGAAGATCAAATGTGTAATGGCCGGGAATAAAAGGAATCATATCCTGGAGGGCAAAGCTTTTAGTCTGCACATCCTGCAATTGCTCTCTGTTGAGGCTTAGAGGTATCTCCTTTGTATACTGGTACACGGTTCTTCCGTTCAGGTCAGAAATCCTTCCATCAAGTTCAAAATAGGCGTTGTATTTGTCATCAATATAATCCACAGAAAGTTTCTTAGGCTCAACAGAATAATGAATAAGGAAGAAATCCGCATCATGCTTGACTACTTTGAACATTGCTTCGCTTCTTATGTAATTCGCCGTATACTCCACTTCTACGAAATCTTTGTATTTCAAGATGGCTTCGGCATACGAGTCTTCGACTTTTTTTTGCGGATAGGAAAACACAGATGTAAACAGACTGTTTGAAGCTAGAGAAACATAACCCGGAACAGATCTCTCCCCTGGAATAAGCGAAAGGGTATGCCTGGCAAGGTTAGGCTCTAATTTTGAGAGGCTTTGATAGGCAGCTTGAACATTCCTAGCGTCTCCCATGTAATTCGCAATCAAGCTTTGAGGCCCATGATCTGAAGGCGAATACAAGATATATTCTCCAATACCTTCCCTTTTAAAAAATACAATATTAAATCCTGTAGGTAGCCCATATTTGGAATCACCCAGATAGGACCAGATTTGGGTGGGATTTACGTTCATCACATTTTCGTAGCGTTCAATATTCATCGGAGGTCCAAGGATAATATAGATCCTCCCCTGATCTGTTTTCCATCCAGGCCTGGTGGTGCCTCTTCCGAAGTATTCATTCGCATAATTCAATCGGCGGTAATGTTCTTCCTTGAACTCATTCCGGGGAGTGCCAGGTGTGGGATCTCTCTGTTTCCAAAAAGCCTCTATGAAAAGATCCCTTTCTCTATCCGTTTCAAGCTCTGTAAATACATCTTTCTCTTTTGGGGTGATGATATACCCGACTTCCTCATCCAACCATTTCTTATAATACTCCGGAAGTTTAGCCTTGTCACTATATCCCGCTTGCAAGGAGATGAAAAAAAGGAGCATCAAAACAGAAAAAGAAGTTTTCTTTCTCATGGCGTTCTTTCAAGTATAGTTTAGTCTCTTTTTCATTCTTTAAAAAGTGCTATCTGATTTCGTTAAAATTCAGCCCAAGAACTCTGATATAAAAAGAGCCTGGAGGGCTGTAACCCTCCAGGCTCTATAGATCGAAATGTGTCTACCTAGAACTGGTACATAACGCCTAGCCGGAATCTACGGGGAGAAACCAAGCCCACGACACGGCCGACATCCCTGAGCAGAATGTCCGAGTCCCACGTGCCGACCTTCTTAACCATGGCGTTGGTTACAGTATTGGAATTGAAGATGTTAAATCCATCGAGTATGACGCGCAGCTTGCCGGAACCCAGGTTGAATGACTTTTCAAGACGCAAATCCAGGAGACTCAGGACAGGCATGTAAAGCGGTTTGGTGGGATCCTGGGCCACGATTTGACCCTCATACCCCGATGGGGTAACGATCACCCCATGCTCCATCAAATCATCATCGTCCGGATCATAGTTCCAGGGATCGATTTGTTGAATCGAGGCCAGGACCCAGATGGGACGGCCGTTGTGGAAGCGGAAGCGAAAGCCCACATCGACTTCGATAGTGGGGATAGTGTAATTTCCGTTGAGCTTGAATTCAAAGCGCGGGGTAAAGGGCATTGGCCCCTCCATGTTGTTGACGGTCTGGTTGAGGCCTCCCAACCATTGGTCGTTCCAGATGTTTGTACCTTCCATGTTGTAGTCCTGGTCTTGGCGCTTGTTGCGGCCTGCAAAGCCGGTCGATTTATTGAAAAGCAGGGAGCCCATCAGCTGCCAGCGGTCGGAGTAGCGCTTGTTGAACGTTATCTGCAGGCCTTGGAATTTGCGATGCGCTTTCTTACCTTCCCAGTCGGGCATGTTACGCCACTCAAAGTCCTGGTTACTATAAATCCACTGAATATCGTCACCGTCGATCTCGCCGCTACCATCGTAATCCTTCAAGACGATACTGAAAAGAGATACGTCCTGGTCGTTTACGGTCTGCGTTTTCCGCTCGTACTCCCAGGGCTGCTGGGTTACTTGATTCAGGGGCCATTGCACGATCACGTTTTTGGTCACGCGGTGTATATAGGTGACACCCACAGAGAAATTCTTGAAGATCTCGCGCTCCAAGTTGACTGTGAACTGGTCAGTATGCTGATTTTTCAGGTTGTCCTGAATTGTCAAGCCCCAGGAAGGATCAGAAACATTCCACGTACTCCACCAGGGCCACAAATCGGCGTCGGCGATGGGGTTCAAGTTGGGTATCTGCCGGGCGGCGTTGGCGAACTCGCTGCCAGTAATAAAGCCGTCTCCATTCAGGTCGAGGCCATCCCAGGGAATTTTGTACCACAACGTTTTCGAATAGGTTCTATCCAGATCGGGACCCCCGCTGCCGAAGCTTTCCACGCCGATCGGGGTATAGTACCGTCCGAAGCTGGCGCGAAACACGGTTTTCTGGTCATTGGTTAATTGGTAAGTAAAGCCAACGCGTGGAGACAAGTTCTTGAAGTCGAAAAGGTTATCCGAACCTTGGCGTTCGCGGATGACCTGGAGTTCTTTGTCCCAGTCTTGGGGAGAAGCCCATTGTTCTAGTATCTGTCCGCCCTTGCCGAATTTGGCGGTCATGCGGTCGTAGCGAAGGCCGAGGTTCAGGGTCAGGCGCTTAGTAGGCGACCACTGATCGTCGAAAAAGAATCCCAGGCCGTCGGACGTGCGCACCGTGCGATGGGGTTTCCTGTAACTCCTATCGACATAAAACAGCAGCCCATCGGGGTCGTACCAGCTTTGCAAATACTCTATTTTGTAGGTCCATGCATACGGGTAAGCGGTATGGTAATATCCGAAAAAGCCGAGATCCTCTCCGGTTTCCGGATCGATGAGCTCTTCTGCGAAAAAGTTTCCACTGAGGCCGTTCAAGCGGCCGCGGGTGTACTGCACGCCGAACTTGATGTCGTGCTCACCGAGGAAGTCTTCGGCATAGTGAGACATATCGGCCTGGATGGTAGTGCGTGAGGTTAATGTCTTCTCCGCAATACCAAAAGCGCCGCTAACACCAGAATCAAACGGGACGCCTTTCCACCAGTTGACATATCCTGGATAGTCTGGAACGCCGCTGGGCAGATCAATTTTATTATTGACCCAGAAACCCAGGAACTTCAGCGAAAGGAAAGTGGCGGTGCTTGGGAAAAACTGCCACTGGGAGGAGACGGAATGGCTTTGGGTAAAATCATCGTAGGCCATGGATGGGTCCCAATCCAGGGTGCCCCAGGTTGTGCCTCCGCCGGTGTTGTTTTCGTAGTGGTAGGACACCCAGGCATGCTGGTTTTGAAAAGGCGTACTGGTGAGCTTGATGTCGAAATACCGTCCGGCAAACTCCGCAAGCGGTTCGTAATTAAGCTGCTTGTCTTTTTTGCTCAGTAGGTTGAAGGCTGAAAAGAACCATACTTTATTGGAAAAGAAAGGGCCGCCTAAGGTCAGGGCCAGTTCCAAGTCCCGTTTTGGATAGGAACTGTAATCGTCACCCGTCTCGAGGTACAGCCAATCGCGGCCCAGTTCGCCGGCTTTCGGGACTTCGCCTTTCGAAGTACCCAACTGGTTGTATACGGCCACAGAACCCTGCAGTTGATCAGAGCCGGATTTGGTGATGACGTCAATGGCCACGCCCGAGAAATTACCGTACTCCGCCTTGCTTCCGAGAGAGATGAGACGGACCTCCTGGACGTTATCGTAGTTCACATTGATCATGGAGCCAAAGCCCGAACCACTGGGGTTGGTGGTGTCCACGCCGTTCACCAGGAAAATGTTTTCCATGGTGGATCCTCCGTAGGCCGTTGGACTCCCCCCCTCTATGTTTTTGCCCACATCGAACATACCCGGGGTGGAGAGCGACAGGTCATAGAATGAATCGCGGCTGGTGGGCAGTTTGTCCAGCATCTCACGGTCGATCCTGGACTCGATGGTCGATGTCTTGACATCGACAACCGGTGCCGCGCCGATCACAGTCACTGTCTCTTCAATCGCCCCCAAAGGCAGGGCTAAGTTGACTGTTACAGAGCTTCCTGCTGTCACAGCGATATCTTCCTGGACGACGGTCTTGAAACTGGGCAAGGAGGCCGTAAGCTTATAATTCCCAATCGGCAAATTGAAGAAAACGTATGTCCCTTTCGCCGAGGTGACTGCAGAGCGTTTCTCCATCAGAGCGGGACTCGTTATCTCTACGGTCGCTCCAGGCAACAACTCGCCTTCGTCGTCAGTGATCGTTCCCGTTATCTTCCCATTAAGGATGGACTGGGCCTGGATAACGCTCACGTTCACGACGGCAAAAAGAAAGACGAAAAAGTAAGCAATAAAAAGTATTTTTTTTTCTCTATTCATTTAGCCCCCTTTCATTTTAATTTTACCTAGATCCTAGTTTCTTCCGAATGCCCGGTAGAAACAACAATAAGCCATTTTCTTCAGTTCCGCCTTGCTTGCACCTCCATGTTCGTCTTTTTTTTAACCCTCAAGAAAACCCTGCTCTAAATTAGTGTTACTATATCTCTTTTCCTTTGTCAAGTTCACTACTTTTTTATTTGTTCCTTTAATTTTGCAATCAGATCATCCAGAAATTTGATCTTTTCCTGGTCTGTATATCCAGCCTTTGCCTTCTCTAAATATTCTATGGCTTTCCCAAAATCGGCCTGGTTGATATAGCAGCGGCCGGCCATCTCGAGAAAGGCCGGATCATCCGTTTTCAAGCTCAACGCTTGTTCAAAAAGGGGGAGCGCTTCGTCGATGCGATTCATTGCGAAAAGAATGAGCCCCGAATTATAGGCGCTGTCCACGTTAGCCGGATCCAGGACCAGGTTTTTTTGGTAATATTCGAGCGCTCTGTCAGGGTCGTTTTGCTGCTGATAGCAGACTCCCAATTCAAAGTAGGCGGGGGGGAAATCGGAATTTAATAGGGTAACCTGGGTCAATGAGTCAACAGCCTCCGGGTACATTTTTTTCCTGGCGTAGCTGATCCCGAGGAGATAAAGAGCATTGGGGTCTTTGGGATTCTTCTCCAGGGCTTTTTTAGATAAAGAAATGGCTCCGTCAAAATCGTTCTGCTTGATTTTTTCGGCGACTTCTTTGACCTCGGCCTGCATTTCATTCCAATACGCCTGTTCCTGAACCTGAGCCTCAGAAACAAGCACAACGGGCGGAATTTCCATTTTCTGCATTTTATCTTGAGGAGTCGTGAACCTCCATTCATCCTCTTTCACGGCATAACCTTCCTTTTTGAAAACGACCTTGTAAATCCCATGAGGGACGCCAGCGAATTTAAACTCACCACCCTTTTTCGTTTTAATGGTATAGCTGCGGTTGGTATTGACGTCCCGGAGAGTGATCTCGACCCCTTCCAGAGGATTTTTCTGCGTGTCCAGGACTTTTCCGTAAAGATAATACTCGCGGTACTGGCCGAAGCCGGGAAGGACCAGGATCAACCCGATCAATAAAATGAATGTTCCAAAAAGTTGAAAGGATCGATTTTTCATAGTTTATTCCTTTTTCGGTTTATACGAATTGGCCTTTTGCAAAGCCTCATTCATTTTTTGCGGCAAATGTTGGCGGTTATAGACATCAGCTAACAGAAAATAACCGAGGGCTTTAAGTTCGGGCGTTTCTGCATGGGAAAGTCCTTTTTCGAGTAGAGCCTTGACTTCATCGAGCGGGGCCTGCTCAAGGAGCAAGCCGCGGGCGAGAAACAAATACCCTTCAGCCCGCTTGGGAGCAATCTTGACCACCTCCCGCATATTTTCCATATATCCCGCCTTGTCGCCTAGCTCAAGAAGGACCTTGCCTAAATTGAAGCGGGCTTGAAATTCCCGGGGAAAGGCAGAGACTTCTTCGGCATAGGCGATCTTTGCCTCCTCCAGCCTTCCCTGGTCTTCATAGAGCAGCCCCAAATTGAATTTGGCGCGGGGGGATTTCGGGTAATCACGGATGATTTCTTTCAACATCGTTTCGGCCCGGTCATATTGCTTCACTCCCACCAAACAGGCGGCCAGGTTGAGCCTGTTCCGGGTCAACTTCGGTTGGATCTCAACCGCATTTTCCAAATAGGGAAGGGCCTCGGTGTGGTTAAGTTTACCAATATAGACTTCTCCGATAAGCATGTAAGCCTGTACGTTTTTATCATCAACAGACAGGGTCTGTTGGCAGAGGGCGATGACGTCTTCTTCCTTCCCTTCCCTGAGGAGTATATTCGCTAAACTGATGAGCGCCTGAACATTTTCTGGATCATCTTTCAAAACCGCATCAAGTTTGGCTTTCGCTTCCTCGTTCCTCCCCAGCTCCACATAGCAGGTTGACAGCTGCAGCAGAGCCTGCGGAATAGTCGGTTCATCCAGGAGGGCGGCTTCCAATTTTTCTGCAGCAAGGGCATACTGATCATTCAGCAATAACTCCCCGGCCTGATGGATGGAGGCGAAAACCTGGAGCTTATCCTTGGGATCGGCCAGCGATTCCGATCCACCGCTGGAAGATTTTTTCGCTGAAACAGGCGCCCCAATATAGCCGAGAGCAGCCAGTCTCTTAACTGTTTCCTTGTCCAGATTCGCCGCCTGGGGCACTGGAGCGTCCTTGCTCGTTTCGGCCATGAGCCGATCCAGCTCGTCTTTCATTTCCCGGGCTATTTTAGGATATTGCTGGAAAAGATTCGTCTGTTCGTCAGCGTCTTTAGTGAGGTCGTAGAGTTCGGGCCTGGGAGCATCGATATATTTATAGCGCGTTGTCCGCAAAAAATAGAGAGGGCTCCACCCGAACTGAATATTCGGGGCCATCGATTCTCCATAGGCGTAATCATCCTCTTTTTTTTCCGGCCGAAACATCTCGGGAAGAAGCGACCGGCCTTGAGTTTTGGCTGAAGACTCGATTTTGGCGAGCTCCAGAATGGTGGGGTAGACATCAACAGCCCTGACCTGGGAGGCAGCACGTTTTCCTTGTAGTTTCGGAAACGGCGCAATAATAAGCAATGGGACATGGACCGCGTATTCATAGATAAAATATCCGTGTGTGCCCTCGCCATGGCTGCCTAGCCCTTCTCCGTGATCGCCGATGAGGACAATGATGGTTTTTTTGCTCAGGCCGTTCTTCTCCAGCCAGGACACGCACCGTCCTATCTGTTCATCCATGAAGGCGATCTCTCCGTCATAAAGGCCGCTTAGACCCTGATGACTATATTCAGAATAATAAGGCTCGGGCGGCTCATAAGGGGCATGCGGGTCGTAAAGATGGATCCAGGCGAAGAAAGGATTCCCTTTTTGCTCATCCAGCCAATCTAAAGCGACATTCATGACTTGATTCCCGGGCCTTTGAACTGCGCCTAAATCAATATGCTTATATTTTCTAAGGTCGAACTGATCATCATAGTGCTGGAATCCTTGTTTTAGGCCCCATCGCCCGTCAAGGACAAAGGCGCCGATAAAGGCCCCGCACTGATAGCCCTGTCCTGAAAGCACCTCGGCAATTGTTGTCTGTTCATCACTCAAGGCGGTATTCCCGTTGACCCTGACACCGTGGTAAGTGGGATACATGCCCGTCATCATCGAGGCATGAGATGGCAAGGTTAATGGAGACGAGGCTGTGCATTGTTCAAACACAATGCCTTTGTTTGCTAGAGCATCCAGGTGAGGCGTTTTGACTCCAGAATAGCCATAGCAGGACAAACGGTCCGCTCTGGTCGTGTCGAGTGTAATAAGCATGATGTTAGGTTTGTCTATTCCTTGAGCAGCCAGGAGCTGCGCAAATTTCTTGCTGGGATCTTCTTCCCTTAAAAAGAGGAAATAAAAAATAATCACTAGAGCAATTACACCTATCACGATCCCAATAAGCAGAGTGATTTTTTGTTTCTTCATCTCAGCATAATTTTAAAATCGAATGACCTAACAAATTATTATAGAATAGACCGAACGCTATTTGCCACCTTTCGTTATAAGCAGGGCTTCCAAAACGGCCCAGATGGCGCCTGGTCGCATGTATTTCATGGCACGGAAAAGCTTTTCGCCATACTGAGTATTCGGTTCGTTATAGATGAATTCATCTGGATCACGATAGGCCTCAGGGGTTTTGAAAAAGTATCCCTGTCTGTAGGGACTGTAGACCACAGAGTATGCCCCATATGCTGCATGCATCCCCTCTTCCTTCAAGCCGTGGAGAATGCAATTCGAGGCATAGTCAAAGGTTGTGCCGACCCACACTTCGTCTCCTTGCAAGCTGAAGTGCTGTGATCCATCCGACTTCCTCCCGTTAACAGCACCCATTAAGCCCTTTCCAAAGCCAACAACGTTTTTCTGATAGATTGTCTGTAATGTCTTCTTTGCCTTCTCCGGAGGAATGATCCATTCGCTCTCTTTATTCTCCAAGCCTATGAGTTTGGTATACCAGATCCAAAAGAGCTGGCCCTTTCTTTTACAGGAAAAACTCATGATTTTCTTCTTGGAACCTATTTCTATTGCTTAAAGACGGTTTTGCCTCGAAGGACTGTCTCCAGAACTACAAACTCCTTGTCAAAGATTGTCAAGTTGGCCATTTTTCCGGTTTGGATACTTCCGATTTCCTCTTCAAGACCAAGAACTCGTGCTGGATTCAGAGATGCCATGTTAATGGCTTGATTCACACTGATTCCTGTCCAATCGATCATGTTTTTCACCGCTTGATTCAAACTCAATACGCTTCCTGCTAAAACATCCGTGTTTTTCATGGTGGCTCTTGGCCCTCTGACTTCAATCTCCATCTTTCCCCATCGATAAGTGCCATCCCCTGCCCCGGCAGCCTTCAGAGAATCGGTAACCAAGCAGAGTTTATCTGTGCTTTTTCTGGCCACAGTCAGCCGCAAAGCTGCGGGATGCACATGAATCCCATCGGCAATGAGCTCGGCCGAAACATCATCAGAGTCCAACACGGCCCCAACAACGCCAGGTTCCCTGTGATCGAATCCGCTCATGGCATTGAAAAGATGAGTGGCGTGGCAAATGCCTTTATCAAAGCCTTCAAGTGCCTGTTCATAAGTGGCGTTGGAATGTCCGACAGCCACTATGAATCCATGTTTCTTCAATCTGGGAATATATCGTAAGTTATCATCGACTTCTGGGGCTAGAGAAATAATGGCCTTTAAATCATGGACAGCCTTAATCAGATGATCGACATCGATCTCGCCCATCTCTTTGATAGAATCAGGATCCTGGGCACCTTTCTGCTGTTTGCTCAAAAAAGGACCTTCAATATAGACACCCAGTATTTCAGATGGCAACTGCTGATCAAACTGACTTTTTATTGTCTTTTGTATGATTTCCACTGCCTCTAAGATCGATTCTAAGGAGGCTGACACGGTAGTCGCCAGGAATCCTGTCACGCCGCATCTGGCCTGGTGCAATGCAATTTGTCTTAGGCTCTCCTCCCGGCAGTCCATCACATCTTTCCCTAAAGCTCCATGAAGATGCAGATCGATAAGACCGGGTCCGATGAGTGTCTCGCCATAATCGATGAACTCGACTCCTCTATCTTCAATTTCACTCTGATGTGCATATACTCCTGCGATCCTTTCTTTTTCGATCAGAATCACTCCCCTATCGATGATCCTATCCGGAAGAACGACATTTCCCCGGAAAGCTTTTTTTTTCATTTTGAGATTTTCTCCGATCAGAAACCGGTCTGTGACTGTCTCTGACTGCGAAGCTTACGGTAATCCGTCAACCGGATATGGCGTTTTTTAACGATATTCTTGATTGTCTTGCTTGTCAGAGCTTTTGTGACAGCTGCCCTGTGGAGAGCGATATTCTTCAAGCCTTCTGGATTGGCATCCACCATGGCCCTTTCCTCAGGCGTATCCAAACCAGGATGCACGACCAACAGCCAAAGGCCAGGACCAAGCTGCCTTAATTGTTCGGCCAGAGCCTTTTCTTTCTGCTTGTAAGGCACCTCATAAATGCTCAGACGTTCGTCCCCGTATTCCTGAGAGATGGGAACTCCATAGTCTCGTGAAATTCTTTCAACGATGGCGTGGAGTTCTGGAGTAGCTCTGGCGGTGCCCATATGAGTA
>Ga0224501_10003487_pt1 | contig 12371 bp, 5 predicted proteins | sample SF_Oct11_sed_USG_4_FD_169105 | JGI IMG/M metagenome (GOLD analysis project Ga0224501, IMG submission 169105) | Sediment microbial communities from San Francisco Bay, California, United States - SF_Oct11_sed_USGS_8_1 | ecosystem: Environmental > Aquatic > Marine > Sediment | place: USA... | reverse complement strand
TTTATTATGACAATACAAGTAATTGTATTTCATATGCTGGATATGACCATGGAGGATTTCCAACATTAGATTCTGTTACTGCAATTACCAAAGCATCGTATCAAACAAATACGTATGTTACAAGATTAACCGTTGCGGATGCTTCATTATATTCAACTGGTGATAGAGTTCATATTTCTTCTGATGATGATATAAATTCTATTGGTTGGGCAATTGGTGAAGGAGCAAAAGTTTTAGATGTTGATACTATTAATGATTATATTTATTTGGATAGAATTTTAGAATTTCATGATGATTACGCAACATCTATTAAAATTCAATTATATGATATGGCAAGAAAAGTGCATATATCCGGCGTTTCATTTACATCCAATGGAAATCATTTGGATGATACAATTAATACAAGGAATTCTACTGTTGATATTAGGGGCCAACAGAACGTAATTATAGAAAGATGTCATTTCTTTGAAACATGGGCTAAAGCTATTATTCTATTTGGAGTAAATGGTGGAGTTATTAAAAATTGTAGATTTGAAAATATTCCAGACATCGATTTAACACCATCAGGCCAAACATTTGGATCCTGTGTTCAACTATGGGGAGCATGTTTTGGTATTATTTTTAAAGATTCCTCTTCTGATGTTTGTAGAAATATGGTCACAACATTTGGAGATAGAACTGTTGTAACTTATAATAATGCAAACTGGTGGTTATATGGAGTACCAACTGCCTGCACTTTTGAAGGGCTTGTATGTCAGAATCCAACAGGTAATGCATTTGAAACTGAAAAGGAAGGCAAAGGATTAATATTCAAAGATTGTTCTGTTGAATGGCCAACACGTGGGTCTGGATCACAAGATCAGGGTGGTGTTGGTATGATGATTAAATCATTAGACACTACAATAGAAGGATTTGTGCAATCTGGAGGTGAGGCTGGTATCGAATTTGTCTGTACCAATTTTGCAAGAAAAGCTTTTCATAAAGCTTCCGATATAACAATAAGAAACTTATTTACAAATGATAATACCGATAAAGCTATTATAATTGGTTCACAAACAGGAATTTCTACTGCTAATCTTGCTGCTATTAATTTATCCAGTGTTGTAATTGAAAAAGTTTCGATAGGAATAGATATAGGTGCTGATTCAACATTGAATATTGGTAGTATTCAAATGAATAATTTCTGGAAATTTTGTAACAAAGCAGAAGGATCAAAAATTATAGGTGATGAAGCGATTCTTGATTATTCAGATTCAGAATATGCAGGTACGTTATATGGAATAACAATTACTGGTGGTGTAGGTAAAACAAATGAATGCATAATTAATAATGCAGTCATTATTAAAGGAAATACATCAGCCAGACCAACAGAATTTATTTTAGCAAATGATACGACAGGTACAAAAGAATATTTTGTTGGAGAGTTATTAGAATATAATCCATCGGCAGTTGCAAGAACTGAAGTTATTACAGCAAACACATCTTTAATACTATCAAATAAAATTAAAAAGAAGTATGTTCAATTTGAAAAAAATCAATACACAGGAGCAAATCATACTATAGTTTCGTCTGACTGGGGGGCTATTTTAGAATTTACAAATGCTGCCACGGTCACACTAGAACTTTCCAGAGATGCACCATTAGGCACAGCGATTACAGTAGCACAAATGGGAACAGGATCTATTAATTTTGTGGCAGGAACAGGAGCTACACTTGTTAATAGAAGAACACACGCTTTTACTTCAGGACAATACGCACTTGTTACGCTTTTAGTGGTGAATAATACAGATGGACAGTCGGCTGAATATGTGCTTTCTGGAGATACTGCGGCCGCATAGAAAGGAGAAATAATGTTTTTAATATTTTCTAGTCACTTTCCAGTCGAGTTCGGAGTATCAAATGTTATAAATAATTTAGATAATGTTGTAAATGGAACCGATAATGTTGTCACAGATGTTGACGTTTTTGCGTTGGTTTTAAATGGTATAGATACAGTTTTAAATGGTGTTGATACAGTAATAACACCGATATAACAATAATTAAGGAGTTAAATTAAATGGCAGATGTGCAGCTTTCGACATTAGGAAGCGTAATTAAAACAGCATATGAACTTGAAGCAAACACTAATGCTTTTACAGATGCAGAACAAACAAAACTAACTGGTATTGAGTCATTGGCAGACGTAACAGATTCGGTTAATGTTGCGGCTGCTGGCGCTGTTATGAAAACTGAGTTCAACGCTCAAACAATTTTAGCTGCTACCGCTGATAATACTCCTTTTCCGATTACAATTGGTGAATCAGAAATTGTCGGTAGAGCCTCCGGTGGTAATGTTGGAAATCTTACCGCCGCACAAGTTCGTACAATAATTAACGTAGAAAGTGGAGCAGACGTAACAGATGAAGTTAATGTTACTGCGGCACTTGATGGAGCAACTCTTGTAGATATTGGCACTCCAGCATCAGTAGATAGAATTTTACTTCAAGATACTGATGCCGCCGGTGAACTTAAAACAGTTGATTTTTCAGAATTTCATCTCTACGGTTTGGTGTTCCAAGCATCCGATACTACCGGCACAACGGACGTAACAACTGAATTAAAATCCTTTATCGAATCTGCTAATGGAGCTCTAGTTTATATTCCAGGAGGGACATATAGAATTAATAATCTTGACTGTAATAGTGATGTTAATGTTCAAGCAGAAGAGGGTGCCGTGTTTATAAACGATTACGCGCCTAACGCTAGGTGTATTTGGCAAAGAAATGATGATGAAGGTTCTCTTCAAACATCCGTTGCTGTTATTGAAAATGTTAGATATCTTTTTAAAGAGCAGCTTACAAGAGTCGCAATTGTAAGGGATTCTAATCAAATTGCAGCATCTTATACAAAAGGCGATATTATACATATTCATTCTAATGTATCGTTATTGATTGATCAGCCCGATTCTAGTCCAGATTATAGATGGTTGGGTTTTTCTGCTAAAGTTATGAATGTTGTTATTAATGAAGATGTAACTTATGACTATATTTATCTGGATAGAAAGCACCCTTATGTTACACAAGGTATCATGACGGTTGATACTAATCAATCTGTTTATATTACAAAATTTGGTACAAAGAAGTTTATATGGAAAGGCGGCAAATTTAAAGCTAATGGGGTGTATGATGATATTACACTTGGAGATCAAACATGGAGAAGACCTTGTTTTCAAATCAACGGTACCCCCTATACAAAAATTCACGATGTCGATTTTGAAGAAACCTGGCATACATGTATAACGCTTTCTGGTTGTCCATTTTCAGACATTTCAAGAATTAGAAGTAAAAGACAACCGAACTTAGCAACACAGGCACAATCTGAAAATGCAATATCAATTACAGGAATTACAAATGCTAATCCTGCCGTTGTAACTGTTACTGACGTTAATGCCACGACAGCAAAAACAATACTAAACGGGAATTATGTGAGAATTTGGGGCATTGGCGGCATGACAGAGCTTGAGGGTAATATATATCGTGTTGCTAACGTTAATACAACAAGCAATACATTTGAATTACAAGATCCTGATACGGGTGTAGGTATTAACTCAACCAGTTACGGAACATGGACATCAGGTGGTAACGTTGCTCCTACATTTAGAATCACAGGAATTACAAATGCTAATCCTGCCGTTGTAACTGTTGCTGATGGTTCAACTTTATCAGATGGTACCCCAATTGTCATTTCTGGTATTGTTGGAATGACGGAACTTAATAATAGAATTTTCAAAGTTGATAATAAAGTAGGTAATACATTTGAATTACAAGATTATTACGGTAATGGTGATACATCGCTAATTAACTCAACTTATATGGGTACATATTCCTCTGGAGGTGAAGTATCTTTGCAAGATATCAACGCACTTGGATATCTTGTACAGCTTTATGCTGCATGTTGTTCTTCTGTTGTGGAAGGTGTAAAATCTGAAGAAGGAAGACACGCAATTATAACATCTGATGGCATCAGCGATTCTACATATTCAGCAACACAATGGCATGAATATGGTCAACCTTCGTTTGTCACAGTTTCTAATTGTGTATCAAATAATGCTTACGGTATTCCTTTTGATACGCATGAAGAGGGTATAAACTGGACATTTATTAATTGTGTAGCGAATAATCCTATTCGTGGAGGAGAGGGTGGAACTTATTATGGTTGTGGTTTCCAATTAAGATCGCTTAATAACACCCTTATAGGTTGTGCGGTTAATGGTGGTAACTGGGGTATTAGAATTTCCCAATCTAATAATAGGTTCCAGTCGCACGATTTAATTACCGGTTGTATGTTTAGAGATTGTCAAGGTGTATCTAATGCTGAGGGATATGGTCTCTACATATTTCCCGAGGATACCGCTCCAGCATCATGGAATAATATAAATGTAAACAATACAACATTTATTAATTGTGGAACTGGTGTTCATATGCAAACGACAGGAACAACTGTTAATTTGGGTGCTGGTGTTCATTTTATTGGTTGTGAGGAAGGTATTGACATTGCTGCTGGCGCAACAGTAAAAGCAACTGGTATGCTAAATTTCGATTTTAGAAATAGTTCATTTACATCACCACATTATTCGATTAGAATGAGATCATCAGTAGGAGTCAATTCAACGTGCGTATTATTAGATGGAGCTACATTATTACATAATTCTTCTCATTCTATTGCAGCCTTATTTGATGGGTGGACACCACAGCAACTAAATACTACTATTGTCCAACAAATAGATTTATTCAAGATGATGAGGGTGGCACGGCAGCAACATTATTAAAAACGGGACAAGTAACGTTTACAGCATACGCGAATGTTACAGTGATATAAAATGCATTTTTTAGGTATAAGCCTTAATCAGCCCACACGTGTATTTAATCCAATAAAAAATATTTCGACGGGAATAGCATATTGGAGTTCAGATGATTCAACTAAATCGATATCAAATCTATATGAAGTTGGATCTGTCACCTCACTAGTAGCAGGCGACAAAACATTAACACAAGCGACTGCTCTAAATAAGCCGCGTTATGGAAATAATAGATATATTCATAAGTCGAAGCCGTTTGATTTTGATGGCACCCAACAATATTTTACATCAAATTTTAAACTTACAGATCACACGACGAATGCTGTTTCAATTTATATTGTTTGTAAGCCTGATAAACTATCTGGTAAACAAACAATATTTGATAATACTGATAATGCTGCAAGAGGTGGTACATTATATTTAAATGACGGAAATGTTGTTTGTACTTTCTATAATGATAATCAATCTGCGGTTACTATTTCTGGACCTTCCAGCGCAAAAGCTGGTGAAACTAGAGTTTATAGAGTTGATTGTCAAAATAGTGGTACAGTTAATCTTTATGAAAATAATAATCTCATTGGCACAAACACAATGACACAGACTATTCGTTTTCAATTCAATTTTTGTGATTGGGGAACGGATAATGATCATGTCACCGGTTGGTTTGACGGAACAATCTCACATATCTATATTGCACACAGTTTAACAGCAAACGAACATACAAGATTATATACATATTTTGCTACACAAGCGGGTGTAATATCAGATACAAATCCCGCACTTTCTGTTCAATACCCACACCCATATATCAGATGGGACGAGAATATAAGTGATCCTATAATTGATATTCAACCAACACCAGAAAATTTCGTAAATCCTTTATTTAGTGATAAATGGACTAACTGGCATAGAATGGTGATAACAACAACTACTACTAATGGGTATGTTCTTGGAACATTACCAGTTCCTCCGGAGCAACTTACTGGCGGCGGTACATGGTCATTAACAGGCGATTCTAATGGACATAATGCATATTTTACAATCAATTCAACTACAGGACAAATTACACTAACGAGCGCCGCAAGCATTACAGTGGCAGGAGATTTATACGTCGAAGTTAATACCCCCGCTGGCGGTGTTTATCCTATTACAATTCCTGTTAGAGATAGTTCCGCGCCGGGAACTAATTTTGGTAATTCATTTCGATTTTATGATAGTTCTGGTGTTGGTACTGATTACGCAACAGATGGTGAAGATGTTAATAACGCATTGAATACAGTTTCGCAAACATTATCATCCCAAACCCCTGAAACATCTTATTTTAAAAGAGGGTCAACATTTACAAATGTAATATTAGGACAACACTCAAAATGGCCAACACCGAAAAACTTTCTTGATTATGGTGATCCTTCTGAGTCAGATCCTAAATTTATAATATCGACAGCCTATACTGGTACGGGAGCATTTGATGGTAATCCCACACAAAAACCGATTGGTGGGTTTATAGAAGGACTTCATATTGATTGTAATAATGTTGCAATTCGTGGTATTAATGCTGTTAATTGGTTAAATACTACAATTCGAAGGGTGACTATAACAAATAATCTTTCAAATGTAAATGCGAATGGATTCTATTTGAGTGATTCTGATAATAATATTATCCGTTGGTGTAAAACATATAATCATAACGGTGATGGGTTTTATGCGACAAATTGTTATACCACAGAAATAGGATTTAACAATTGGGGAGAAGCTTCTGGCTCTGGTGCTGATGCTGGGCAAACAGTTAATGAAGGATCGACTACACAATTCAATTATGATTTTTGGATTCATGATAATATCGGATTAGTTAATCCATTATTTGAAACAGGAAAAGGTGCTTTTGCAAACGAAGGAAATTTTAGATTACAGTTTGAAAGAAATTGGTGTCAAGCTGATTTTTTCTGTGCATCTAGTGGAGATTTTTACACGACAGCGCGACATAATTTTTACGAAGGTCATCAGAATATGACTTCCACAGAATTTTGTACTGGTCATGGTCCATCACAATCATCGGGTCCTATAAATCAATACTGTAATATAACAACACACGGTGGACGTGGTATTTCTTATTCTGGGTTTAATGCTGCCGCAGAAAATTGGCAAGGTGATGAATATAATCGTACTGATATTGTTCTATTTGGTAATGTTGGATATGACCATGTTAATTTCTTACATACAGATCAACCGTTTACGGGTTTATGGGAACAAAATTACGGTATAGAAATATCCAATGCCATATATTCTGATAATAAAGGAGTTGCCACCTTAGATGGGACTATCAGCGCTATTACAGTCGATTCAAATGGATTGATGACACTAACACTAACAGAAAGAACACACTTATATAAAGGTGCAACTATTACCATTGCAGATACTATAAATTCTGTTAATAATTGCACTACAACTGTTAGTAATATGTTATCATATACACAAATCACTTGTCAATACACTGGCGCTGGAACTCCTGTTAATTCATCTGGAGCTGGCATAACATATACTGGAACACCCACATATACAGCAAAGACAGTTCAAAATAATTTCAATGCTGCGCCCACACTAGCCTCTGTTCCATTAATGGGAGAAACACCAGTTATAACAGGAACTTGTAGAGAAGGTTCGGTAGTAACATGTACTGCTAAAATACCCTATAATTGTACTGCAAATTATTTATGGTATATCAATGGAATTTATCAAACTGGTATGTCTGGAGCCACTCCAACAGTCACTTTGGGATCGTGGGGAGCAGATACACATAAGGCAGATTTAATTGATTTAGGAAAACGAATAAATCAAAGCGATCTTGGTTGTGTTGTAGAAATTACTGAAAATGATTCAAATGCATATAAAAATGCTTATGTTGCTGTATGGTCGGATACAGGATTACCAACAAAAGAAATCGAATCTGTTATGGAAGGATTAGCGAGTAAAATTATATGGACAGTATTTTCAGAATTAACCACAACAACAGCAATTACATCTGTTTCAGATAAATGGGGTGGTACAAACACCCTGACTGGCGCATCTACCAACGAGCCTTCAATAGTAAAAACTGACTATTTTAATTGGTTTTCAAGAGCTGCATATTTTGACGGAACAGAATATCTTCAAAATGATTCATTAGCGACTACATATTCAGGACCAGGCGAAAACTTGACACTTCATATGAACTTTAAAGCAGACACGGCAGCTGGTACACAAGTATTATTTGGTATAGGAAATTCAACTACGGTAACTCCTATGATATGGTTTGGAATAAGCGGCGGTAATTTTGTGTTCACTAGAAGAGATGACGGTAGTACTCAAGAAATACACACAATAGCAACTGCTAATACTGATATTCATACAATATCAATTAAAGATGATGGAACAAATCTTTCGGTATGGTTAGATAATACAAAAGTCATAAACAACGTTGCTTGGAATGTTGGTATAGGTGCAATAACTCTAAACACACTAACAGTTGGTGCATTAAATAGAAACGGTACTGTGGGAAGTTATTTTACTGGATATATCGAAAATCTTGCATTATTTGATGATATTCATACAGATACAGAAACTTTAAATTCACACTCTTCTATTCTTTTATAAATATATTATGAATATTAACTAGGAGATAATAACTTGGCAGATAAAATCACGCTCCAGCCAGCGTCATATGCAAAAACGATTTCAACTAATTTGTCTGGACCACGAGGACCACGAGGCGAAAAGGGCGACACTGGCGTTAATTCTATTGAAGAAATCAATAATGTTAATTCTAGTTCACTTGCACAGAATTATATTTTAGGATATGACACTGTTTCACAAGATTGGATATCTCAAGACGGTACCAATATGTTTGTGTTATTAACAGGAACTCAAACTGTTGGTGGTAATAAAACATTTACAGGAGCAGTAAATTTTAATACATCAGTTGTATCTGGAATAGACACTCCGCTGTTAGATAATGATGCTGCTAATAAAGCTTATGTAGACGCTAACATCCAAGGATTATCAGTAAGAAATTCTTGTCGTGTAGCTTCCACAGCAAACGAAACATTAACAGCAGCATCATCGACTTTAGATGGTGTTACGTTAATAAATGGTGATCGCGCACTTTTAAAAAATCAATCAACAGCATCTCAAAATGGTATTTATGTATTCACAGTGGATTCGGCAGGACAAACTTGGGTTAGGGCTACTGATGCTGATGAAAATGCTGAAGTTATATATGGTATTTTTACGTTTATAACGGAAGGAACTATCAATGCAAATAAAGGATTTGTTTTATCAACACCCGATCCTATAACACTAAACACAACAGCATTAACATTTACACAATTTTCTTCGGCTGGTAATTTTACAGCTGGTAACGGTCTAACATTAACCTCTACCGTTTTTGATGTTGGTACAGCGTCATCTTCAAGAATTGTTGTGAATGCTGATAATATTGATCTTGCAACAACAGGCGTTTCAGCGGCAACGTATCAATCCGTAACTGTTGATGTGTATGGACGTGTGACTGCAGGAACAAATCCGACGACTATTGCAGGATATGGAATCACAGATGCTATACTTGCAACAGGTACAGCCGGATTTCCTGCTAAAGATGGAGGAGGAGTGATAAATGAAAGAACGATTACTGGAACTGTTAATAGAATTGATGTTACGGACGGCGATGGTGTGTCTGGTAATCCTGTTCTTGACATATCCTCTACGTATGCAGGTCAAGCGACTATTACAACGTTGGGAACGATAACAACTGGAACATGGAATGCTGACGTTATTGATTTAGCTCGCGGTGGTACAGGTATTAATCTTTCAACAGCAACAGAGGGTGCATTATTTAAGAAAATAGGCACAACGTTTGTTGAAGCAGTTCTAGGAATCGATTATCTATCATCTGATTCTACAATTGATGGTGGTATATATTAAGACATATTTGTTATATAGTCAACATATATTTTAATAAATAATAGCGATATGCCAGATAATATTATTATACCAGAAAGTTTACTTAATCCCAAGAGAATTACAGCAACTCTTGAAAAAAATACAATAAATGTTGTTAATAATGGAATAAGTTCATTAAAAACAACACATAATCACACATCTATAAATGTTATAGAAGCTGAAGCTAGAATAATATCAAAATATATTCAAGGACCGCCCGGATTAAATGCTGATGAAATTAAGATTGACGCATTCTTTACATACGATGCCAATGGTAATGTTTTAAGAATAGATAAAGCAGATTCAACATATAAAATTTTTAATTATGATTCTAACGGAACATTGATTACAATAACATCATCCGATACTTCAATAAAAACATTTAATTATGATTCTAATAATCAACTTACGAGTATAATAAATTCTTAGAAAATATAAATATATATTGAAATATAAATCATATACAAGACAAATAATTCAAGGAGAATAACAATATGGCACTAATCACAGACCCGGATAATCTTAGTCAAGGCGCCACAACTGCCGTTTCTGATATGGTATTTTCCGCACTCGATACAAACGGTTATACTACTATCACATCAGCAGGAACAGGATTACCAGCAACAGCGGCCGGTGATTTTTTTGAAATTAGAGATCATAGTACTCCAGATAATAATGGTCTATATCAAGAAACTGGTGGAACTCCAACAACAGGTTCTATAACAGCATTAAAGATTACAGGAAATTCACCATCGGCAGCCGCATCGGAAGCTGCAACCGTTTTGGGTAACACAACAACTAAAAAATCAGTTCATATAGACACTTCTCAAAGAAAAATATATTTGTTGGAGCAAGGATTATTATCAACAGATGGTGTGACTCTTGTGACATTATATTCATTCTTAAAAGAAGAATGGAAAGATGATCCTGCGCTTATTCCTTACGACTTTCCAATGACTGCTATTACATCAGAACAGTTTGAATTTAATTATAACTGGGAACCAACAGACGTAACCACTCCAGCTATTCAAACAAGAAAATTGATTAGAACTGGAGGATGGCAAGAAATTGATACTGATGACGGTGCCAGATTGAAAGCTGAATATCTTGGAGTTATCACCTTGGGTGACTTCGAAGATTCTGTTAACGATAACGCATATTATCAGGTAGGAACAGATCCAACCGATACTGGCGCTGCTATTGATTTTACATTTGCGGGACCTGTTAATGAAGCTATCTTGACTTATGAAGAAAATGTTCCCGCTGATGCTGGAACGGGCGTTACATTCACAGACGGTGGTGGAGGTACGGATTCGATTACACGTAACGATGCTGGATCATGGATAACAGACGGATATAAAGTTGGATCTAAAATAACAGTATTAAATGCTACTACACCAGCAAATAATGGAACATACACTATTGTAGCGGTTACAGCTGGAACTATAAGTGTTCCAACAGCATCATTAACCGCTGATACGGCTGATAATACTGCTACTTTTGCTAGAAATTATCGATCAGCTATTAAATTATTCTTACGTGTTCGTGATGCTGATCCAAACGGTAAACTATTCGCACAATCAAATCTAAGTGCTATTGGTATTACAGGTGACACCACTAATAAAGTTGAGCGTTTCCCACTATCGAATGCTACCGACCTTAAAATTACTGAAACAGATGCGAACATTACTTCACAATCTCCTTACACAGAAATTAATGTTAAATATTTCGATCAAGCCTTTACGTTGGATGTTGGTGCCGCTGCTAGATCGTTTGGTATTGTTATCGATGTTGGAACATTTTCAGGTGTTGATGGTGTTTCAAATGGCACAACAACATTTACAACAGCGGAAGCGGGTATTCCTGCAACAACATACGACGGTGGAACACTTATTATCCACGAGGGTACCGATAAAGGAATACACACTGTTACAACCGCAACAGGTGGTACAGTAACACTATCTTCAGCATTAACAGGTTCGGAATCTGCTCTATCATTCTCGCTCCAAAGATCAACACCGATTGTTGCTACTGCCGAGAAAATTTACGAAAAAGTTCAATATCTTCTACGACAAGCCGCTGATGTTGATAACACTGATCAGGTCGTGACCGGTAAAACTGCCGATGCATTATTGTTATTCGTTGGGGATAGCTTAAAAGCTGGACAAGGTATTCCGTCTAACCCTAACGGAGGTGGCTCCGGTGTATTCATTGAAGGGTTTGATTCCAACGATACAAACAGAATATCATTCTTTGATAATTCTGGATTAGAAAGAAACTTCCCGTTCGTTGCCGCTGGAACAATTAACTTTAATGATAACCTTGTTAATGATACTGGTCCAGCTAAATACTGGATGTTCTATGATTACACAACAAGAACAACAGTAACGGACATGGCTTTATCCGCTTCTAGTGGTTCCACAGCATCACTCGATTCTGCTGGATCAAATTTACCGACACTAGCACAAAATGATTACATTAGATTGCTGGGATTTACGGATCCTAATAACAATGGTGTGTGGCGTGTAACTGATGTTTCACCGACAGCATTACAAGCCGA
>Ga0224501_10003486_pt1 | contig 12371 bp, 8 predicted proteins | sample SF_Oct11_sed_USG_4_FD_169105 | JGI IMG/M metagenome (GOLD analysis project Ga0224501, IMG submission 169105) | Sediment microbial communities from San Francisco Bay, California, United States - SF_Oct11_sed_USGS_8_1 | ecosystem: Environmental > Aquatic > Marine > Sediment | place: USA... | reverse complement strand
CTACCAGAGTGTGACAGAGCCACTGTGGTTAGCTGTACATCATCTGAAGGCACATCTCTCAATATCTACCATAAACCAGGTAAGAATTAATCACAGGTGAACATAATATGAAACGACACTAGCGGAAGTGCTTGACTAAATATATACAAGTTTTAGCTCTGTAGGCATGTGTTTTCTTACCAGAACACAGAGTTAGTCTACGTAAACTAGATTCGACACTCGCAGATGGCCATAGCCGGTTCTAAAAATATTATGCTTAACAATAGGTCATGGATAGCATGACCTGTGGTGAATCTTTGTCTATATATTTTCTTACTACATGGTCATAAGGAAACTCTGGGGTTTTATCAACACGGACCGGTGCAACTGCGGCACCATCCAGACAGTGCCCCATCTGCTCGAGTCCCCACTAGGCCCTAATTGCACACCAGATGAACTATCCCAACCAGCTGATGCAGCACTCAACTGTACCAAATATTGGAGCAAGGAAAGTTAGCTCACAAGGATAAGAAGGAGAAGACTTACGGTAGAGTCACTGATTTCCTTGATAGTCTTGTCTGAACCAACAGCATAGGTGTTCTTTCCATCAGGCGTGACAGTCACTCCGGAGTAGCTGCAGCTCTTAAGAACACTCTCGCCAATTCTTTTACCCGAGTACGCATCCCACTCGTAGACGGCTCCGTCCATGCCACATGACACTATCTTGCTGTCGTCCGCGCTCCACACTACAGATCTGACCTTGCCATTGTGGCCTTTGAGGTTTGATATGTTCTCAAATGTTGTGGAAGAATAGATGGAGATGATGGTGCTGTTGACGGCAGCGAAGAAGTGACCCCCATGGCTGAATGAACACTACAGGAGAAGCAGGGGTGAACTAGTAACAATCCACTGATGCAATAGCGCCAATACACAGAGGTTCCCCACACATTACCAATCGAATGCTTTGGAGAAATGAGCTAGAAGCTGAAACTCTACAACAACGTCAAGGGTAATTGAGATGAGGCAAATTAAGTGACTTAGATTGTTAATGCCTTTCTCAATTAAAAGTGCATTTGGACTTTAATACTATTTTGTCAATGCGTGGGGCATCGCCATTGATATTCATTTCTAAGAGTTTCAAGTTTATGTAATATGCAATGACTTTGGGTCACGCTAGCTACTTCAAAAACGTTTTACGACAAAGCTGGTCTAAAAATCAAAGAGTATAGTATTCTCACACCTCTTTGCATCCTCTGATTGGGAACTCCTTGAAAGTCCTGATGTCATCAATAAGTAGATTCATCAATCGGAGCTTATCGCTAAACCCAACACAGATATACAGGCCAGAGGGATGCAGTGCAATGCTGAATGCCTCTTCTGCAAACTCTTTGTACAACTCCAACACACTGCAATGTAAAATGGGTAATGTCAGCTCATCCTTTAATAGGTAACCAGTAAAGGCAAGGCTCCACAGCAGAAGTGAATTATCAAAACAGTACACCTAATGTAACACGACATACACCCTGTGTGGTTATACTGACTATGGTATATTGACATAGACTGCTGAATCCTGACTGACAGTCTACTCTAGATTAGTCAATAGATTGAGATTTGAACTGCTCTAGTACATACGGCATACATGTATAACCAATGACCAGGCCGCCATTTGAAATCATCTGTATAGTTCCATATGCATATGACTGAAAGGTATATACCATAAACGCATGAAGATCTCACAACGAGATGCACTTACCATGATTCATAGTTCCAGACTCTGACAGATCTGTCTGTTGAGCAGGTAGCAACCAGAGGTTTTCTCAGGCACACATCCAGGCCAGTCACTTGTCCAGAGTGGAAAGACTGAGCGAGGTATTCAAAGTAAGTCTGTTCCCCTTGTTGCTGTAATGTGATAAACACAGCATTATAATGTGCAGGCAACAATGCAACTAATATAATTTGGCACAAAGAAGCGACATAGACAGTGTGAACTGCTTATCCAGACAAGCACAGCATCACTTACGTCTTGCTGACTGGGCGGGCCACCATTGAGTGCCATGTCACTATACCGGTACGCCTACTCAATGGAGTGCACTGATGATAACACGTGCCAATTATATTAGTATGTGATTCAGATATCGTTCTAGTGAATATTAGTGTGAAACAATGCAAGGTGTATGACCCTATCTAAGTGGTGGTGATGATACCTTGGTCTTTTGTAATTCAACGATTCCATTCTAACAGAGTAAAAAGTTACAAGATTGCCATTGTTTGAACATATATTTTGATGATCAGGTACATGCAATTAGTAAGTACCACAACGAAGATATATGCCTTAGCATAATAACATTGGGTAGGATAACTTACCCTGCCTAGTTCAGCACTTGAGAGTGTTATTTGATAGAGCTGGTTCATGTCAGTAACCACTACGAGAGTCTCCTCTGATGGACTCACGGCCATTGCGCTCACAATCTGCTGCTCCGCCTTACTTGGATCTGCTGAGTTATTCTCTTGGGGAATTTTAATCTCACGAGCTTTCTTGAAGTATTCTCTATCATCGGTCTTCTCAAACCATGCCACAGTACCAGGTCCGCAAGAGCATGCAAATCCTTTAGAAAATGCCACAATGGCAGTGATCTGTGGAGGTCCGAGGTTCTGGTTTTCATTCATACCTGACATACTGCAAGGTAATAAACAAAATGAAACCAAACGCCACAGACATCATCGCTTAACACTTAGTCGTACCTCTGGAAGTGAGAATGGCACAGTATTCAATAACTCACCCGGTCTTATCAGTTTCTCTTACAGTCATTGTAAGGTTGAATTCATTTTTCAGCTCTCCGGCCTCAAAGAGCAGTAGTTTTCCATTGTCGGTTCCTACGACAACGCGCTCATCAGTGACCCAAGCCTGACACAGATAGTTCTGTGGTTCAAGCTTCTGGAAGGCGAACTGCTTGAGATTTCCTTCACTGTATCTGAACAGCTTGAAGACTCCATTACCAGTAACACAGATCTGTGTGTTATCCTGGGGGTTGAATGTAACCTACAAACCAAGTAATGGTGAAGACCGCCGAGTGGGTTTTGTCACAGTATTGGGCTCGAAAAGCAATTGAAGCACCCCTGAGCCCAAGTATTATTATAAACAGGGAATATGGAGAAATTCAACATACCTGATAGATTGGTGGGTTTCCTTGAGGATTGCTAGTTCGCGTGGTCGCCATAATTTTGCTCTTCTCCCATGTCCAATAAAGCAGAGTCCAGTCTGGCTTGCCTCCTTGAGCAATTAGATACTTTGAGTCCGGCGAGAAAGCCAGGCTCACGTACTCAGTTGACTGAACTTCGGAGGAGCTAAGAACCTTTTTACGCCTCAAAGTATGAAGGTCAAATATGGTTATAGTGGCTTTTTCCTCTCCCCTCTCGGCGATAGCAACATATCGCCTGTTGGGACTGACAGTAATGGCAGTCATGGAGTTTCCCTTCTCAGATACGGGAATAAATTTTTGCAGCTTCTGGTCAATATTGTATAAGACACAATATGCACCAGAAGTATAGACAATTGTTTGTTCATCCTGGTAGCAGATGTTGCCAGCTACTCCGGTCTTCACACCAAAGATGTGGCGAGCCTGCGCTATGGCGATGGACATCTTCACTGCCAGTTGCTGTTCTTCAAAAACTTAAGGTTCAGCTAAAAAGGAAATCAATCGACATACAATTGGTGGTAAGCTGTCAGCTATATTAGTTACAAGTATAGTTAGTTACTAGCATGGGTGTGAGGTACGTACCAGCGAAACTGTCCCATACAATTGATGCTTTGGACGACATAGACTCATGCAACATGCGGTCTTTGGTACAGCATGACTTCTGATTCAATTACATCAGTGTCTAACTTTGTGGGCTTGATTCAGACAGTAGTGATATGTAAACTTGGTAAGTTGGTAGAGTAAGTTTCAATGCTTCAACTACTATTGGTAAACCTCATAGTTTCCCCCCAATTCAGCAGCAACTGATATGCTCCAAGCTGGTATCTCGATACAAAATAACATTAGTCATAGCCTGGTTGATACGTGCATGGAGTAAAGACTTCGTGCATCCTACCTTCGCGTCAATCGGTGTTCGAGAGCGTTGAAACACTACTTCTTTGGAGTCACCAGTGTGATTTGGTTGCCAAGGGATGCGAGTCAATTGCGCAGAATCGAGAACTCCCTGAACGAGACCCACATCCGTTTCCTACTGGGAAATCCGTCGACGTGGTAAAATCATTACAACCTGGCCAGATTCTCAGTCATTGGTTCTGGTTTCCGTATTCTCAAGTATAACGATACGGTATTTTTCATAGAAAACAAAAGACATGGCTTCTAGGGGAGGAGCAAGAGCCTCTGGAACCGACGGAGGCGATTATATGCACAGAGAACGAGTCGCCAGCCATTACACGACTAGGTAAAAACTAAAATTAAAAACTAAAAATTTTACTTATTACTAAAACTAAAAGTAAAAGTCTACTACTTATTACTTAACTTACTAACTTACGAGTTACGTTACGTTACTACTACTAGTACTAGTACTTGTAGTAATACTCTGCTCATACTCGCTACTCTGTATTGTACAGTCAGTGCAGTAAGTGACTCCCATTCCTGACTTGGTGAGGCTTGTAACTTATTGCGTGCGGCGAAGAATCATGAAAAATAGCAATCGAAAATCATCCAAACTCCAAAGGCAATTAAAATCGAAATACTCAAATAATAGCATGTTGTAATTGTGAAGATGTATTCTTTCTTGTCTAATTTAACTAGCAGGGGCGAATTGAAGAAAATTAAAGCTCACCATACCACCCAGCGATGGGTGATGACTGATGTGGTTTTGTCGCACTGACTAGATTACACTTACCCTGTAAGTGTAACTTACAGCCATTCGATTCAGTAAAATAGATAATTTTTATATTACTAGTCTGTTAGTCGGAGTATCTGGTTGTGTGACGCCAATATGAGGGTCATCCAGCTCAGGCAGAAGTTGCAATCTGCTTGGAAGTCAACAAAAGAAACCTTTTTAACCTTGTAATGCACAAAACTGATTGTTGTAATCAATACCCGCGATGACAGGTAACAAGGGTAACTGCACCCCATGCAGACTCGCTGCTTTCATATTGGGTCAGCAATTCAGGTGAGATTACGGCCGAGTTTGCCAGAACTAGGTTTCTGGCGAGTTTGCTCTTATAAAAGATACCAGAGCCCTACCTTGGGTCAACAGAAGATGATTATTATAGCCAACCAAATGGCGATAGTGAGTGACTAATTAATCTAAAGGAAATCAAACGTCCCGTCAACCAATGTGATCAGCAACAATCGGAGTTGTTTTACTTACCAAAATGGCTCACTGCTCGAATAATCAGTGCACAATAATTCTAGTGGTTTATTCATTGCCATTTACTGTGGCTAGAACAGTTACTAGATGTATGGTGGTATTAGCACGAGGTGTCAAAAAGGATTTGACTGGTTAACTGCGTAAAATCCCGCTATGGGCTCCAGCTTTGGCGACAGAATTTCTCGAAAAGATATTTTTGCCAAAGCCTTCTAAAGGATTTAAAAGTGGGGTCTTTCTCTAGAATCCGCAGTTTCTAGCGAGTCACCCGAAACTTTCCTAAAAAAAACAGCTTCGTCACATACAGCACTTCAAATCCATACCGGAACATTTGATTGTTCTGTGTATACTATAGCTTACAGCATTGATTACTGTCTACTGATTCTGTTGGACAGATTAAAATTTATTCAACTCAATTCAGTTTTCTGAGCTAGCCCAAACTCAATTGCGTTATTACAAAAAATGTGATGTCCTCAAAGAAGGGTTGCATTTTGGTGTCACCATGTCAGTTGTACGGATATAGTTAAGACAGCGCTGACGCCCAAGAAGTGGGAGCCAATGGCATAGAATCTTCTCCTATGTAGATCACTCTGCATTGACCCCCGTGTTAGAGGAAATAAGAGAAAGTCTCTTATAATGGGTTTAGACGACGGCAGCCACCATGCGTCAGCCGCTTAGCGGTATAGAATTGTCAACGCTGGGGATTATACAAATGGTGGCCTCTGAGATTGGCATCACTCTCTGGTGTACTAGCGATCAACTATTGGCACTGCATGCACCTTTCTCTTCCGCGGAGAGTGGGTGGTTAGGTTAGATTAATTTTATAGTGGTGACCAAGAACAGCGCAACGAGCAGCGATATTTTCAGTGGATTCTCTATGGAGACTGTATAGTCACTGCTTGTGTAAACTCATCTATTGAAATAACACTCAATATAACACACTTTTTCCAAATTTTTCAATTTACAAAAATTTTAATTGCGAAAACAAATTAGTTATGTAAGTGGCCTCTGGTATCTGCTGATTATGATAGCTAAACTGAGGATGTTAATAAGGAGGTGCCACTATTGATTCCTACCTTCTGATGCATGGGAATACTAGCAACGCTGAATGAGCGCTCTAAGAGATGCAGTCCTATTGATTGATGACAAAATATTCAATTCACGCATAGTTTTACTCAGTGCCCATTACATACCACGCGCTGTTTGAGTTTGCATTAGCTTTGAATGCTAATCAGCTAGTCTGATCGTGTAATGCATAAACGACGTATTTATTGGTACTTTTCGGAAGCAGCAGCATAAACCTTCGACCTTTAGGCTAGTGGCCTGTCTCACCTGAAATCAGCTGGCTGCTCGAAGCTAGCAGCTGCTATCTGAGCAGTGCAATCTGACGTGATGTGATGGCTTACGACTCTTGTGCCGGAATTATGGCTGATAGCAACTCGCAGATTCGTACTATGGATAGACAGATAGACAGGGCTATATACATATTTAATTCTGTGTAAGTTCCTCGACTGATGTGTGATGGAGCTTTGCACAGTAGGAATGTGTTTCGCTGCCACGATCGAGTTATACCGTGTTATTGAAGATGAGTTGCTGAAGGTGTGATACTGAAGTTGACTTCGTGAACCTACTGTAACCTTTGATGCAGTTGTCAATCGAACTGTCTTGGAAGTAAGGGAGTGAGATTGTCGATGTAGCATCAAGCCTTGGCAGCTGTGATGCCATCCGTTGTCATATTTCTTGATGGTTCACTGTAGTAGTAGCCTGCATTGCTGTTGACGCTCCCTCTCTTGCTGCCGTAATGCACTGATGGACTGAGTAGTATATCTGCTCATCACTTACCATTCAAATACTGTGGCAGTGTCATTGAGTTTATACTAGCTCTGTACAGTCAGGTGTGAGAAATTTTTTTTCGCCGGTATCTTGGTTATATAAAACCTGGTGAACTTGTTTTAGTTTGAGATGGACACTCTTTTTGGGTATTGCTCACGGACTGTAGAAGGTGTACCCTCTCCATTTACAGTTCCGCAGTTATCAGCTGTGAGAGTCTAATGGTCTGCCAGTGTGATATAAGACAGAGCCTGTTAAAGCCCTCAAGGGGTCTGATTCATTATTCAATTTTCAGCTGTGGAATGGATTCTAGATTGACCAGCTCATCATAGGCTCAGATTGAGGGTATAAGTAGGAGTCTATTTTTTGCTCTATTCCAGATCTGGAGATACTAATGGCAACACCCATGGTACCTCACGCTAACTGACTTCTGCGTGAAATATGCATTTACCATAATATATGTGTAAATACAAGGTACATCCATCTCCAGACGAAAAGATATCTGGCAATGAGGTGTGCGTGCCAGACTACAGTAGGATGACTGCTAGGTTGATGAGCATAATATTTGCATGCGAATCAATGTACATGTATTACAAACCACTTTACATACTCCAGTCTCAAATGAATTGCAAATAGGAGTATAATTCCCATTGGACTGAGCATGTAAGTGTTTGAATGATAGATGATGATAATATTATGAGTTGAAGCATCAAGTGAGTGATTGACACAGCAGTGGAGCTATTCCCTCTCATAGTCCAGGCTGATAGGATTATGCCTGAGCGGCTCGCCCCATGCACTTCTAATGATAACAATAATATATAATGGTATCTGTTGTAGTGCGCTGAACAAAGGTCGTATTAAGTGGACGGTGGTGATGCATGCGAGTCTGTTTGTGCTGGGCTTAGCTCGACTCTCAAAAGAGATTTTCTCACTGGCGGGAGTACAAGTGCCCGCGGAGTTGGAGCGTTTGAATTTACCGACTCCGTTGCCATGGGAACTCGCCTGGCTGCCATCAATGATTGCATCACTCTTTGCCTCTCTCTCACTCAGGAAGAATAACTCAGCTCTGCTTTGGCAGGCTCTATTGGGTAACCAGTAATAGCACATTATCCTCTATCCCGCCCAGCCGCTGTATAAAAACATTCCCAGCCATTGATTGTCTGGCCGTTTGGGATCTTAATTGAGCAGGCTAGCAGAAGCACTATCTCATCTCTTACTAATTACTCGGGCTCTTTATCCAAGCGATCAATGACTATAAAAATGACTTGGCTTAGCTCCCTAGATATAGTACTATGATGCAGTGTCCCAATGACCTTCAGCACTGCACTATGGCTATGGTTTGTCTTTTTTCAGGTCAGTTGGTTCTCGGTTTGGGACCGGTTTGCTATGGACTGCAGTCCCAGTTTCCAGCCTTCCAGAAGTATCTCTATGAATCCACAAATAGACCTGCAGGATTCCCATATGTCATCGTGTTGTATGCCTGGCTTCTGGTCGCTCTTCAAGTTCACCTCTTCCAAATATATTTTGCTAAACAGCTACTTGGTGCCTGGCGATCAGCCACAGTCAGGAAGGTCCAGTGAGACATTAATATGTTAATTACTAGCTACTGTATAGTTCACAGCTGACTGGTTTTTTGGTCATCTTGTTCCTTAGTTGCCACATTCTATCTAGAACCTAGAATATAGTAAAACCATATATCAATTACTCTCAGCCCATTAGTACCACTCAACAGATAGCAGGCTGCAGTGCATATTTTAATCTCAATGTATAGCATAAGAAGTGTTCCATTTGCCAAAGTAGTGCACCCAACTGCAGTGCAAATATCCGTAAACAAAGCATAATACTTCAACACTGCTTTCTTCTGCCACCTAGTTAGAATGTTAGAGTTTTCCACACCTGCATCCCTCGTATTGGGACATGTAACTCCTTATAGAGTCGAATATACATCGTCAGAGCGCTGTATGCATAGAAACTTCAGTTGACTGGCATGACCACTGCGTGGAATAGGAGTGAGTGGTTGTTTGAAAGGCCCATATAAATGATGACAATGCTTTTCCTCACATTTGTAGTTAGTGGCCTGATGCCACACAAGATAACCGGCTGTTGTGCTCTGAATCATGTACAGTTGGTGAAGCTAGTAATGTCTATGTAACTAGGATCAGCCCCTTCCCACATGTCTTTCCATTAGGAATAGGTATGGTATGAGTTTATGGTATTCGGAAGATCATTGCTGGAGCACTGGTCGCAAGAAGTGATAAATCCCGACTTCTGTGCTGATAAACCGACCAATCAACAGGTCGAGCCTACGAGGGTGAATAAATCTCCGCTAATGATCTGGTTAGACAGAAAATACCATTACTGCCAAAAGAACCATTGTAGAGCTAGCCTATCACAAAGTCATGCACTGAAGCTCTCTTATGGGGTGTTGTGTTGGGAGATCAAGGACTTCATCTCACTTTTTAAACATTTTAAGGGCCATTTCATTTTTTTGGTCAAATTTATGATGGAAGTACATAGTGTCTAAGGTATTTGGTGCATGGGTAACGGGTACCTGGTTTCGAGAATAAGGGTTACACGGTTTCGAAGGTACTGGGGTTCGATGTACATAGTTTCTAAATACCCCAGGCTAATCAGATTAGAAAAACCCAAACTGATCAACTAGTGTTTCCTTGCCTCAATAATAAATGGTCCTGAGATCTCTTCAAAGAGTTTATTTTTTTACCTGAGTGTCTAAATATCCAATCTCAATGACTACACGTCGACTGCAGGTGGCCATTTTATTGGTTTGTTCTTGAAAACATAGAATTTAATTATTTCTAATCGTTTGTCTTTAATTTACTTCATAAACTATGAGTAGCATACTAAACGCAGTGTTGTATGTTATGTATTTAGAATTGTCGCATCCTGTTATTTCAGGATAAGACCGATCCTCATCCATAATACACCGATTCCAGCTTTGCCTTGACGCATTGACTTCCGTCGCTGTGTGCTTAGTCTTGACCGGAGAAAAGTAAAAGTCTCATGTCCGACAGATGCTAGGCTTTTGAGTTTGTGTGCCATACATTGCTGCGCAGTGGCAAATTTGCCAACAGCCTACCATACTATGCCAGGATGTCTTCGCATCAACAGGAAAGGGGTCGTTTACGGTTGTTGCGTTCTGGCAATGCGATTACTCGGTTCTATCTTCTATTTCTACTACGTGAAAGTCTTCCTTGACCGGTATCATATGACCCAGCTGTGGTTTCAGGTTTCACAAGCAATCTTTGCCATCTGGAATGCTATAAATGACCCTTGGTTTGCATACATACAAGACAATTCATCAGGTTGGGTACGGGTGCGTCGGAAATGTCTTCTTTACGGGGCGATACCCTTTTCTGTTGCTTTTCTCATACCATGGTTCTCATGGGCAGACTACAACGACCCCAACAATGGCTTCATCTGTTTTCTACAAGGACTTACAGCGCTCTGCCTCTTCGATACATTCTTCACATTCAGCGGACTCGCCCAGTGCACGCTGATGACAGAATACGCGGAGAGTGACGAGGAAAGGTTGATGCTTGTAAAGTATGGCGGTGTGACCGGTATCCTCGGCAGCCTCTCTGTCTTCGTGGCTGACTATTTCTCCTCAGGACTGCGGGACTTTGGAAACTTTCAGATGATCTGCGTTTTGATTGCCATAGTCTCCGCAATGGGATTCATTTATGCAGGACTTAACGCAAGCACACCCTATGATCACCTACCAGCGGATGCTTGTCAGGGTTCTTACTGGTCACTCACTAAAGATATATTCCGAAATCGGAATTTCCTCGCGTTTGTCGGCACTAACTTCATGCAGGAGATGCATATTACATATATTCTGAGCTTCGCCAAGATATTCACTGAGCAAATGATCCCGGAGAGCGAGCTGTCTGTTTCCGCCAGAAGTTTCTGGCTCGGATCCCTAATGGTTGCCCCACAGGTGAGCTGGAGTTTTGGTAACTCTTTTTCTCATATGACATCCTCACTTTTTACGGTTAAGCTGCCGGGTTAGATACTCATAGAGCACTGTGAGCGGGCCAATACCAATGCTCTACCTCTATTTAGTGCTGTTTCTTTCCTTTGAGCTAGGATAAAGGTAAGAAGTTCATACAAGTACAACGGGAGCCTGCCGTTATAGGGATTTGAACCCAGCTTCTCAGGTTACAAGCCCAGCATTCTACCACTGAGCTATCCAGTTATCCCTGAAACAATAGGAAACCATAATATGGGATACAAGAGACTGGGGATTCACTTGGCGTATTCGACTTATAATTTTTCTATAATCTGAATTTTTCCACCCAGATTCAATCTGAAGCCGGATTTGACTCACCAGTGATAATGGGTCGAGTTCTTTTACACATTAATAAGCTGATTCCCTCCCAGAATACATCTAAAATCAGTTTAAAACTCAGTATTGGTAGTGGAAGGCAACTATAGGTTTGCGAACTTGTGCCCATTAACGCGCCTTTTTACCGAGATCACAACAATCCTTACAAAAATGGGATTCTCAGTCAATTTTGGGTTTGGCAATATTGTTAGCCTTGATGCCAAACCCTGAACTCTTTGACAACCAACTCATTATTCTCTGCTAGTATATATTATGCAAGCTTTATCCATTGGAGGTAATGCTCTGCTCACCCTCATGCAGGGTCAATTTCGGGATCACAATCAACGGTTAAAGTGTAAAATCTAGGTGGACGAGATAGGTTAGATAGTCAGAGATGCAGGACATCGACTGGTTTGCCCTCTACATGGGTGGTATATTTGCTAAATAGAGGGATGTCACTGCGAATTGCTTGGCTACAGAAGTACAGTTCCGTTTTGCTGAATTGAGTTGGGGGAAAAGTGTTCTCATTGTGAACACGGGCATTAAAAGCTCACCGATGGGATGTTGTGGTGAGGGGACATTGTGGTGAGGGGACGCTGTGGTGAGGGGACATTGTGGTGAGGGGATGTTGAGGTGAGGGGACATTGTGGCGAGGGGGACATTGTGGTGAGGGTGCATTGTGGCGAGGGGGACATTGTGGCGAGGAGAGGTTGTGGCAAAGGGATGTTGTGGTGAGGGGATGTTGTAGTTAGGGGACGTTGTGGTGAGGGGATATTGTGGTGAGGGGATATTGTGGTGAGGGGATGTTGTCGTGAGGGGATGTTGTCGTGAGGGATAGTTGTGGTGAGGGGATGTTGGTCCTATG
>Ga0224501_10003485_pt1 | contig 12372 bp, 8 predicted proteins | sample SF_Oct11_sed_USG_4_FD_169105 | JGI IMG/M metagenome (GOLD analysis project Ga0224501, IMG submission 169105) | Sediment microbial communities from San Francisco Bay, California, United States - SF_Oct11_sed_USGS_8_1 | ecosystem: Environmental > Aquatic > Marine > Sediment | place: USA... | reverse complement strand
AAATATATATATATATATATATATATATTAATAATCGGCAGCGTCATCTTTGCGGTTTCAGGAATAGGTCTATAGTGGCCATGAGTCTTGTTTTTGTTTTGAGCTACTATCTATGTGATGAGCTCACACTCGCAACAAGAGCCCGCCATAACTGGGATTCAACCTTGGGTTCTCACGAGCCTAGTGCCCTACCACTGAGCTATCCTTCGCGCAGCAAATTTATCCCAGTTATGTCGATGCTGCGTTAAGTCTATTGGCCAATCACCCACCTGACTCATCTGTAGTCATCCACATTGCCAAGCATTATGTTTGGAGGCCCCAAGAGATCCGAGGGCTCTGTCAAGCTCCTGCGTTCAATGGGGTGTTCATGGGTACACAGTAGAGAGCAGTATATGTCTATGGGTATGCATTACTATTGGGCGTTGATTGAGTCAGTTGTAACTGCATGTTCTTGTCATAAACTACATCAACTATACATACAGTCATACAGCAATGAATTCAGCCGCAATCAGAGTTGGTTTTCTGGTTGTTATAGCCCGACACTATAAGCTGTAATATTATCGGCCAATTTCCATTTGCAGAGGGACTTGATTGTCCTATTTGACGGATCTCCTAAGCTTAAGGCTTGTAAAAGTAATGCAACTTGTAGGAATCATGTAAGGAGCTCCTTCTCGCAGTGGGTGCTTAACATTGCTAGGAATTCAACCCAGGATCTGTCTATCTTGAAACAAGCGTTCTGTTGCCATTGAGCTATCCTGCTATCCCTGATTAACGCGCCCACGTTCTCCCCAGTTTTTTTAGTGGCATGCGCTCATGGATTATAATCAGACCATAATTATAGCTTTATATAAAGAGTAAGTAGTTGTTTCTACGCATTCCTCGATTAAGTCCACCACCAGACATCAAGCAGACCTGAAATCCTGCTATAGTAAATACGCCCATAGACAAAAAGCATTATAACTCTCTCATTTATACACTACATGAGCTCAACTTTTCTTACACAGATGGCACCACTAACCTATAGGTTGGTGCATATATGCAATGGCATGTTCCCGTGGTCTACGGACTCATGGACTGAATGTCGTGCTTCTTATCCCACAAGAGAAAACGCAGAATATGGGGCACAAACCGGATCACCTGGACCAAAGCCGCATGTGCTGCGCACTAAGCCACTGCTCCGCGCTAGTCCATAATGCAACCTCTGGCCCTCTGACCGCCCATTTTTCTTAGTATGAGATGTATTCGACTCAACTGTTGGCGATCAGTTCAAGATTTTAATGCTGAGTGTGTCATTCGCAATCGGCACTCTGTGATCTCCTTGTCCAAACGGATATCTGTCCTATGTATTTTATTTTCTCATGAATTTGTTTTCAGTCAAGAAGCTTCACAACAAGCCACCCTAAACGCGAAACCCCCGAAACCCCCAAACCCCAAGCCACCCTAATGATTGGATATCTGAGAGGTCTCCCCGAAGTTGTGGCTCCTTGCCGACTTTTCTCACCAATAAAGTCGATTGTCGACTAAGGATTCGTCGGCGAACATTCCTTGTATCAACCCATAGCATTAGACACGCATTGACTAATGTTGAAAGAGGTCTCCTTGGGTGTATTTGAAACATGTCAACCGCCATTTGTCATCCTCCTGATGTTTCAAATCCACCAACAAAGCAATTAATGATTATTATACCGACCATTATAGAGGAAATGGAATTGTTTGTTTGAGTTAGACCATACCACTGGTCAACTGCTGGCTAAGTGTACACTGAGTTAAAGTTTATGGCAAAATACTGATAATTAGTGGCATAAATCTAATTCCTACCCTTACTTATGAGTTACTACCACTTCCCTCCTTATTTGAGGAACAATGACAGCTCTTCACCGTGCAGTTAACCAGTTAATGTTGATATTCCCCAGTGGAAACCATAATTGACACTCATTTGGCGAATAAAGGATCGTTTCTGAGTAATGATGAGTGATTCGGAGAATAGAGAAATTGTGCATATCACTCTATATATGGGATTGCTGAAACTGGCAATGGGGGGATAGGGCACTGGATGGCTATGCTGCATGACATGATGGGTGTTGAGTTATGAAACGACAGATAATATGGCTGGGTGAGTGAAGTGAGCGATTGGTTTTTAGCAAATAGACCAGTCTTTTGATAGAAACTCATGCTAGAGTGCCACCCAGCACTTGACACATTATACTGAGACTGGCAATGATTGAAGGGAAAGCATTTAACAGCAAAAAGTCAAATGATATATGTTTGAATTTGAAAATTTTCATTTTACATTCGAGTGACTCGAACTAAGCATCTAGCTAAACTTTAACTTAAGATCCATGAAAAACGCAACTACTACGGTCGACCAGAAGCAAAAGGCAGAGTTCAGTAAGCTGGTTAAGTAGTGCTGGTCAGAGTGGCAAAGAGGACATCTGAGTGTCAGTATTTTGACAGGAATGGAAAGCGGGCCACTAACCAAACAGAGGTCTGTCATTTGCCAAAACATATATTTACACTGCCAGTCACCAGCGTACACCACTTGTTTGCTTGAATGATGTCTTCACAGCTATGGTGAATCTAACTGGTGACATACTTGTTTTTCACGAGTTACAGCTTAGCGCGGAGCTCTGCGAGCCGATCAGTATCACCGCTTCACCTCATACTGAGGCTTATTTTTGTTTTGAACTAGATGTGAAGAGTGCATACCTGCAACAAAAGCCAGACATGACCGTAGGACTTGAGCCCAGATTCTTGCGGTTGTTAACCCAACGATCTAGCAGTTATTATTCCCGATAGCCGCTGAGGTCCAGAAGCGTGTGATGATGTTGGATTATAATTATGGAGAATGAACTGATGAATTGGCGATGCAGATGTAGTGGACAGAGATGGAGAGCCAGTAACTGCTTTTGCAAAGAGATTTTATCATTTGTAAGAAACACGCTCACACTCATAGTGCCAGCCAGCACCAGCTCACACGCGCAATCATCACCGGCTAAGCCTCTTGAGAAATTTAACTCTAATCCTCAGGGTTTATGATAGTAAGTAGCATCGCTCTGACGGGCGGATGTTCTGCGACTTCCCCAGCTCTTAGGAGTCACTGGTGATGCGTAAATCATGTCCTGGTCAGCAAAGAGCTTCTTCTTGATTTGATGGATTAAGACGATTAAAGTAGACGCAAATGTCAGTGCTGTCACCATTTCTCGTTGATAGCAAGTTTCATTCAAAACCGCATAGTGATAAAGGGATCACTAGGTGGTAGACCAGTGGGCTCCGGACATCCTTAGTCAAACCTCTCTTATGCCAGGCACCCTCTGGCAGTTTGAGCTCTTCACCTCGATCCTATAGCACAAGAACAAAAACCAAGCCTGAATATGAGGTGAAGAGTGGCTACTGACAAGCTCGTGCTGCTCATGCTGAAACTGGTAGACCTGCCAACTATCTAGCCCAGCGATTCACTATAGATGAGAAGAGGTTATATGATGGAAACTAAAGTTGGCATAGCATGTACTGACATTCTGTTCATTTTCTTATCCGCTTGTTGGGTTTTTATTTATCCTCCCGTTGTGGCATGGGATTACATTTATTGATGAGGATTATAATATTGTGAACAGACAACAGATGCCTGACTAGGCCAAGTGGCCTAGCTCTTCGGCATGTGGGGGTGATGGGGTGAAAGGGAAAAACAAGAGCCACGGTCAAGCCGGCACGGTTCATTTGATGTTACCATCAGGAATTTTGTTGATGTTTAGCACCGCAACTTCGCTTATGGGTTATTCATGAGTGGAAAATTAGAATTTATGTAGATGACAAGCCTTTACTTAATCCAAGGGCCAGGTCACCTGGCTAACTTGACCAAACACTTTGGCCACCATAGATCACGTCAGTAGAAGTGCTTGAGATAATGAGATAACTCCATGTTATGGGGATGGGCTCGCAATTTTGAGAACCTGGGTTTGAATCCCGGTCATGCCCTTTAATGTGGGTATGAGCTATACTCACTTTAATCCCAAAGTCGGAAAAAAGCCTCACTAAGCGGTGGAGCATTGATACCAACCCGCTCGTAGTGCTCCATGGTAAGCTGTCATGGGAGAAAAAACGTACCTATAGCCCGGCTGCTTAACCCTATCTGTCAAGCCATCATGCTTTTTCACCGGTCATGGACTGGCATGAAGCACCACGGATCAGATCAGTGACAACCGTACACTCCACCTCGCAGTGAGACTTCTAGTTCTAGCTAGAATTGAATTAAGGGAGGGACTTGCGCTCACAACCAAAGCCCGCTGTGACCCGGGCATCAACTCCAACTGCGAGTCCATCGCTTTACTGCTGGGGCTAGGATATAAAACAGCATCCCTGATATCTTTGACCATTGCTATAGGTATGGAATCATCAGAACTATTTAGACAAGCCAAATGTTGCTTTCTGAAATACTGAAATGTCTCTAAACCCTGATTATTCAAAATTTACGTATTTTGAATGTCAATCTAAATCTCTGAAAAAACCACACATGATTACTCACTGATTTTGCTGCATGAATAAAATATCGACATACATTTTTATCATGTTAAATAGCTATGGAATATAAAATGCTTATCACAGCTTAGTGAACTAACAGTTAAACTTGGCATAATACTGTAATACTGCTCAAAAAACACTCAAAGTCCACCCTTGGCGCTCTGCCATACCGCAGATTACCTAGCGTTGATGTATGAAGTAATGTGATATGCACTACGTTACTCGGCAGGTCCTATATAGTGTCATCTGTACTAATAACCTATAGAAGTGAAATGGGGTAGTGGGGAGCTCAGTAGTAGAGCACTGGGCTGCCAAGCGTGGGAACCTGAGCTTGAGTCTCTCATATGGTGCTCCCATGGCGAGGCGGATATTGATGATAAACTGCTGGTGGTCCTCCATGCAAAGATGTTACAAAGATAGAATCATACAAGAGAAAGAAACATTGGACTGTGGTTTGGTAACACTAAGAATTATATTCTACACATGCATTGTATCACTAACTAGCAGTAAAAATGCCTTTACGATTATTGTACCCCTGGGTAGGGGGTTAGATTAGGTTAGGTTCATTTGTGGATGATATTAAGGCAAATCCTTGTTTATAACAAATGTTCGATGACACTGGGTATGATCTAGTATAACTCAGTGCCAGTCCCAAGCCTGGATGAAGAAAAAGGGGTGATGATTTCGAATACCGCAATCTTCAAGACTCTATACCAGCGACGTCGCACAGAGGGGAAAGCCAATAGATGCCTCTGTATCGCTAACCCAACGACTTCGCTTTAACACTGGTTCATGGCATTTACCACAAAACAAGCTATAGGTACTCTATGAGCCAGTGCACCAATGCACCCAGTGTAAAGCATCTGCATGATTCCATATAGGCTAATCCCGGGAACAGATTCCCATCCAGTATTCTTCTGCTCTTTTGTTATTTCTGTGGTTCAATCACTCTGAAATATCATAGGGAGTCTGTTTGTTGGCCAGGCCAACATTCAGTAATTGTTTATCATACATTGGATCATTGAGAGGTCTCCTCAAATATTCGCTGCCTGATCTATTGTCATTCGTCTCGTCTTGCTCAACAGAAATTTTAGCCGAAGAACAGATAATTGCCAATTGTCAACTTACAGATCAGCCAACTAGGTAGGCCTATGGACCTCCTATTGGAGATTGTCTGGATTAGGACATTGACCTTAAAACTAATTCGCAAAAACAACCTGTGGGCTAATCCTTTAATCGGTGAAGCTTATCTCCATTTGAGAACTAGTAGGCATGAGAAAATAAAGATAGAGACGATTGATAACTTCCCATAGCAACTGCAGTGAGCTATGGAGACACTGTAATTACACTAGGTAATCTCAATCAAAGTGCCAGAGACAAGCCTGCCATACTCTCATTGTGATGATGGGATATACTACCAAAGGTAGGTTTCTCGCGTCCTGTCATTGTCATGGTGGTGCAGGATGATACTGAGAGAGTTTCTCATTGCCTTCCTCAGGTTTCTGATTGGGTTTAGCCAACCACAGTGATTATTTTGTTTATACATCACCCACAGAAACCCAGTTACTCTTCTCCCGAAGGGAAGGGGGATCTTTAACAATCACGGGGTGATATTGACCCTAATTCACTGGCCAGGACCTGCCTTTTTGGCAAATCGGAGTGAGAGGCTTGCTGGAGGTCCATATCCAGGAAACACCCTGTCAGGGGCCAGGGTAGCTCATACGGTCATTAAAAATTGTCGAACCAGTTACATATGTCACTGATCGAACAAATGATAATGCCAAGCTCAGTTTGAGATGTATAATCCTAAATGGTCACACACAACTTGGAAACTCTTCTCAAAATTGACCAAAGCATCTCAATAAGATATGTACTAGACTGCAAGCAATCATAAGTCTACCACGCATCTTCCAAACTCCTGCATGCCCACATTCTCTCAGGAAAATGCATTACATAACATGGTATTACATAACATGGTATTACATAACATGGCATTAGAGAAAATGATAGTGTTTCAAAGTTTTATTGTGAGAAATAATTTAAAATTCAAACAGAAGTTAATAACAAGTCAATTTAGTTCTCTATAACCTGTACAGATAATAATGATCATGGTCTAAAAGCACCAATTGTTTTGAGTGAGTACCAGTACCCAGCTAATACTTTAAACTGATTGGCTACCGCTCGTAGTGACAGTACATGGCAAACTACAGCGTTATCCGTGGTTAAAATGTTGAATCGTGATCTGGTCAGTGCTGATGTCATTTATTAAAACCATTTACCACCATCATCAGCAGCGAAGAAGTCACTTTCTGTGTTCTTCTCGCGCTCATGTCTGGCATCAAGAATGCTCTCCTCTGCTCCCTGTATAAATAGTCAAATGTAGGTTAAAACAACTCGTCCGCCTGAACAAACACGGCTGCACAGAACTATGAGCCTCTTTCTTCTACCTACCAGCGTTAAGTGCTTGCAGAAATTGGCTTACTGAGTCTTTAATTCAGCGTATCAATGTGTGGGTCATTAGCGGGGTTTCTGCTTGCACCTGTTTGCCCCATAGAGAAGCTAACTCTTTTGTATTTAAAATCTAAATCCGAAACTGAGGGTAAGCAACTCACTTCTAATTTTTACCATTAAACAAAATTTCACTATAAATGACAATGGTTAATCAGCTAAAACTACCTTAGTAGGGTCAGTATCAATGCTTCACCTCATCACCATGCAGGCTTGTTTTTATTTTGGCCTAGGGTTGATGTGATGAGCTCATACTCATACCATGGATTCAAACTCAGGCTCTCACGGCTTTAAGCTCAACACTCTGAGCTATTCCAGCAGCTTCGAACAATCCCTTAAAGCATGATGTACTCACATCAACAGCAAGGTTATCATGCTCTTCATGCAGGTTCTCAGCATCCACGGCTTCGTTGTCATAGTGTTCCTTGTCTAGGACCTCCTCAGCCTTAACCCTTTCACCATCGGCATGCTCCATGCCATTCCTCATGCTTACTGCTCTATGTCTGGCAACATCGTTGTTCTGCTCCAGCTGCAGAGCTGCAGGGAAAAAGATGGAAAAACTATAGTTCTGGCCTAGAGTTCCTTATCAGTAGCATATTTCAATATGAACCAATCAAGTTAAGTCACCCATGGGGGCCTCCTGAATGGTGACTGGTTTATGTTGAAGAACTCGCTGTTCACAGATGATTGAAAAATATGAGGGCTGCATCTCGCATCATCTCTGAACATAAAGACTTTGTTTCAATGGAAAAATGTGTCTTTACTGAATTCGGAAGCAGGAGCTGCGTTGTAAAGAAGGAATGAATCTACACATCTTTAGGTGATTTAATCCAAGTGTTTGGCGTACGAAGATTCTCACTCTTGCTTTGATTTATAAGATCATAGCAGTATCTTCCTAACCATTTTAACAAATCCCACGGGAACTTACCAAATCGGTTGGATTTCCTGAGGTCATTGACTGCTGCCACATCGCTGTGCTCCTTGTGGTTTTGGTATCTCTCGGCTGCCAGTCTGTTTCCTGCAGAGACTCGAGCTCCCCTACCTCGTCTGCCTCTAGCACGGTTTCCCTTCCTCAGTCCACTGTTCCTGCGAAGTCCCTACAAATCACAGCAAGAGTCCATAGTTAACTTACCAATGGTTTCCCTTAACCTGGTCAAGAAGGCAATTGTCACGTAGCACAGACCCATCCTGTAAAATAAGGCCCTAGATTGCTGAAAAATTACAATCTTCACTCCACAAAAAAAATTTGCCATGTTTGTTTGGCAACATGAAACGCAACTCCGCAACCTCTCCATTGAATGAGGCTCGTCTATGATAGAATAGCCTTCGCCATAAGGCTTATAAAGACCATCCTAAGAACAAGCATTCAGTGGAGCGATGCTATTCACATGCCGTATCAAAGAAACCTATCCTTTCTTACTAAATGGCCGGAGTAAAAAAGAATTAAACTACTCACAAGTCTTCCTCTGTTTCCCTTACGGAGAGCAGCACGTTCTCCATTGAATGACTTTTCTCTGGCCGCTACTTCCTGTCTGCCTCTAGCCTCTATTATCACCACCAGGGCGAGTAAGACGAATGCTGACAGAATAAGCTTATTCATGATTTGACCTACAAGGCAACACGCAACGCCGTGAAGATATGAACTGTCGTACCAGGGTGAGATACAAACCTATTACATCAAACCAGTATGCTAACAAATTTAGAATGCGGATCTCAAAGCGCTGTCGATTTCAATTAATTTATTTCAGAAAATTTGTGATTAAATGTGTTAAATTGCTGCTTCTCAAAGGCCAATTTTTGTAAGCCGGTCAGGGTTTGAAGGAATAAGAAGAGAAAGAATAAGATTAGTATAATTGAATCATAGTCGTACCGTGTATTAGTTAGAGTCCAGCTCCTGTTACACTGAGTATCTTCCAGAGATCTGACTTCCCTCTCACCAACTCCCTTATTTTATACCATGAGTGCCAGCCGGATTCCTATTCGCTGGATGATTGCGTCATTAATTGTACCCTGCTATGCCCGGTACGCCCGGTACGGGCGGGCGATGAAGTCCAATTTACACGCTCTAATCCCCTGATGGTAGCCGCAAGCGGGTATTTGCTGGCGGGAACGGCGACTTAGCAAGAGGATAATTGATCTCTGTCATTACATACTCGGTGGGCAGACAAGGGGTCTGTCCTGACAAGCGTGCTCGCGTGAGCGTCATCAAGTCCTGATCCTTGAAAACATATCACAGTTCATAAATTAATCGTTAATGATAATCAACGTTGAGCCATAGCTTAGTGGATGGCGGACTGGGACTTGGACCCGGCCTCTGGTTCCATTTCCCGTTCGCTTAGAAACTTACTTTATCTCCCGCAACACCCTTGTCGGTTTCGGATCCAGCGTTAAACAAAGAGGCTCTCCTATAGAGTTACCTTCTCTACACACCGGTGAAAGCAGAAAATCTCCTAATGACACACCCTGGGAAACTCGGAGTCAAATACTCAGTAAGAGGTTTCTGCAAACCCCAGACGCTGGTCAAAGGAGAAGTGTGTAGTAGTTTGTTCAGCCAAATCAATCTCAAACCAAAACATTACTGCAGAAAGTTGCATCTGTGCTACACATGATTCACTCACCCCAAGTGGGATAACGAGTTAGAGCACTGTGCCTTCATGCGTGAGAAACTGGGTTCCAATGTCAATCATGGCAGGTTTTCAATGCGAATGTGAGCTCCTATAGCTTAAAATAAACACAAGTTTTGCTGTGAGATGGAGCATTGACCCGCTTGTGGTCCCCTATGCTAAACCTTCATTGATGCAAAAACAGGTACGGTATCTCACCTTGCAGTTCTACCATAGTGCCGAAAGCATCTTACAAGAAAGAAATTACTCCAAATGTAAGGCACTTTTGACTGCCATAATTACACAGCCTTCCAATACGCCAGTGGCTTTGCAACTAACTGCATCAGATCATTTTTTCTACGCGGAAGGTATCCTAGACCTATTGGCTTGTTTCCTGGATGGTCCGTGAACGTGCGATGGAAAATGAAGATTACTCTTGTACTCATTCCTCGATTGTAACTGGAGGGCTGAGGGAATTAGAGGCTTACACCTGCCTTGAGAAATAATGATGCAGATTTTTGTAAAGCTCCAAGGCATGTGAAGGGTGCGTTTAGATACCTATAACAGCTGGGGTAATAAAATATTCAAGGGTAGTCCTCGACTTGCAAGTTCGCTATTCATTATTCCCAGTCCAGTTGTATTCCTCAACAATACATGTTGACTCAGCATCTTAGCACATAATATGACTGGGGAGGTAGTCCTAGAAGATTGTACTGTTTTAGTACATCTCTTTATTTCACAGAGAATTGCTCATGACCCTAAAATTTCTGCTAATCAGCCAGGGGGTGCTATTAGAGTTAATGATCCAATAACTTCACTACATTAACAGTGAGATAATTTGAAAAGAAATTGAAGCATCAGAGTTACAGTGCTTCGATCTTTCTTCGGGTTATGCGCTATCAAACCAAGAGTCGCCATAATCCGTGATCACCAGGATACAAACCACGGAACCACCCATGTTAAACCCGAATACCGTTCCCACTTCTTTGCAGCTGATTTTGCCAAGACTCCCTCTGAGATGAGAAGCTAGAGACACCACAAAGTCCCGTTCTAGTGACGCCAATCACGCTGAATCCGGATTAAGAAGACTGATGGAGGGACTTTCCGGAGCGGCTTAATCAAAATGTGAACTCAGTTCGCATTTTGAAATGAATGATGGATTAAGCATTGAATTAGTCATAGAGGAGAATTTTGGATCTTCACATTTACTGAGAATAAAGTCAAGAGGCTGTTGCTCCTTTGCAAGTACACTTGCACTCACACCAACATGCATCATACAAGTTTTGGTCCCGTGATCAAGTTATTTGTGGAAATGTATCAGAATAACCCAGCAAAATGTGGTAGAAACTGGCCTGTAGCCATGATAGATGAGTAGGGAGACTTGTTTTTGTTTTGAGCTAGGATTGGTGTGAAGAAATCCCTCTCGATCACTTGGGAGGTCTTAAACAATCTATGGCAGTGTGGGGAAATTGTTATTACGCTAGCTTGTGCCTGCATTTCTGTAACTGAAGTGGGTGCCTCTCCCCTTCCTCACTGCCTTCACCTTTCCCAGTGTTAAAGAGAGTCGGCTACCCAGTTAATGCTGGGTGAACAGAGAAAGTCTTTTTGTAAAAATCTAGTGCACACGCGGCATTCGAACTCGTGACTTAATTAAGCGCTATCGGAGAGATGTGTGCCTGAACCTGTGCTAATGATTGTTCAGCTTAAAGAAGAGTTTGATCCAAGAAGCTTTGAAAGGTTCGAGATTGGCATACAGTCATTTTTTCTTCACCAGTTTTCTTCTTTAATATCCTGATCAGTATTAGGGGTATACAGAGATTGGCTTACTAAGTCTATGATTCAGTGTTTATCAGCACCACTGGTGAGAGCTCTAGCCACAGAATCTCACCAGTATGCTACCATTCCCTGAATTAAACAAGAGTAGTCTTGGGGAATCAAAGACCACGGCCTAACGATCTCAGACCTGAAGCTATTGACTATTCAACTCTTGGTCTAGCCATCTATCATAACTTCCGCTATGAATGACGTATAACTAACCCTTACCACTTGTATGAATAGTTAGTTTCATTGTCTCCTCATCTCCTTCAATGCTATTGTGATTGATGTGTTAACCACTTAACCGTAGAGTAAAATAATGACCATGAAGCATTGAGATAGGACCTGGAACACACTAGCACAAGCAGAATGAATGTCCGTCAACCCAGCCCAGCCCATCTTCTCCGTCGACAGATTACCATCCGGCAGAGAAAGAGAACTGTCATTTATAACAAGCCTAGGCAAATATTAATTCAGGATCACGGGTATGCAAGCTCGCAAAGCTAAAGCTAACTGCATGTGATCACAGAATTGTCTATAATCCTTAATTTAATTTTTCTCTCCCCCATAGACTCTGTATTTGTTTATGTATGTTTTATTTTATTGTGCCTGAAGAAATAGATTTCATATCTGTCAAACCTGACACAACATACAAATACATGCAATTAATCCTGCATTACCTTGTATGTGTACCATTTGTCATGTTTGTGGTGAGTGCCCCCCCCCCTTCTCTTTGTGAACACCTGAGGTCTTGGCAGGTGCCGTGTAAGATGACTGAACCCTAAAAAACACCAACAACACCCTCCCAACCCACAAAACATCCATCTCCAACCATCTTGGCCCATGTCTTGCAGTTGGATAGAGGTCATCCTCGATGGACCATTGAAGCTGACGGTTTTCCAATGCCCCCTCACTCACTGATGCACAAATC
>Ga0224501_10003484_pt1 | contig 12374 bp, 3 predicted proteins | sample SF_Oct11_sed_USG_4_FD_169105 | JGI IMG/M metagenome (GOLD analysis project Ga0224501, IMG submission 169105) | Sediment microbial communities from San Francisco Bay, California, United States - SF_Oct11_sed_USGS_8_1 | ecosystem: Environmental > Aquatic > Marine > Sediment | place: USA... | reverse complement strand
TACCACCAAAGCAACATCTGATCGAACAAGGATGGAAGGCCATAATTCTCCTCACACAGGGAGATCATTTTAAAGGAGCCCAATTCATGCCGCGATTTGGCATTATCGTATGTTTTTTTCATTGGGCAATCACTAAAATTAGATTCACGTTGTCGTTGAAAACTGCCTTGTGTTGTATCGAAGGAATAATACATTGAGTGGGTCATATAGTTTTGAGCGTCAAAAAAGTATTCTTCATAGTAATTAATCTCGCAATTAAGGCTTGTGAAACCACAGTAAGCCAATTCCTCTTTGATTCGATTTCCATTCAAATAGGTGTAAAGAACTTTATCAATTAGTTCCCAATTATTAGTAGTTTCGTTAAAAACATATCGCATCTCATTCATGCGTAAGCCATCAATGTAGGTGTAATCAGTTTTGTATTGCTGATTAGATATTCCAGTGGATGCTTCTATAGTAGAGATGAGATTGCCATTGTTGTAACTACGTGTTTCTACAATTGTTTCGTCAAGCATGCCGTTATTGTAATGTTCTCGTTGAGATGAAATCATGAAACCATCGCTATCATAGGTGTAAGAGACAAACGAATCCAAGACCCATGGATCTGTCGGTAGTGTACGGCTTAAACAAATGAGTTCGTTGAGTAGAATATCGAGTTCGTAGGTGAATTGACAATCATATTCAAAATGCCAATTGGATGTGGCATCGGAATAGGCAAAATTTATACGTGTTATTTGTCCAAGGTGATAAAAAATATTTCCTATTGTACTGGACCCATTAGCCTCGACGGCTTCTATTTCAGTTTTTTCGCCTGGGATAACACGATTAAAACTTTGTTTGTATTCCAGCTCCCATATCCCATTGGTTTCGAAAAGCACTTCCGCAGTACTTAGTTGTCCATTGGTGGAATGGTGCCCAAGAAAGTGCTGATGCTTGTTTGTATAATAGGCCTCAGGTGGAGAAGTATGAACTACGTCGATGACCTTCACCATCTCCAATTGATCGATAGGCAGCACACCCCCGGCAGGCGTGGTTTGAAAATGCGCGACGGATTCGCCATTATTTAACAGTGCTTCGCTGGCTATTGCTAGTCGATGCCAGGTTTGATAATCGAATTCATTGTTAGGCTTTATGACCAATTGCTGTTGTTCTATATTTTGTTCGAGAGTAAAACCTAAAGTTTGTGGCCCACCTGAATCACCGGGAATACTCTCAAATAACACTTGCAAGTCAGATAGTTCAGTGTCAGTGAAATTTCGAGAAAGCGAAATTGTAATGGCTTTATTTGTTTCAACAAATCGATTTAGGCTAATTGGGTCCGTATTTAAAATTTCAACAGGTGCAATCGTGCTAAAATTTATCGAATGGTTTGTGGTGGGATTCATCGCATCACTTGATAATTGGATTTGATAATTTTTTCCGTATGATAGGTTTGAATTAGGCTCAATAACCAGTTGATGTTGTTCTTGATTAAGTCTCACAACGCTTTCAATTTTGCTATCTCTAATTATATCAGTTTCTATCAAGTGCAAATTCAAATGTGAAAACTCGGCTTGACTCATTGTGCGCGATAACTCAATGCTTAAATTTGAGTCCACAGCTACGTTCTCGCTATTGATAGCTGGCGTTGTGGATGCGATGTTAATAAAGTCCAAGGTTTGAAACTCGGTTTGTAATGTTGTTTCTGGATCAAAAGCGGGACTATTAACGGATAAGTGATAGTGTTGTTGAAAATTTAATGATTCAGGTTGTAGCCGCAGTTGCTGTGTATCCTCATCGTATGTTTGTGTGAACTGAATGATAGTTGAATTGTTTTCATCATTACCTTGTTCAAGCATGATATTGAGTGAGCCTAGTTCAGCCTGACTGAGTGCGCGGGATAGGGAAATAAGAATGCCAGAATCCAGACTAACCTGGTCACCAACATAATTAAACTCGATGTTATTAATTGCGACATAATTTATTGTATTGAAATTAAAGTCAGGATTGGATGTAAATGTAATGCTATTGATCGATAAATTCAGATTAGTGCCATAACTAAGTGTGTCTTGGGGCGCCAAAATAATTTGCTGTGCTTCAGCAACGTAGTGATGTTAGACCTTGATTATCACCGCAGTTTGATCATCAAGCCTTTGTTGTAGTTGAATTTGCAATTGTGCTAATTCTAGTGGACTAAGTGCTCGTGATAGAGGAATAAGGATTTCAGAATCCACAAGCAAGTTGTTATCTAGTGTCGTGATGAGTGGCGCGCCCAGTTCAACGGCTTCAATCGTATGAAAACGAATGTGAATGGCTTCGCCCGTATCAAAGCGCATGCCCGAGACGTTAAGCTCATACCAGGAATCGTAGGCTAAATATTCTATGGGCTGTACATTAATGCGATGTTCTTCGTTATCTAGTTTAATGTTGATGTCAACCGCAGTAGCATTATTCGCTTCTTCAATTTTGTTTAATGTGATGGTGGCATAGCTAATATCAATAGGTTCATTTTGTTCATTGAGTGATAAATTGATAAGTGTGTCGATGGCAATATTATCAGCTTCGTGCTTAACTGAAACGTCAGTGATTAACACCTCAGGCATGTGCAAAGTTATTTCTTTATCATCTAAAGTGTCGCTACAGGCGAAAAGACTTAGACATAAAATACTAAAACAAAATAGGCGGGAGAACATCACAATCTTCCTTTATGCGAGCGTTATTGGTTTTTTTTTGCCATTATTGCTAAATATAGTGACGCTTTGAAAATTAAATCAAGTATTTTGAGGTTTTAAGTCAGAGTGATAAGAATTGGGCTTGATGGCCGGAAGTAAGAGAATTAATCCAGCAACAAAAGTAACTAGGCCGTTATTCTGTTTATCATTTTTTTGCTTATAAGCAGTGAAGATATTAATCCAACTAATAGTACAGAAACTAAATCGTTTGATGGCGCTCAGAGTGTTTTTTTATACGAGTGTCATTGAAAATTATTAATTTGTTAGCAATCGATTCTTGCCGCAGTAATAAAATTACTGCCAGCTTTAGTAGTAAGTAATAGGATGGTGAATACAGTAAATTTTTTGCTAGCAAGCACACAGGAATCGTAGGCCTGAGGTGTGATAAAGAGTGATGAATTGTCATTGGGATTGATTATGCTTTACCGTCTTCGTTGACGGGGTGGTGAGTTTGAAGTGCCGTTAGGGTTTTACGTTTTATTCAATCCATAATGATTGCCACTCTCCAGTTATTATAAAGTGTGAGCTTGAAAAGCGTAAAACAGCATTCATTTGGACTAGGAACAAGAGCAATTCAAAATATTAATATGTGACTAAAAGACGATTCGCAAAAATTCTTTAGAAATTTAAAAAATATTTCAGAGCCAACAATTGGTTTTTGCCCGGCGATAATACAAGTTCCCAACAAGTCACTTCTGTTTTAGGCGTGAGTTTGTGTGCCTAACACCCGCTACCTACACCCGTACAACTGCGGTTTATCAAGCCACAGTCTTTGTTATTCAGTAAGTTACGCGGGTCAGACCCAGCAGTAAAAGTTTTCTAACCGGAGTTGGATACGGCGGGTCTAGCTTTTGTTTGTGTGAAGGCTGCTGCTGTGTATTTATTTGTGGAATTAGAACAGACCAAAAAGACAAGATAATTTTTTATGACAAATACATAGAAAATCCTTATAATCAGCGTCGGAAATGATAAGAAGAAAAGTCCGTAGCCAATTAACAGTTTTGTTTACGATCGATAATAAATTCGATTTAGCCAGCAACAACTCTTCTTCATGAATATAAATTAGAATTTGGCCTTTGGCTATTTTCAGAATTTGGAATGATAAAAACGAATGAGGATACAATGAATAATTCTAAGCAATATTTTCGTCAAGGTTTGAATCCATTCATATTGCTACTAACGCTTATCTTTATGTTGAGCGCTTGTGGTAGCGGTGATGAAAAAGAAAAAGCCAGCAATAGCATCGCTGGTGGTTCACTCGGCATTATCGATTTATGGGCCAATGATCGCCAGCAGATCGAAAATGATAATTCAGTGACAGCGACACTTTCTAGTGAAACTAGCGCAGACAATTTAGCAGATGCCCATCTAACCTTAAGCTATAGCCGAGTCAGCGCTTTGGAGCCTCATCTTTGTTATGGCGATAAACTAGAGAATGGCGTGTGGACCTTGTCCGACGATGATAGCGCCAATTTAGATGGTCAAGGCTATTTGAACGGCTTCACGCTTCATTTTAAAGGTGATTATGATTTTAACTATAGCGAAGATGAAAATCGTACGCGCTTATCGAAATGGGTGAATAAAGCTTTTAATATTGATCGCAGTGGTAATTATCAAAACAATATCGTTGACTACATTAGTGATGAAAGTCGCTGTGGCGATGACGATTGGTTTGAGATCAACCTCAATAATGAGATGTATGTTTTAGGCCAGGATTTTGTTTTACCTGCGGGAACTATAATAGATGATCTTGGTCGTCAGAATCCCCGCATGGCAATTCGTTTTGAGCTTCTGGATGAAAACGAAGGTGGATCGCCAGCAGAAATTACTTATCTTGAAACCAATGAAGGCTTGTCCACAAAGGCAAGTATGGTTATCAATGGTATACCTAAAGATGGTAAATTGGAGGCACGAAAGCCAACGGATTTCCAACTAGTGGTCAATCAAGTGCCCACTATGGAAACCGGTATTCGTTTTGCCACGCAAACCAGTTTTTCTCTACTTTTTTCAACAAATATTTTCAATCCCCCCAATACATTATGGGCTGACGAATATGTTTTCGTGAATATTGATCCAGAACTAGCCACGCTTGAATCTACTAGAGATGCAATCGTTCAAGCCGTTAATGAGCATCCCGTGGTTTCCTTGCAAGTCATTGCTCAAGCCGATACAGAAAATACAAGTCAAATTAACTTTGACGTGAAATATAACTGGAATGTATCCACTGCCAGTATCGATTCTTCCATTGCATTCAACGCCATCTCAGGGGCTGAGGGTGATGGCTTCTATTTCTATTTTAACAACGATTTGTCATCATCAACCGAATCAGCATTACGCATGTTGTTCAATAACAATACACCTTTTGCTAACAAAGTGAATGTAGATTGTGATGAAAACGACGGTGAGTGTTGGGTGCAAATACTGGAAGACGTGGATTTGAATGATAGCAATGGTCTATATACTTTGCACATTCCAGCCAATATACTTTTTGATGAAAATGGTGTACCCAATAATGATGCGCTTAGTTTCCAAATTCAGGATGGTAATTCAACACCTCAATTGGTTAACACTCGCGTAACACTTTCCGGCATCCAAGATGCGAATGGCCTAAACCAAGGGGACCGAATTTATTTTGAGTTTTCTGAGCCCATGGACATTCCTAGCACACGGCAAGCCTTGCTCGAAAGCTTAACTACAACTGGTCAATTGAGCAATGTGACCTTGGTGGATAGTGAACCCGCTATTACTGGCAATGATTTCCAAGTAAGCGAGAATCAACAGATTTTCCATATTGTTCTTGGCGCGGGAGACCATCTGGATATTGTTAACACCAATATTACATCCGTTGAATTAGCCGCCATCGGTGCAGCAAAAGATCAATACCAGCTAAACAGTGTCGCCGCTGCAACCCGTCCAAGTCTTTTGGTTGCTGACATGGATATAGTTACACAGCCACGCATTATCGATGCTTATGTTTATGTTAACGCAGCTGTGTTTGGTGATCATCGTTTAGTTACTGGCGACTATTTGATTATCGAGTTTTCCGAGGCGATGGACTTTGATAGTACTGCCGCTGCTATTGTAAATGCACTGAGTGATGCGTCATTTGAAGCTATATTTACCAATGATTCAGAACTCGCGCTTAATGTCGATGATATAGAAACTGAAGACAACGCGTTCTATGTCATCTTACGCGGAGAAATGGCGCTTGCCACTGACACTGATTTCATCAGTCCAGCATTAAGCGGTGCATTGGATCTGAAGAATAATGCTATAGCTGCTGATAATTCGATCCGTATTGCACTTGAGAATTTTGATGCGACACCCGGCACCAGAATCGAACTCAGTCGTGTATATGCAGAAGCAGATTTCAATCAGTGTGATATGTCATTGCAATCGGCCCGCTATAATTCAACCAGTATTTACTTCGAATTTAATGAACTAGTAACTTACCCATCCATGCGGACTGCAATATTGGATTGGTGGACGCGTATGGTCGCTGAAGGTAAAGCGGTCGACTCAATTGCAGGACACAGTATTGATAATATTGAAGTTGAAGGTCGTAAGGCATGGTTGACATTACAAGCGGGCGCCTCGCTGGATTTATCGCAAGATCTCGTGGTGCAATTAGATCCATCGCTGGTTGAGGCACAGAATGCCGTATACAAAGGTTCAACCGCTGAGCAGCTTAGCGCTACCTTAGCAAAAGAAAAAGGTTTTGAAATCAGTATTTATACACAACTTAATTCCATCAAAGGCGACAAAAAATTAAGTGGTGGTGATAGTTTATCGATAAACTTTAGTTGCCCACTTACCCTTGAAGCATCGAGTCAGGTGTGGACTTGGTTCTTTGATGATTTCAAGCCAAGATCAACTGGCTTGATTGAAATGTATGAATACATAGAAGGTAATGGAGCGAATGCTTTGAGCGAAGGTTTTAATATCTCTATCAATGCCGGTAGTGAAGTCGACTTGAGCGAACCCTTGCTTATCAATTTGCAAAATGTTGAGACTTATTTTGGTGACGTTGTAAGTGCTCAAGGTGTTTTGAATGCTGATAAGTACCAATTTGATGTTCAATTCAACTTTTCAGCAATTGATGGACGCCATGCAATATTCACATCATCGCAACCGGTGCCTTCCGGTGTTTGGTATCTGAAATCGTCAAACTTGCCCATTTTCAATAATTCGCTAGAAGCGGTTTTTAGTGGCAGCGAGATCAACGATGAGGAACAATTCTTCGACTAGGTGTTTATTCAATCGGTCGGGTGAGTCATCTAGACTTGCCCGTACAGATGAACGATCATGTAGTTAACTTCTTCAAGAAGTTTTCTATCAAAAGTTTTTGAACCCGGAACTGTATAAGTTCCGGGTTTTTTTTGTGATGCATTTCTGATGTTGATGTAGTTGATAATTATCAGTGTTTTAAGTCAAATGAAACCTGCTGTAAGTTGTTTGCGGTTGTGTCTGATCATATCCGCATCAATTGTTGGCGATTTGAGTATATTTAAAAACTATATATTTTATAAAGCGCAAAGAACTATTTGGCTAAACAGTTAAGCTAGGAAGCAATTCATGTAAAAGTCAGTTGCTTGTCTGTTCTGAAAAAAAACTGTTTATGGAATATTCATAAGTGACAAGTTAGCATTAGGATCGCGCAAACAGTTCCCTAGTTTCATTTGGTACTGGCTGATAGTTGCGAATCATATTTCGTTTGTCGTTTACTGACAACTATTCAACTACATTTGCGCTGCAAACTGTATTTGCCCTAATGTAGCGTTATCATCATAGTGGTGTTTTACAAATCTTTGTGGCTGTATAAATTGCATACAAGTTGTGCCTATGTGTAATTAATTTTGAATGACTATGAAATGCAGCAGCTACAATTTACTTTTTGTTTCGTATAATCCACGTAATTATTTTTTAACAGAAGAAAAAAATGAAAAGCATTATACTCAATGTTTCGTTTTGTATTTTATTAGTCGCGTGTAGCGCTACTGATCAAACGAATAATGAAATCAAAACGTCGCTGCCTAACGACAGTTATTTTTCATTGGCCGTTACTGATAACGGCCATAATCATGTAGGTTCACACTTGCTGTTTTTGGATTTTGTTGAAAGTGAAAAAGAACAAGCATCGGCAAACAATAGTGTTTATTCGGTACCTGTCGCAGGTCGTGTTATTGATATCGATGGTGATGCGAGCGATTGGGGTAATCAACAATTGACACAAGTGCAGGGCTTGCCACAAAATAATTTCCCGCTCAATTATTTTGTCGACGGAGTGGCACAAACAATCAATATCGGGTCAGCCTGGGATGAAGACTATGTTTATTTTATTGTTCAGTGGCACGATGCCGGACAAACACAAAGCGATGAATATAAACGCTGGGTATACGATCAAACGCAGGAACAATGGTTACATAAAACTCATTTAGCTTCATCGTCAGCACAGTCACCTAACACCTCGGCAGTTAATTTTTCCCTGAACCGATCAACAATTGAGGATGAAGATCGTGTCTTTTTTATGTTCCCAGTTGTCGATAGTGAAAATAATTTTGCTGCTGGTCGACAAGGTTGTGGTGCATATTGTCATGTGAATATTGTTCAAAGTGATGCAAAATTATTTTTTATTGCTGAAGATGTCGCCGGCATGCATACCAATATGAATGGGGATATGGCTGATGTTTGGCAATGGCAAGCAGCACGTTCCAATCCAAGCGGATATGCACAAGATGCACTACTCAAATTTGAAAACTCAAACACTCATGTCATTCTTGCGGATAGAGGTGAGTCTAGTTATACGGAAAATACTCTAACGGACAATCATCCTACATACATTCAAAATGGCTACGCACTCAATGCGCAATCAACTCATGTTTCCAGCGATGAAATTGCCGCGTATACAGGTTCAGCTAATGGTGGTGATGAAGTCCCATTTATTATTCATCGCCAACCGAGTGAGAGTCAGGCCGATGTTATTGCCAAAGGCCAATACAATACACAGTCTCATCAGTGGACTGTGGAGTTTCGGCGCGCACGCAACACACCCTACGACGATGATCATCAATTTGATAGTGGCCAGCTTGCACAACAACCATCGACCGAAAATATTTCGGTTGTGAATGTCGATAATGGCAAGAACTTATTCGAGGCACATTGCCAAATTTGTCATCAACAAAATGCCAGCGGAAGCCTTGATCCTACTGGCGATGCATGGGCATTTCCGCCTGTTCAACGAGTCTCGGGGTCACAGATTATGGGTGCTTTGAATTCTGTTAGCTTAATGTCTGGAATTGAAAGCAAGTTAGGCGGTAGCGCAGTAGAGATTCGCCAATCAGTCGAAGATATTGCCGCGTATTTGCAAACACAAGTCAGTATTAGTGCGACTAGCAGCTTAAGTGTTAATGTAGTGGGAGCGGACGGTGTCAATGCACTGATCACGAGTATCCCTGCAGGAATCAGTTGTCCGCAAGCATGCGAACAGGAATTTATTCAAGCGTCGACAATCGAGCTTACTGCAAATAATACCAGCGGGTATTTGTTTAGTCATTGGGACGGTGATTGCGCTCATGCGGGGAATAGTCAAAGCTGTGAGTTGTCGCTTGATAGTAATAAACAAGCGAGTGCTCATTATGACGTGGTTATTGAAAATTATAACTTGATGGTTAGTACTGCTGGCAACGGTGTAGTCAGTGATATTAGTCAATCCAACTTAATTAATTGCGGTGCACTTTGCCAGGCAACGCTCGCGGCCAATTCTGTGATTCGTCTACAGGCGCAAGCAGATTTAGGTTTTCAGTTTGTGCAGTGGAATGGTGACGTATGTGATGGCCAAACCAATGCAATTTGTGAATTTGAATTAAGTAGTGATAGTTCGGTAAGCGCACTATTCGCAGAAATCATTGTCGCCAGTTGTGAAAACAAAGGATTGATTTATGATCTTAACGGTAATAATGGCTTTGCCCGGCAAATGATGGTTGCAGAGGATCACGTCAATAGTCCCACGGATATGGCGTTCATCCCAGGACGTAATGGTGATTTTTTAGTAACGGAGCAAAGCGGTCATATAAAATATTTTCGCAATAATTCCTGTGTTTCGAGCAATACTATTGATTTGCGCAATGAGAATAACGGTGGCATCGGTGTCGTCAGTGGCGGTGAACAGGGACTTTTAAATATTGAGTTTCATCCAGACTATAGTGAAAATCATTTAATATTTCTGTATCACACACGTATTTCGAACACGACGCAAAAAATTAATTCTGTTTCTCGTATGACCTTAACGTTTAATCAAAACAATGAAATGGTTTTAAGTGATGCACAAAAAATTATTGATTTTGTCAAACTAAGTACCGCAGAGAATCATAATGGTGGCGGAATGGTATTTGCGTCTGATAAATCTTTATTGGCTTCGGTTGGTGATGGCGGTGGAGGAAGTGCTATCAATGCTGAAATTGATACGAATTTACTCGGCAAGGTTTCGCGAATTCTGCCTAATCTTAATGTTGCTCAAGGTGGATATGAAATTCCACAGGGCAACAAACATGCAGCGACAAATGCAAAATGTTCCGATGTAGTGCCTAGTCAGAATCCTTGTCCAGAGATTTTTGTTAACGGATTAAGAAATCCATATCGTATGTCGATTGATGGCGACCGAGTGTATATCGGTGATGTCGGTGGTGAGTTTGAAGAAATCAATAGCTTTACACTAAGTGAAGCCGGTCTTCATTTCGGTTGGCCTAGAGACAACGGTCTTAATCGTTTACCTGAATGGACGGATCCAATACTTACTTATACACGTAATGATACCTTAGCCATTGCTTATCGTACTGATGATCCTGTTTGTCAGGCCTTAAATTGTCGGCCTGTATTCGCTAGTATCATTATTGGCGATGTGTATCGTGGAAGTCGTTATGAAGGTTTGCTCAGCGGGCGTTTAATGCATGCGGAATTTATGGATGGTTTTATGCGTGGAATATCAGTTAATAGCCAAGGGCAAACCAGCGACGAGGGCAGGCATATTATTCACCATGACGGCATTTCCGCCATGATCCAAGGACCCGATGAATATATTTATGTCGTTACTCAGATCGCGCTTTCGTACGCCAGTGTCGCGAATATGGTTTACCGATTGGTCTATAATCCGAAATAGAAAAACTGACTGAGACTATCACTAGCAACAAATACCGATGCAGTATAATGCCGCGTGATATGGCGGTTCGAAACTCAATGAGCTTCTCAATAGTTATTGCTAAGGTTTTATGTGTGCTTGTTAGTGTTTGTTATTTTAAATACGCCTTGTGTCGTTGTTTAAGCAAGCGCATCTTTTTCATGGTCCAGCGCTGGCTGAGTCTCCAATTTTGGCGCACAAGAAATCCTGTCTAACCCAGCAAGCACAGCTTCTTTAGGCTAAAATAGTTTGTATTCAACAAGTTGTGCGGGTCTGACCCCAGTGTTGCTTGTTTTCATGCGGTGAGCCTTGTGTATTTTCAAAAGTATCTGGTGAATATGAAAGCGAAAATTAGTTTCCTTATTGGGTAGCATTTGGGAGGCTGCATTCCACTTTTCTGCTGTGATATACGTCAGATGCTAAAAACATTCGTGCCCTACTTTCTATATTCGAAAAGAATAGGATTGTCCTAATGTACGTGTAATTTGTCCTATGGTCGGGTTTGAAATTTATTTAATCTATTCCTTCACAAATGACAGCAAGAAAATTAACGTTTTGTTGGCATTCACATGGAAGGCTTAGTGGGTCAATTGTTCAAGGATGTTGGGTTATGTCATTTGATTTTGCCTTGTTTGCTTTAGAGTTTCTGAAATCAAATCGAAAATAGTTGATCCACTCGAATATTTAGACAAAAGGAGAGGAATAGCATGAAAGCAATGATTGCAGTAGTAATTTTCATTGTGCAGTTTAGCATCGGGTTTGCCCATGCGGCTTTGGTCGATAATGGGAATGGTACGATTACTGACACCACAACCGGTCTCATGTGGCTAAAAGACGCTGATGCGACCGGATCCTTCCCGTGGGGGGAGGCTGTTACACAGGCGGCTAACGTGAGTGTTGCTGGTCATAATGATTGGCGTTTACCAGAACTTGCTGAGTTGCAACAGCTTTATACCACGCTTAGTCCGGGTGGTTTTTTTAATCCAGCACCATTTAGCAATCTTGATGTAGACGGCAGCACCGATTGGTATTGGTCAAATACACCAGGTGAACCGATTTGTTGGTATGGCGGCAACTGTACCGATAGCGCATACTATCTGCGTTTTGATCTTGGGCAAACAGGTGCTGGTGAAGTTTCTTATCGTTTAAATGTATTGCCCGTTAGAACCGCGATCGCGTCTGTGCCCTGTGAGTTTCGCAACAATGGCGACGGCACTGTTTCCGATACCCGCACCGGTTTGATGTGGCCGCAGAATGCCATGGACTTAAATAATCTTTCTGGTGGTCGATCATTTAACGTGGAAAGCGTGGTATCAAATTTGGTTTATGCCGGATATAGTGATTGGCGCTTACCAACCATTGATGAACTGCAAGGTTTGGATAATATATTCCGAGCAAGCGGTGAGTTCAATGCTGCACCATTTGAATTTATTATCACCGGTTATACCGATTGGCGCTGGGCTGCGAATGCTAAAAACGATAGCATGGGT
>Ga0224501_10003483_pt1 | contig 12380 bp, 17 predicted proteins | sample SF_Oct11_sed_USG_4_FD_169105 | JGI IMG/M metagenome (GOLD analysis project Ga0224501, IMG submission 169105) | Sediment microbial communities from San Francisco Bay, California, United States - SF_Oct11_sed_USGS_8_1 | ecosystem: Environmental > Aquatic > Marine > Sediment | place: USA... | reverse complement strand
CTGCACGCCAAGTACAGCCGTTACATGCAGCGCGTCGCCGAGGTCGACCCCGAGCTGGTCAACGAGATGGCCGAGGTGGGCTGCCGCTTCACCCACCACAGCTCCATCGCCCCCACCGGCACCATCTCGCTCAGCCTGGCCAACAACGCCAGCAACGGCATCGAGCCGAGCTTCGCCCACCACTACTCGCGCAACGTGATCCGTGAGGGCAAGAAGAGTAAAGAGAAGGTCGATGTCTTCAGCTTTGAGCTGCTCGCCTATCGCCAGCTGGTCAATCCAAAGGCAATGCCCTTTAGCGACAAGGCCGACGAGCGCCTGCCCGACTACTTCATCAGCGCCGACAACGTCACGCCGAAGCAGCACGTCGACATCCAGGCCGCCTCACAGAAGTGGATCGACTCCTCCATCTCCAAGACAGCCAACGTCCCCACCGACTACCCGTTCGAGGAGTTCAAGGACATCTACCTCTACGCCTACGAGAACGACCTCAAGGGCTGCACCACCTTCCGTTTCAACCCCGAGGCGTTCCAGGGCGTACTGGTCAAAGAGGCAGACCTGGAGAACACCATCTACCGCTTCGAACTGGAGAACGGCGAGGTGCTGGAGGTAAAGGGCAACGAAGAGATCGAGTACGACGGTGAGATGCACACCGCCGCGAATCTCTACGATGCCTTAAAAGAAGGTTATTACGGGAAATTCTAAGGGATTCGACAAGAGAACAAGACAATGGCAATTAAAATCGCAAAAAAGATCGTCGGCTACAACGTCGTCAAAGAGGAAGAGAAGGCAGCACCCGTCGCGGCACCTGTCGAGCAGTGTAAAGAGGATAAGGTCGTCCACCTTACCGAAAAGCTCGAGCGCCCCGAGATGCTGCTCGGCTCCACCTACAAGATCAAGACCCCGCTCACCGAGCACGCCCTCTACGTCACCATTAACGACGTGGTACTCAATCAGGGCACCAAACACGAGCTGCGCCGCCCGTTCGAGGTCTTCATCAACTCCAAGAACATGGACCACTTCCAGTGGATCGTCGCCCTCACCCGCATCATCTCCGCGGTATTCCGCAAGGGTGGCGACGTCACCTTCCTGGTCGAAGAGCTGCGCTCCGTCTTCGACCCGCGTGGTGGTTACTTCAAGAAGGGCGGCAAATACATGCCCTCACTGGTCGCCGAGATCGGCGACGCCATCGAGTGCCACATGCGCATGATCGGCCTGCTGAAAAACGACGACCTCGACGAGCACCAGAGAAAGCTGATAGCCGAAAAGCGCGCCCAGTATGAAGGGAAGGCCGCAGCAACGGATGAAGAGGCCAAGGGCGACTTTCCTGATGGGGCGCAGCTTTGTGGCAAGTGTAATACCAAGGCCATGATCCAGATGGATGGGTGTATGACTTGTTTGAATTGTGGGGATAGTAAGTGCGGGTAGTGCACTAGATACAGAGTCGCAGGGATGTGAGATTTATATAGAAGCCGTCCTTGGGAGAGATTTTGGGGGCGGTTTTTTTGTTGGTATTAAATTGAGAAACGCATATGAGTGAACAGGACTGGGATGACGAAGAGTTCTGTGAGCTTTATGAGGAAATGTGGGAGATCTCCACAGATGATGTTCATTATGGCTGGCTGGCGCCCGGTGAAAGTGAGTTGGCTCTCTTGTCAGGTATGCCCATGGCAGGTGGGCGAGTCCTCGATATTGGCTGTGGACTTGGGCAAAACCTCATCGCATTAGCAAAAATAGGTTGTGAAGGCGTCGGCGTAGATATCTCAAGGGGAATGATTAGGCGAGCAAAGGAATTGACGATAGTTCATGGCTTGGAAGAGTCTATTGCATACCACATCGGAGATATGAGAGATGCAAAGAACTTAGAACATGGTGGCGAGTTTGATGTTGTTCTCTCAGTGTACTCAATGGAATATTTGTCAACTTTAAGGGAGCTAAGAGGGCTTTTGTATTCGGTGCATAAACAATTGAAGCCTGGTGGTGCATTTGTGTTCTGCTTTAGTCATCCGTCGCAAGCATCACGATACCCTGAATTTATGAATAGGTCGGTTCCAATAGGTGTAGGAAAATATAGAACTTTCAATTATTCATTTAAGGATGTCACGGAGGCGTTATTCAAAGCAGGTTTTACTATCGAGAGAATCGTAGAGCAAGGTACAAGATCTCCATCAAAGTTGACATATGATGAATCTAATAAGTTTCCGTATCATTTTCATGATGGAAAAAACCCATGTCAGGAAAGTTTTGATGAATTAAGTAATGGGTCACCTCACACAATTATATATAAAGCACGGCGATACCATGAGCCTCTACACGGCCTACCTAGGAGGGCAAGGATGTCGATGGGCTACAGGGAGGTTTGGGGTTATAAACGACAAATTACTAAAATCAAAAGAGTTAGTTTCCTGGGTCTATCATTTGATGCCTTGTATTTTGCGCCAATGGATAATGTTGTTGGTTTGATGGATGTGTTGAATTTTTCTGTAACATCATTTGATGTTGCTGAAGATATTGGAGATATAAGTATTGTTACTGAAAGTGGCGAAGAATATTTTGTTGATGGTAATTCAATATTTGGATTAATACACAGGAAGGCTGTTGGTCACAGCTTGCTTCCTGTATATAAAGATAGCGTTGTTGCATCTGAGGAAGATGAGTTCGAGCAGAGGGTGTATATGGCAGATGTGGCTGGGCTCGGGATGCGTGTTAGGGATGAATATGATACGCAGGTTGTGGGGTTGCTTGTGTTTGTTAATGGGCACGAGCCTATTCGAGGTGAGTTACCAGTAGATCAAATTTTGGCTTCGCCAGGTGATGTAGTGACGCTTACCTATGTGGCACTTAATGAAGGAAGTAAAGCAGAGAAACTGAAAAGACAGCTTATATTAGATCTATGAATCGCAAATTCATGAATAATAGGGGACAGACCCCGAATAATACTTATGTCTACTAATGAGGGGGTAATGATGGAAGTGTCTAATGAGTACCGGCAAGTTGATGATTTGGTAGCCAAGGCCTTTTTTTTTCTTGCTCTGTCATTAAGTCTAACAGGTATAGGGAAGCCGGTTGGTGTAACAGTAATTGATATAGTGTTGTGTATTGTGGCTCTAATTAATCTGTCTATGATGTTTTTTGTTCTTAATGTCTATCCAGCAATAAAAGATGATTTCAGGTTGAATAAGTCTATCATGGCTTTATACATTATGGGTTGTGGATTCAGTCTTTGTGGCGCACTAACCTCGCTTTTTTTATGGGAGTGGAGGTTATCGGTAATTGTGGCTTTGATGGGCTCGTTAGCGATACTCCTTGCATGGAAAGCGACAAAAAATAATTTGGGGTCAGAGGACCGTAGGGTGGGTTAGCTAAGCGTAACCCACCATGAAGGGGTATTTGAATCGGAAAAACGGGGTCAGAACACAGTTTTCTCTAATATAGCACGTAGGTTGGGGTGCGCGCCTGCAAACCCCAACATTTCGCCACTACAGCAAGTGTAAGGTAGTACGGATGCAGCTCGTAGGGTTAACAAAGCGTAGCCCGCCATTAGAAAAAGGGTGCGGAGAAATAATTTAATCAATAAATGGGGTCAGAACACAGGACCGTAAGGTGGATTATCGAAACGTAACCCACCATGATGAAAAACCAGATCAGAGCCCGTAGGGCGCAATAACTAATGAGCATTTCGCCGAATTTAAAAACGGTGCAGTGCGCTTCACTTATTGCGCCCTATAGCACCAAGTGAGAAGAAAAGGATCTCGTTACCACAATATGCTTGAACTACTGAAAAAGGGAAATAGGCCGAAGCCCAAGGCCAAAGTGGAGACAACGGTTGAAGAGGCTGACTGTGCGTCAATAAAGTGTGGGGCATGTGGCCATCTGAGACGTGAAACGGATATAGCACCAGAATGGCAGTGTCCGAGCTGTCAGTCAGCATACAATAAAGTCGATGAAACATATGTGTCGCAAAAGAGAGTAAAGCACCGGAAGAAAAAAAAGAAGGATGTGAAGAGGGAAGAGTCAAAGGTGGCGATACGGGAGAAGATTGACAAGGCAAGTTACGGTCTTATTGCTGGTGGCTTTACGATAGTTCAGGGTATGGAGCGGGTATGTAAGGTGTGCATGAAGGCATGTGTCCCCAGTGCGGGGAATCCGGTTCTGATGGTAATAGGTGGTGTGATAGTGGCCGCAACATTGGCCTATATGGCGTGGAACTACTTAAAGCTACACTAGATATTTGAGGCCAGAGGGACGTAGGGTGGGTTAGCGAAGCGTAACCCACCAGGAAGAATAAATATTTGAGACCAGAGTAAAACCCCTGAAATAAACAAAGGACTCAAAGCCCTATTATTTGGTATTAGATTAAGCGTTGATAATAAATCACGTGACATCATTGATGCTATGTGATGCCGCACAACAAGTGGTTGTCTGTAAACGTAGTGGATAAAACACAATATGAGGATGCTAAAATGAGCCATTCATTTACTGTTGGTAATGTCGGTTCTGTTAAACAGAATGATCTCTTCACAAAAACTGGCTATGACGATATTCGAATACTGGATGAGGGTAATGTTCCAGTCGATGGTATGTGGGTTGAGGGGACAACATATATTTATCGTGATGCCGTATCTGTGCGCCCAATAGAGACGGAGTTTTCTAATGGTAACTTTTCAGTACGGATCTTTGCGGGCAGCTCTCCGGATGATTATCGCCTGGCATTGCGTCTTATTGAAGGCGTCAGCGAAATCTCTGGAGGCGGAATGATTGAGCCAGAAGATAATAATCCCATGACCGTACCTGAGCTAAGAGAACACTATGGAGAAAAATGGATAAACGAGCACAGCCATACAACACTATCAATGATTCTTAGCAGAATACAGAAAAACCCTGAAAACTCAGGAAACATGTCAGGAGTACACTGCAATATTGCAATAGGAAAGACCTTTGTTGACGATCTGATGAAACACCCTGACAACTACTCTGAAGAGTATTTTCGCAGAGCACGACAGCTAAATTACATTAATGACGATGATGTTTATCAGGGAATGGTGACTACCTATCAAGATGAGCAGAAGACGCGCGAGGTAAGTGTCACTAGTTACACGGAGGGAGTGACAACGCTGTTGAGTAGAAAGGCTGATGTTGTGGGGCTGGTTAGTATTGAGAGTCGTACCGAAGAGGAGCAGGTTAGCTATGTGCCACTTGATGCTCTGACGACTTTGTTAGGGAATAGTGCGAAATGGTTAAGTAATGACTTCCTGCTTTTGCCATCATTGCAGGGGAGTAGCTGGAGTGAGATGGTGATGCAGGCAAAAGAGCATAAACTCTCGGATATTTTTGCGCAGGGTAGAGATGTCGTGGTTAACAATAACAGCGAAGGTACTGATGATGGATTAACAGATGAGCATCGCCAGGCACTTACTTTGGCACCACTGTTGGTCTTTCTGCTCGTTGCGGCTGCCGATGGTACGATCGATGAAAAGGAGGTAAAGGCATTTCAGAAAGAGCTGATTCATGGTATAGCCACTGACAGTGATCTTATGCTAGGTGTAATTGTGAGACTTCTGGCGAACTTTGAACAGTACATGGGAGTGCTGCAGGCAAATAAGGTGAATCCGATTGAGTCAATTATAGATATTTCTGTGATTCTAAGAGAGAGGGTCGCGGAGGATGAGGCAGAGAAATTTAAACGTGCGATGCTATCTATCGGAAAAAAAGTCGCTGAGGCTTCGGGGGGGCTGTTCGGTGTCTTTGGTAGTAAAATAAGCAAACAGGAACAGGCTGCTCTTGATGCCCTCGCCGCACTTCTTGGCGTTGAGCAATAAACATTAGGGGTCAGAGTAAAAATAAACATTAGGGGTCAGAGTAAAAACCTCAGAAATAAATAAAGGGATCAAAGTCCGTAAGATGGGTTAGCGAAGCGTAACACGCCAATAATAATTGGGGTCAGAGTAAAAACTCTAAAGGGCCGTAGGGTGGGTTAGCAAAGCGTAACCCACCATGAAGGGATATTTGAATTGTTCCCTCGCTCTGCGTGATAACGTATCTTCAGACGCTCCAGCGTCATTTGGCGGGACGCAAGAGCATCCCTGAATGCATCCCCACGCTGGAGCGTGGGGACGATAAAAACAGGAGTGAAAGCATGTCACATATCTATGCTAATATCAGAAACAATTGTGCCCTGACACCTGTTTTCCATATGCCTCCTATATTTGTGATTATCTCAGCGGTACTATTTCTCGTGTATGCGTGGTGAAACGCCTGGATCGTGAATTCATGAATTTCTTTGATCAAAAAATGTTTGTGTACTTCTTGGTAGTTGCGCTGAGTTTTATATCCCCACCTACTCTTGCCAGTGAACATGACATGGAAAAGTTTTCCAAGGTTCTTCAGGAGCACTTTTCCTATGCCAATGCGAGTATGAGCAAAGAGCAGAGCACGGGGTCTCTGTTACCTGAAGAATGTCCCAAGGTAACTACTTCTGGTTCAGTGACGATTGTGCGGGCGCCGACGCCAGATCCTTATCTATTTTCGAGTGTCAGTATTACGGTTGAATTGTTAAACGAAGATGTTGATATGTATAAACTTGCCCAGGGAAACGGCAAGCCTGGCTTTTATGAGAATCGTTGCGCAATTCAGAGTAAAAGCCCTTTCGCATTGATTCAGCACAAAAGACTTTTTATTAGAGTTGACGGTTCGTGCCAAGGGGCAGGAATTTTTAAATACGAAGTCGGTGAGGTTCTAAACGTAGTTAACGCTCACTTTCTGTCTGATGGACCTGAAGAGTTTTTGTTTTCATCCTGTGGGGGTATTATAGCTTCTGAATTTGAGGTAAAGACGTTTCTAGCCTCCCTACAGAAAAAGTGGCGACGTGTGGGTAGGATATTCCCCGAAGCGAGAGAGACTTACAAAGAAAGCACGCGCTAAATAAACGGGTCAGCCCGCAGGGCGGATTGGCAAAGAATATTCAACTGAAATAATAATCAGTGCTAATATTTAACGGCAATGAAGATGCGAGAAACAGAAAATATTAATAATAGATAATCTGTGAGGTAAATATGGATCGAGTGGTTTTAGTGCTAATTATCATGGCAATGTCTGCTGGTGGTGGCTACTGGTGGAGCCAGGGCGAGGTTGACAGACTTGAGGCCAGGATCGATGAGTATGAGAAAAATACTGCGAAGCTGAATGAGCAGTTAAAGAAAAATGAAGAGCAGCTAAAAGCGAAGCTGGATAATCTGGCGCAGGAGCATGACGATAAGGTCGCCGGTATTGAGGCGCAGCACAAGCTAACCATGAGCAGCCTTCAGGCGAAGTTGCAGAGTGTGAATAGTGACATCGATAACTTAAACGATCAGCTGGCATCATTAAATAAAGAGAAGTCGGATTTAAACAATAAACTGGCTACCTCTGCGGATGCCGCCCGTAGTGAGATTGAGTCCAAGATAGAGAAGATTGTAGAGCTGGAGAAAAAGTATAACGAAGAGAAGGCCGGTCTGCAGTGCATTGATCAGAAAATCCCGGATAGCATTTTAAACACGATGGAGAGGGCAGATGGTTAGGGTATATGTTGCGGTGCTTTCACTGCTGGCGTTAGTCTTAATGGCGGGTTGTAAGAAGATACCGCCGGTTTCCAAGGCCCCGTCGTGCGATATAAAAGAAGAGCTTCTGGTCATGTGTGCAGAGCCGGTAAAACGCACCGGGATTGCCTTCGGTGAGGCGCTTTCCGATAAGACCGTTAATGATAATGAGTTGCAGAATTGCAAAACACGACATGAGTTTCTTGTGAAGTCATATAATGAATGCAGGACGGTGACTGAGAAGCATAACGAGTATATAAATGAGTTCAATAAAGAGAATGCGGATTGGATGAAGTAACACTGCCTCAAATGTTTTTCTGAAATAACGTGGTCTGGACATTGGGCCGTAGGATGGATTAGCGAAGCGTAATCCGGGAAATTACACGACAGAACACTAAATAATGGGGGGAAGTTAACAATGAATTTATCAAAGAAGATGCTTCAGCGTTCTGCGCTATTGTTGATGGACTTTCAGGTTGATGTTTGTGCTGAGGGCGGCAGGATGGTTACACAAACGCCAGAGGTTTTAATGCCATTTAAGGAGACGATAGATCGCGCAGCCAAACTACTATCGACTGCGAGAGCATCAGCGATGGCGCCTCATATTATTCACATAAATCATCTATTTCGCAGCGGCTATCCTGAGCTTGCCGGTGGTAATCTCTCGCCGATGGATGGGTGTGTTATGGGTGTAAACGCCTTTGTGGAGGGGGAGCGTGGCGCCGATGTTGTCCCCGAGCTGGCACCACTTGAAAGTGAGTATCTGATTAAGAAGAAGACGTTGTCACCATTTGCCTCAACAGAGTTGGGAATGTGGTTAAGGAAGCGTGATATCAATACAGTAATTTTGACGGGTGTTGTTACACACTATGTTGTATTAGCAACGGCATTTTATGCTTACGATATGGGGCTGTCAGTGGTGGTAGTCAAAGACTGTTGTATGTCCGGCACGCCTGAGAGCCATCAAGCTGCACTTGATGTAATGGGGCCGCTCGCAACTATCGTCGAGAGTAGTGATTTAATGAGTTTGATGAATTAATTGTGTTTTGAATAGAGACGAGATAGTAGGATGCAAATAGTGCATGTACATCTGATGGTAAATTGTGCTGCATTATTAAATCTGTAATGAAGTCGTTCTGGCGACCGAATGATCTGCAGCGATACAGGGGAGGTGTTATGAAAGGTGTATCAGCGTGCTCAGGATGGATTGCTGCCTGGGAAATAGTGTTGTGGTCTGTAAATGATTGAAACGGCAACCGTTGCCCTGGCAACATTTTTTGCGACTATTGCACCTATTGATGCGGCTACAGTCTTTGCTGCGCTAACAGCGACAGGTACGCAGGAACATAAGCGATCGATGGCGATTCGTGCGACGTTGATTGCTGCCATTATTTTGATTGTGTTCGCATTAATAGGTGAATTTATCCTCGCCAGCCTAGGTATATCTATGGCAGCGCTGAGGTCGGCTGGCGGTATATTACTCCTCTTGATGGGTATTGATATGGTCTTTGCGCGGTCATCGGGTGGAACCTCGACGACGGATGAGGAGGAGCGCGAGGCGATATCGAAACAGGATATTTCGATTTTCCCTATAGCTACTCCGCTTATCGCGGGCCCTGGAGCAATGGGTGCTGCAATCCTGCTGATGGCAAATACAGAGGGCGATTTAACGCGTCAGGTTGTTGTGGTCACTTCGCTGATTGTGGTTCTGGTGATAACAGGTATCGCGCTCCTTCTGGCAACGAAAATTCATCAAATTCTTGGCGTTACAGGCATGTATGTTATAAGTCGAATAATGGGCGTATTGCTCTCTGCCCTGGCGGTGCAGTTTATTTTCGATGGCATTAAGCAAAGTGGAATCATGCTGCAGTAGTTTGCTCGGTTAGTATTGTTGGTTATCAATCAGATTGTAATGCAGTGATGTAAATAGAATATTAATCACTATTAAATGTAATAGTGCGCTGTTCAAACGGAGGATGACGAGGTGCCAGTTTTTATAATATCAATTCTGATACAGGTTGTGCTGGTAATACATGTGGTTAAAACAGGAAGGAATACTACATGGATCTGGATCATCGTCATGCTGCCGCTGGCAGGTTCGGTGGCCTATTTTTTCCTGGAAATACTGCCTGAATTGACCAGTAGTGCTGCAGGCAGGAGTGTAGGGAAGAAGATTCAAACGGTGGTGAATCCGAATAAGGGGATTAATGCCGCAGTTAAAAACTTTTCTCAAATTGATTCTGTTGAAAACTCAATGAGACTGGCTGATGAGTGCATGAAAAAAGGTCTGTACTCAGATGCAAATGAGCTCTACGTAAAATGTCTGTCAGGTGCATATGAAACAGACCCAAATATTATGTTCGGGTTGGCCAGGGCAAAGTTTCATCTTGGTGAGTTTCAATCGTCAAAAGAGATAATGGATGATCTTATTAAACATAATCCCGATTACAAAAACCAGGAAGCACATCTGCTCTATGCTCGAACTATAGCTGAACTTGGTGAGGTGGCTAATGCATTACATGAGTATGAGACGCTAAATGACTATTTTGTCGGTCCTGACGCTACATTCTATTTTGCCATGTTCTTGAAAGATAATAATCAGCAAGAGAAAGCCGCTGAGCTACTCAACAAAATTCTGTATAAGGCCAAAGAATCAGGAAGACACTATAGCAAACTTCATGAGGAGATTATAAGAAGGGTAAAGGTGGAGCTTAACAACATCTCTAGATAAAGGGCCATATATAGTATTACACATCCAGTGTATAAGATTGGTTAATGTCTAGTGGACTATAGTGTCTTTTTTGAGAATGCAGGACGATGGATGTATTGTTAAATATGAATGAATAAAGGTGAAATAGTAAAACTCAATCAACCATAGGTAAACAAAAGGAAGGAGATGATCATGAGTGAGCAAGAGAACAATCCATATAACGCACCGCAAAGCGCGATTTCTACAGCAGAAGAGTTTGGCGAGGCGAGGGTGATTACCGTTTCAGGTCGTATTGGTCGGTTACGCTATCTGGCCTATACCATGGGTTTGATGTTTCTTGTAATGGTAATGGGTGGATTCGTTATTGGCTTAACGGTAGCGATTTCCCCCCCAGACGAGGCCGGTGCCGGCGCTCTGACCATTATGATGGCTGGAGTTATCTATTTTCTGATGTTCGCGGCATCGTTGATACTGGCGATTAGACGGCTTAACGATTTTGATACTTCTGGGTGGTTTTCATTGCTCTTTTTTGTGCCGATAGTGAACGTTATCTTAAGTCTGATGTTATGGTTTATGCCAGGCACCAAGGGTGCAAATCGATTCGGGCCGCAACCACCTGCGAATAGTAGCGGTGTGATCGCACTGTCGCTGATCTTACCGCTGTCGTTCGTGGTGCTGATGGGCATTATGGCGGCGATTGCCATACCGCAATATGATGAGTACCGACAGAGAGCGGCAGAGGCGCAGATGCAGATGGAGGAGTAGGTGACAGCGGCGGTTACCGAGACTCACCGCCCTTACACTGCTGGCGTAAGTTAATGTATATGTAAGGGATATCAGGGTGGAGTCACTACTAGGCAGTCAGGGGCTGATGATAGTTGTTGCTATTGCGGGACTAGCTGGTATCACGGTCTGCTGGTTTGGGATTCTGGTATCCATGTTGGTGGCGCTTGGAAACAGGAGGTGGGTATGGGGCATTCTAATTTTCCTGTTTGGACCTCTATTTGCTGTCCCATACGCATTTATTGACGGTCGTGCCGAATATGCACGTGCTTTGTTAGTCAGGGGTCTGTTGATTGCCTTTCCGCCTATAGTGTTTATGGTATCGAGATTCTCGTTATTCACGTAAGGTAATCACTGTCATACATAGTGGTAGTGTTCGAACAACTATTTACAAGGATCAGATGAAGTCGATATGGCTTATAAACATTGGATGGTAACACTCTCTTTATTACTGCTAACAGCGTGCAGTAATCCTGTACCCGAGGACAGGATGGACTATGTTGGTGAGTGGTCGAGTAAAGAGATGCAACTTTTGATATTGCAGGACGGTACGGTTACTTATAACCGATTAAAGAGTGGCGCAAATGTCTCGATCAATGGCCCTCTAAAGGAGTTCTCGGGTAATGATATTGTTGTTGGCATTGGGTTTGTGACGACCACATTCAACGTTTCGCAACCTCCAATGCAGGTCGAAGGTGTCTGGATGATGACCGTTGATGGTGTGCAACTAACCAGAGTAGATGGTTAACGAGCATTTCTCCAGATAGTAGATGAACTCTTGCTCACATAGGGCTTCCACAAGGTTTGACATGCGGAGATGATTAAACACGAATTGAAGATTTGCCCTCGCTGTAGCGTTCATTTTGAGTGTAAAACGGGATCGATAGCGCTTTGCCAATGCCAAGCGATAGAGTTGAATTTGGAACAGTCAGACTACGTGATGAGTAGATATGATGACTGCCTTTGTGCAGCCTGTCTTGTCGACATGAGAACGGAATATAATATCGGCAGCCACGTCTCCAGGATTCACGCTCTAACCACAGGGCGTTGAGTCTACTACGCCTGGCGATGAAAACATGTCTATAAATTCAACACCAGATAAGCTGCTACAGAAACATCATGCGCTGGTGCAGACTGATATGGCAAAGGTTATATCGCATGTAGAGCGGAGTACAGGTGAGTGGTTTATTAATACTCTGATGATAGAGGGATGTGATGCGCCATTTCGTTATCAACGTAAAGAGCAATATCGTAGTCTGCAGGGTCAGAGGGTTAACCTGACCTATTACCGTACCACCGAGAGAGTAGCAGGTATG
>Ga0224501_10003482_pt1 | contig 12381 bp, 8 predicted proteins | sample SF_Oct11_sed_USG_4_FD_169105 | JGI IMG/M metagenome (GOLD analysis project Ga0224501, IMG submission 169105) | Sediment microbial communities from San Francisco Bay, California, United States - SF_Oct11_sed_USGS_8_1 | ecosystem: Environmental > Aquatic > Marine > Sediment | place: USA... | reverse complement strand
TCCCTTTTTACAAGGTTTATTCACTTATTAATACGGAAAAGCTCCAGCCCCGGTTCCTCCCTCCACAATTTGACTGGCTTCAACAGCGAGTTGGTGGTATAATATCTTTGGAAACAATAATTTATTTCCTTGTACGGAAAAGGGAAATGTTGCCTCTGTTAGACCGGTTTAAGAAATTGAGGGAGGGGTTTGGTCATACCCTTCGCTCGAAGATCCTGATATTTGCCACCACCATAATACTATGCGTCATAATATTGAGCTTCCTCATAGTAAGCTATATGGTCTCGGTGGAGGTGAGGGATACCCTGGAGCAGGACCTCCTCAAAGCTAAAAATGTCTTTGAAGAATTTCAGCGCAACCGGTACCAGAGGCTGATCTCCGAATGCAAGGTAATGGCGGAGCTCCCTTCCCTGAAGGAGGCCGTGCAGACCAACAACCCCATCCTCATCGCCCCGGAGGCTCAGCGGTTCCAGGAGCTTCTCCAGAGCGAGCTCTTTGTCATCATCAGCAAAACCGGCATCCGCCTGAAGATAATCAATCAGCCTGCTAAATACGGAAAAAATCTCCTTCAACCTGCGGTAATTAAGGAGGTTCTCCAGGGGAAAGAGCTGGTTAGTACCTTTAACCTGTTGGATAAGATATTCCAGGTGGCCTCGGTCCCTTTGAAAGGGGAAAACGAAGTCATCGGGCTGCTGAGCATCGGCTACGAGATGGATAAAGATTTAGCCATTGAGCTCAAAAATATCACCCAGAGTGAGATAACCTTTATGGTAAACGACAGGATTATCGCCTCCAGCTGGGATGATGCCTTACTGTCGGAGCTCCATCAGGGGCTGGTCTACTATCTGCCTACCTATCAGCTTCCCTCACCGTCGGCTGCTGAAGAGGGGACAGAGATTATGGTTGGAAAGGAACAATACCTTTCTATCTTCACCCCTTTAAGCGAAAACTTCAGCCCCGACCTGGGGATATGCGTCATCCAGAAGTCCCTCGACCAGGCTCTCGGCTTTATGAGCTATATCAAATATGGGATGATTCTGGTAGCCCTGGTTGCCATTGTCATTTCCTTTACCATCACCTTTTTCGTCTCCCGCTCCATCACTAATCCCTTGAAGCATTTAGTAGAGGCTGCCCAGCAAGTGGGAGTTGGAAAATACGACCAGCCCATCGACCTCACTGCCAGAGGAGAGGTGGGAGTTCTGGCTAAGAACTTTGATGATATGCGAATCTCCCTCAGCCAGCATATGGCTCAGCTGGAGAAGATAAATCAGGATTTAGCCCGTCGTGTCAACGAGGTTACCTCTTTGCAGGAGGTTACCAACGCCATCATATCCAGCCTAAACATCCATCATATCTTCGGTAAAATAGGGGAGCAGCTCAGGAAATTTGTTAAATTCGACCAGGCCAATGTAATCCGGGTGGACAAAGAAGAAGGTATGTTGAAGCCCCTCTCCTCCTATCCCGACCGCCAGCAAGTCTCGTGGATGGACTCTCTTCCCCTAACGAACACTGCTATGGAGAAGGCAGTAGCCACTAAAAAGCCATACATCAGCAACCAGATTGCACCCTCCACCCCTTATAAGGACCTTAGCTCCCTCTACCAGATGGGAGAGCGAGCAGTGGTTATCTTGCCCCTTCTCTCCGAGGACAAGGTGCTTGGGCTGTTTCACATCGGAAGCAAAACACCCAACTCCTTCAGTCGGGGCAACCTGCAAATTCTAAGCGGCATCATCGGGCAGCTGTCCATATCCCTCAATAACATAATCCTCTACCAGGAGCTCAAGGAGTCTGAAGAGAGTTATCGCAAGCTGATCGGCTCGGTAAAGGAGGGAGTATATCAGAGTGATCTCGATGGGCTCTGCCTCCTCATCAATCAGGCGGGAGCAGAGATCCTGGGCTATAACTCCCCTGAGGAGATGGTAGGGGTAAACCTTAAAGATTTCTACATCGACCTGGCTGACATCGAGCGGTTTAGGAATGATATGGATAAGAAAGGCTATGTAACCAACTACCTCATCCACCTGAAGCGAAGAGACGGAAGAGAGATTTGGTTAGAGGAAGCCAGTAACTACATCCGGGACGAAAAGGGTAATATCATCGGGATAGAAGGGGTCTTCCGCGATGTGACCGAACGAAAGAAGCTGGAGCGAGAGCTACAGGAATCGGAGCAATTCCTCCGCAAGGTCATTGAAAACACTACCGATGCTATGTTCACCTTAGACGACCAGGGAAGACTTTCGTTTGTAAATCCCCGTATGGAGGAGATTACCGGCTATTCCCAGGCGGAACTGCGGGGGAGAAAGCTGCTGAAATTGGTCAGTTCAGATAGAACTAAGGAGGTAGCCCGGCAGCTTCGGACGACCCTGGAAGATGGATTCCCCACTATCCACTACGAGACAGAAATGATAAAGAAATCGGGAGAGAAAATCACTGTCCTGTTCAGCCTGGCACCCCTTCTTGAGGAGGACAGAACTTACAATATCATCGGAACCATCACCGATATAACCCAACGCGTAGAATTGGAACAGAGGCTCCTTCAGTCGGAACGCTTAGCGACTATGGGGGAGATCGCCGCTGGATTCGCTCACGAAATTAATAATCCCCTGGGGATAATCCTTGGCTTTGCCCAGGAACTCCTGTCAGATACCCCCTCTTCCGACATCCGCTATAAAGACCTCAAGATAATTGAGAAGGAGACCGCCCGATGCTCGGAGGTGGTCAAGGAACTCCTCAACTTCGCCCGCCCCCATTCGCTGGAGACAACCCCTACCCATATCGAGCAGGTAATAGATAATAGCCTCTCCCTGCTAAAACTTCAGCTTAAAAATAACAGAATACAATTAACCAAAACCATACCCGCCGACTTCCCTCTGGTGAATGTGGACCGCTATCAGATGCAGCAAGTCTTCATCAATGTTATAGTAAACGCCATCCAGGCTATGCCCCAGGGGGGTAACCTGCAGATAAAAGCATATACCGATAGCCAGAGAGAACCAGAGGCTGCGCCCATGGTCACCATCCAGATATCGGATACCGGAAACGGGATACCCGAGGAGTATCTATCAAGGATTTTCGACCCCTTCTTTAGCACCAAGCTAAGCAAGGGAACGGGGCTTGGTCTCAGCATCAGCCAACAGATTGTCAGCGCCCATAAGGGGAAAATAGAGATAAAGAGCCAACTGGGCAAAGGAACCGACTGCATCATCAAACTCCCCGTAGACAGCTCCAGCCAACATCTTCCCAAGAGGAACAAATAAATATGTCTTATAAGATTCTGGTAGTCGATGATGAAGTCAATATGCTCCAGCTTTTCCGTAAGGTGTTGACCAAAGAGGGATACCCAGTTACCACGGTAGAAACCGCTGAAGAAGCACTCCGGGTCATCGGAAGCACACTTTTTGATTTGGTGATTTCCGACCTCGCTCTACCCGGAATCAATGGAATAGAGCTTTTCCAAGCGATAAAAAGGGATTACCCTCATCTTCCCTTCATCCTCATTACCGCCTATGGCACGGTTGAATCGGCAGTAAAAGCAATGAAGCTGGGAGTGTACGATTACATCTGCAAGCCCTTTCAGATGGATGAGCTGAAGATGGTGATCAAAAAAGCCCTCCATCAGGAGGAGCTTCATCGTGAGGTCACCCGTCTCCGCCGCCAGATAAAAGGGGAGTACAAGTTCCATAATATTGTCGGGCAAAGCCAGCAAATGTTTTCTCTATTTGAGCTCGTCCGACGGGTAGCCGATAGCGAATCGACCATTCTCCTGCAGGGGGAAAGCGGCACAGGAAAGGAGCTCTTCGCCCAGGCTATCCATTATAACTCCTCCCGAAGAAATAACCCCTTTGTTCCTGTTGACTGCAGCGTCCTACCCGAGACGCTGCTGGAATCGGAGCTCTTCGGACATGTGAAGGGCGCCTTCACCGGAGCAACCAAGGCCAAAAAGGGACTCTTTCAGGAAGCTGACAGGGGCACCGTCTTCCTCGATGAGATTGGCAACCTGGGACCATCCGCCCAGACGAGACTTCTGCGAGTTCTCCAGGAGCGGGAGATAAAACCAGTGGGCAGCAGCGAGCAGTTTAAAGTCGATGTAAGGGTCATTGCCGCCACCAATACCAACCTGAAAGAGAGAATAGCCGCTGGTGCATTCCGCGAAGACCTCTATTACAGAATCGCTGTGATACCCGTATCTATCCCCCCTCTGCGAGATCGGAAAGAAGACATTCCACTGCTCATCAATCATTTCCTGAAAAAGTTCTGCCGGACTAATGATAAGAAATTAAAAAAAATGTCCAATGAAGCTATGAAGGTCCTTATAGAATACAGTTGGCCAGGTAATGTGAGAGAATTGGAAAACCTGATGGAAAGGTTGGTGTTGGTCACCGATGAGGAGGTCATAGGGCTCTCCTCGCTCCCTTCTGAAATAATGGTCTCTCATGAGATGCTTATGAAGAGTCCTCCCGAGGGAAAGCCCCTTAAAGAGATCACCCTCCAGGCAGCAAAGCAGATCGAAAAGCAAGCCATCAAGAGCGCCTTGGCTAAGGCGAATGGGAACCGCAGCCTCGCTGCCCAACTGCTGAGAATAAGCCGGGGAACCCTTTACAATAAGATGCATGAATATGGATTGCTGGAGAGCCCCAGGGAAGTCAGCAGGAGAAAATCTGCCCCCAAAACCGCCCCCCTCCATCGTCCTTCCAAATAGGGATGTCCATCCTAACCTATTTTGTGTAATCCAATAGACATTTATTAAACCACTATATATCAATAGATTAAAGGAATATGAATTGAAAGTGTGTAATGAATTAGACATTTTCTCTCGCCCCTCCCCTTTATCGATTCCTGGCAAGCCCCTGTAACCTGGCGACTATTCTCCCTTTACATTGATCAGGCAACACCTCAAATTATGGCACAGATATTGCTCATCCGATATATGGATTTAAAAGGAAACTTAAAAAAGGGGGGTACTACGAGATGTTTGAAGGGGTTGGAGCTTTGAAACGATTTAGCATTTTTACTGGGCTGACTGATTCGGAGTTGGGATCCTTGGCAGAAGCTGTCACTTTGAAAAAATATAAAAAGCGCGACATCATTTATCTTCCCGGGGACCAACGCGAGGGCATTTTTCTGTTGCACAAGGGCAAAGTCAAGGAATCTCGGCTCTCGGAGGATGGGCGAGAGCTCACCATGGAGATATATAAAGACAGAGATATCTTTGGTGAGCATGCCCTCATAGAGGGGGGAGAACGCCAGAGCATGACTTCCGCATTAGAGTCCTCTTATATTTCGCAGATCTCCAATAGCCAGATGCAAGCCTTGATGAAGAAGATCCCCACTCTCTCTTACAATATAGCCAAGCTAATGGGCTTGAGGAGAATGAGCTTAGAGAAGAAGGTAGAAGACCTGGTCTTCCGTGATGTCCCCAGCCGCCTGGCTAAGCTGTTGCTCAACCTCGCCCACAAATATGGGGTGGAATTAGGACGGAGCATCCTCATCAATGCTAAGCTTTCACAACAGGAATTGGGCAACCTGATAGGCTCTACTAGGGAGACCACCAGTCACTTCCTGAACCAATTCCGAAGGGTCGGCTTCATCGATTTCGACAAAAGGGTGATTAACATCCTTGACAAGGAGAAATTGGAGCAAGTTGGTGATCAGCTTATTTCATTGAATTAGAATTAATAACTTTACCCTAAAGGAGGGGTAAGAAAGGGTCCTAAATTTTTCCCTTTACCCATTACTATCACCCCCTTTACCTTAGGTTTCCCCTTACCCCGAAAAGCTGGGCATCATTGCCCAGCTTTTTTTTATTCTTTAGAGTGAATTCTCTTCTCTTGACAACCCATGAGAATTAAGCTATATTGAGGTGGAATTTTTGGTCTTAAAGGAGGCATCGCTCGAATGAAAGAGCTTACTCCCCAGATGAAGCTCCTTAAAGCCCAGGCAGAGAAGTCTGAGTCCAGGATTATCTTATTAATTATAGACGGTCTGGGGGGGCTGCCCCTCCCCGAAAACGGGCAGACAGAGCTGGAGACGGCTCATACCCCTTATCTCGACTCCCTGGTCAAGGGGGGAATCTGTGGCATGCTGGAGCCCATTCAGCCGGGGATCACCCCGGGCAGTGGACCCGCTCATCTGGCTCTTTTCGGCTACGACCCGCTGCACTTTACTGTCGGACGAGGAGTGCTGGAAGCCCTGGGGATAGAATTCCCTCTTGAGGAATCGGATATAGTGGGAAGGATGAACTTCGCCTCCATCGACAAAAGTGGACGCCTCACCGACCGGCGTGCAGGAAGGATAAGCTCTGAAAAGGGGAGGGAGTTATGCTCCCTGTTGGGTCAAATAAAAAAGGTCGATGGGGCGGAGGTTTTTGCCATCCCGGTCAGTGAATATCGGGCGGCTTTGGTTCTGAGGGGCTCCGACCTCTCGGACAAGCTATCAGATTCCGACCCCCAGGCACTCGGAGTTACTCCCCTCGAGGTCCAACCACTGAATCCTGAAGCACGGAATACTGCCCATATGGTAAACGAGTTCATCGCCCGGGCAAAGGAAGTCCTCTCCACGCAGCATCCGGCTAATATGATTCTCTGCCGGGGCTTTGGAAAATACAGCCCCTTCCCCTCGATGAAGGAGGTCTATAAGCTGAGAAGCGCAGCTGTGGTTACTTACCCTATGTACAAAGGAGTAGCCCGCCTGGTGGGAATGGAGCTTATCTCTACCGGCGTAAAGATTGAGGAGGAGTTCAATACCCTGAGGGAAAACTTCCACAGCTACGATTTCTGGTTTCTCCACATAAAACACCCTGACAGCGCAGGGGAGGATGGCGACTTCCAGCGGAAGGTAGCCCTCATTGAGGAAGTGGACCAACTCCTTCCCTCTCTGACCGAGCTTAAGCCCGATGTGCTGGTGGTTACTGGCGACCACTCCACCCCGTGCACCTTCAAAGCCCATAGCTGGCACACGGTGCCTATCGTGTTGAGCTCGCAATGGGCGAGACCGGACAGGGTGGAGCAGTTCAATGAAAAAGAGTGCCTCTACGGCGGACTGGGGAGATTCCCGGCTACCGAGCTTATGCCTTTAGCCTTAGCCCACGCTTTGAGGTTGAAGAAATACGGAGCTTAAGCAGAGGAGCGCCTCCTCTCACCACACCTCAGGGAACCAAGCACCCCCAAGTGATGTTATCAGCAACCTCGGTCACCCGCACCTTTACTATTTGATTTATAAGCTTTCTTTCCCCCTCTACCTCCAGCTTAAGATAATTGTCACTCAGGGCTGACAGCAGCCTTCCTCCTCCCTCCTGCCCGATAATGAGACAGGGGAGAATTTCGCCCCGAAACTGCAATCTGAACTGATAGTTTTTCCGTCGGGAAAGCTCTCGTAAAAGTTTTGTTCTCTGGTGCGCCTCTCTCTGGGGACACACACCTCCCTTATCCGCTGCCGCTGTGCCCGGGCGGGGGGAGAAAGGGAAGACATGGAGATAGGTCAGGGTGGAGGAGCCGATAAGATCATAAGACTGCTGAAAATCCTCCTCAACCTCTCCCGGAAATCCGACAATCACATCAGCCCCGATACCGGCTCGGGGGATACTCTTCCTGATCTCCTCCAGCAGACGGCGGTAATAGGCGGCAGTATAGGGTCGGCCCATCAATCTCAGTATCCTGTCCGACCCGCTCTGCAGTGGTATATGGAAATGGGGGACAATCTGGTGGGAAGCAGCCACCAGCTCTATTAGCTCTGAGGAGACCTCGTTAGGCTCCAGTGAGCTCAGCCGCAGGCGAGGAAGTCTCTCTATCTGCTCTATCATCTGGAGAAGCTGGACCAGCCCCCTCCCCTCCTCACTCCAGCGACCGATGTGCACCCCGGTGAGCACCAGCTCCTTATATCCCTGGGCGACAAGGAGTTCAATCTGCTCCAAAATTATGCGGGAGGGAAGCGAGCGGGGTCTCCCCCTGACCCGGGGGACAATGCAGTAGGTGCATCTGGCATCGCACCCCTCCTGTATCTTCACGAATGCCCGGGTGTAGCCGCTGAATCCTTTGATGGGATAGAAAGAGGCGCTCTCCTCTTGCAGAGGGTCGCTCCAGCGGACAATCGGCTTCCTCCCGCTGTGCAGCTCGCTCAAAATGGAGTGAAGCTCAAACTTCTCTTTATTGCTGAAGACGGCATCTACCGAGGGAATCTTCGCCAGCAGGGTGGGCTCCCTTTGAGCGTAACATCCGGTCACCAGGAGGCGGCAGCCGGGGTTATCCCGCTTCACCCTTCGTATCCACCGTCGGGCTTCGCTGTCGGCTTTGGTGGTGACAGTACAGGTATTTATGACTACTATATCAGCGTCTCTGTAATCGTTCGCCTTCGCCAGCGAGTCAGAAAGCAGCTGCTCTTCCATGGCAGCAGAGTCGTATTGATTGAGCTTACAGCCGAAGGTTATGATATAAAACTTATTCATCCTAAAGGATAGAACTTGAGAAAGAGGCAAGTTATTTAAGAGGAAGGGGGAAGTTCCCTCTCCACTTTCTGGGATTTTTCTTCAACCTGTCTGGCTAAATCCTCCCTAAATTCCCTCAGCTTTTCTCTAAGGGATGGCTCCTGCAAGGAGAGGATTTGCACCGCTAACAGGGCAGAGTTGCAGGCGCCAGCCTTCCCTACCGCTACCGTCGCCACAGGCACTCCCGCAGGCATCTGCACCGTCGACAGAAGGGCATCCCATCCCTGCAGCGGGCTTGCCTCCAGCGGAACGCCTATAACCGGCAGAGTGGTCTCCGCCGCTATCAGACCCGCCAGATGAGCGGCACCACCGGCTCCGGCAATGATTACCTTCAGCCCCCTTGACTCTGCCCCGTGGGCGTAATCTATGGTGCGCTGTAAAGTGCGGTGGGCAGAGAGAACCTTAACCTCATAACCCACATCAAAATGGGAAAGCGTCTCCATAGCCGTCCTCATCACGGGCAGGTCAGAGTCGCTCCCTATCACTATTCCTACCAGGGTCTGGTTCATTTTTCCAGCCACCTTAAAGCTTTGCGACCAATATCCCGTCGATAATGCATCCCCTGGAAGCCAATCATCTGGCAGGCGTCATATGCCTGTTTGATGGCTTCCGGGAAGGTAGGGGCTACGGCCGTTACTCCCAGCACTCTCCCTCCGGCGGTCAAAAAGCGAGCGTCCTGCCTCTCCGTGCCGGCGTGAAAGAGAAGCACATCGTCCAGGCCAGATGCCTCCCATAGACCGGAGATGACCTTTCCCTTCTCATAACTGCCAGGATACCCCCCGGATGCGAGCACCACACATATCGCTACGGCATCCCGCCAGGATATCTCCATCCCCTCCAGACTACCTTCTGCTACCGCTTCCAGCAGGGGAACGAGATCGCCTTCCATACAGGGGAGTACCACCTGGGTCTCCGGGTCGCCGAAGCGAGCGTTAAACTCAAGCACCTTTGGCCCCTCGTCAGTGATCATGAGCCCGGCGTAGAGTACACCTCGATACTCCCTCCCCTCTTTCACCATTCCTCTGACAGTGGGGTAGATTACCTCCTCCATAATCTGGCGATGAAGCGCCTTATCAACCATAGGCGAAGGGGAGAAGGCGCCCATCCCTCCGGTGTTGGGACCCTTATCGTCGTCATAGACCGCCTTATGGTCCTGGGAAGCAGCTAAGGGTAGCACCCTTTCCCCATCGGTGATTACCTTGAAGGAAACCTCCTCACCGCGCAGAAACTCCTCCACCACCATCCGATCGCCCGCGGCTCCGAACCTTCGCTCCACCATTATCTGTCTGGTTACCTCATGAGCCTGAGCTTCGTCATTGACGATGATGGAACCCTTTCCGGCAGCCAGCCCATCCGCTTTAAAGACCACGGGATAGGAGAACCACCTGTGCTTTATCAACTTAAAAGCCTCTTCGGCTGTGGTGCATACCGAAAATTGAGAGGAGGGTATGCTATATTTCTTCATAAACTCTTTGGCGAAAACCTTGCTTCCCTCAATCTCTGCTGCACGGCGGGTCGCTCCGAAGACTTTCAACTCCCGGCGGGAGAATTCGTCCACTATGCCGAGGGTGAGAGGGAGTTCCGGACCGACCACCGTGAGGTCTACTTTCTCTTTCTCAGCGAAGTCCGCTAACTGTTGTAAGCCGGTCGGTTCTATAGGAATGCAGGTAGCCAGCTCGGTAATCCCTCCATTACCCGGAGCACAGAAAATCTCCTTCACTCTGGGGCTCTGGCTTATCTTCCACACCAGGGCATGCTCCCGACCACCACCGCCAACTACCAATATCTTCATCGCCTTGCCAATCCTTTAAGCCCAAATAAAACTGATAACATCATAAGAAATAATGAAACAGCCCTACAACTTTCACTTTTTCATCGCCGCTTTTTTCTTGCTCCGATTATGGCATACCCCAGCACAGAGTGTCAAGGTTAAATCAACTCCCCGGGACTCTTCTAAGATGGAGGGTTAAAGAGAGAAGGTCATTTATGCTGATACCCGGCGGGATAGGAGAAAAATCTCCCGTTAACGATGGTGATAGAGTCATCGAAATCGTTGGTCACCCCTTCGACAGTGGCATGCCCTCCCCCATCTCTCCCCCCGGATGATAGGCTATAAGACTGATCACTCTGGAAGGTGTCGTACACCCAATCGTTACTCCAGCCATCCCTGCGAGGAGTCATGCTGACATAGGTAGGTTCAACAGCTATTATGGTATGGGGATAAAAGTTGTAATCGACCATATAGGACTCTAATCCGGTGGCAATGGTACGCATATTGTGCATCGTACTCTTCTGTTTGCCCCGCTGCACCGCCTCGTAAAAAAGAGGAAACGCCGCAACCACCAGAATCCCGATGATAGCCACCACAATTAATAGTTCAACCAGGGTAAGCCCTTTGCCTTCTTTAAGTTTCATCGGCATTCGCCCTCCACAGCTTAAAAAGGCTACATCTTATATATCTTTGAAAACCATCCAGAAGGCGTGCAGGAAACTCTTAGAAGGCGTGCAGAAATTAAAATATAACAGAAAAAAGCGATGATGTCAACACTTTTTTTAGTATTTTTTATAAAAATACTTTATTAAATGATTTGAAAACACCCAATGTAGAAACTGATTTTTGCGCCTGTGGACAGAATCTCACCTATGTTTTAAATATAATACTCCTTGACAATTTCCTTGCCCGGAGATTAATATGAGTTGGAAAGTATATCAATGAGAAAAGCCTGCTCTTGCCTATTAATAGGAAAAAAGTGACTAACGAACCAACCCTCCAGCCCGAGATAAGAGAGCGATTCTGGCGTGCCCGGCGGATGGTGGTGCTCACCGGCTCCGGCGTTTCCGCCGAGAGCGGGGTGCCCACATTCAGGGGTGAGGGTGGATTGTGGCGCAACTTTCGAGCGGAGGAGTTAGCCACCCCTCACGCCTTCCAGGTAGACCCCCGTCTGGTCTGGGAGTGGTATAACTGGCGCCGGGAACTCATCGCCCCGTTGAAGCCTAACCCGGCTCATCTGATGATAGCCCGCTTTGAGGAGCACTTCCCTCAGTTCACCCTTATTACCCAGAATATAGATGGGCTCCATCAGCGGGCAGGAAGTAGAAATGTGATTGAGCTGCACGGCAACATCTGGCGAGTGCGCTGCACCAGGGAAGGGAAGATTACCGAGCACCACGAAGTCCCTCTCTCCGAGATTCCCCCCACATGCTCCTGCGGCGCGCTGCTGCGACCCGATGTAGTGTGGTTTGGCGAGGCGCTGCCCGAAGGTGCCCTGCAGCGGGCGATAGAGGCTGCCAGCCAGTGCCAGATAATGCTGGTGGTGGGCACCTCAGCCGTAGTTCAGCCGGCAGCATCGCTGCCCGTCGTCGCCAGGGAGCACGGCGCCGCTGTCATTGAGGTCAACCTCGAGCCCACCCCCATTACCCGTTTAGCCGACCAGAGCCTCCTCGGTCCCGCCGGCGAGATACTGCCCCGATTTGAACTTCCAGAACAGAATAAGTGACCTCATTAGAAGCTGCTTACATAATTTTTAAAATAAGAAGTACCATTATTCTCCCAAGCTTTTTGTTGAAGGATATTTTCAGATATGGTATATAATTTGTATTGTATCTTGATTTTTTATTTATTATAGAGGTACTAAGGTGAGCAAGGTTGAGTATCATCTGACCATCAAAGAGATGCCCGAAGAAGAGCGTCCGCGTGAGAAGATGGAGAAGTTAGGTGCCGAAGTGCTGGGCAACAGCGAGCTGATAGCCATCCTGCTGGGGCATGGTTTCAGCAAGGTCAGCGCCATAGAATTAGCCAATCATCTGCTTAAAGAGCATGGAAGCCTCACGGGGATTGCCCGCCTGAGCTTCTCCCAGCTCAAGAAGGTCAAAGGGATTGGCACTGCCAAGGCAGCCCAGCT
>Ga0224501_10003481_pt1 | contig 12382 bp, 8 predicted proteins | sample SF_Oct11_sed_USG_4_FD_169105 | JGI IMG/M metagenome (GOLD analysis project Ga0224501, IMG submission 169105) | Sediment microbial communities from San Francisco Bay, California, United States - SF_Oct11_sed_USGS_8_1 | ecosystem: Environmental > Aquatic > Marine > Sediment | place: USA... | reverse complement strand
TGATCGATGCAGGGGCCAGCTGGCTTTTCAGGATGGACAAGCGATCGGTGAAGGCAAGCGTCTGGAGCCGAAACCTGACCAATGCCCGGTATGAAATCATGGCCAATCATGCCATGCCGGGCATCAGCTTTCAAGTAGAATTTTTAATCAAACTATAGCATATGAAACGATTTTCATTTTATTTTCTAATTGTCACAGCTGTCTGGCTGACATCTTGCGACAAAAACACCGAACTAGTACCGGCAGGCAAATTTGACAGGGGTGTATTTGTGGTAAATGAAGGAAACTTCGGGTCGGGTGATGGCTCGGTTTCATTTATCAACCCAAACGGGGAAGTCACGCAATCCATATTTTCTCAGGCCAATAACGGAGCCCTGTTGGGAGATGTGGTTCAGTCGATGTATGTAGCTGACCAAATGGGATTTGTAGTGGTAAACAACAGCAACCGCGTAGAGGCCGTCGACATCAATACGTTCGAAAGCCGCTATTCCATTGTCGATGCTGCACTGCCTCGTTATTTGGTTCATCAGGGGGCCAAAGGCTATCTGTCGGAGTGGGTTAGTTTTGCAGATCCGGGCCGTGTGACTGTTTTCGACCTGCAGACAGGTGAAATCAGTAACCGCATCACCACCGATTTTGGAGCAGAGCAATTGCTTATTTCCGGCGAAAAGCTGTTCGTTTCCAATAATTTTTCGGCTACGCTATCCGTCATTGACCTGGCCACTGAGTCAGTAGATACCACGTTTACCGTTGGCAATGGCCCTGGCCAGATGGTGGCAGATACGGACGGGTCTGTGTGGCTGATTTGTGCAGGTGGGTATGATGCCAACTGGAATCCTGCTCTGGATGGCAAGATCGTTAAAATCAATCCCCAGACGTATGAAATCATGACTACAGTAGCCTTGGGTATGAACGTAGCCGGGAAGCTGGCCGCTTCGGCCGATCAGGCTTTCTTATATTTTTATACGGGCAAATCCGTCTATGCATTTCTGAAGACGGCCAATGCCCCCGATTTGTTGTTTGAGGAGACTTCAGCTACAGGTTTTTATGGTATTGGAACGGATGTGGCGGGAACCCTTTACCTCGCCGATGCCAAGGGTTTTCAGGCAGCGGGGGAAGTATATACCTACCAGCCTGATGGTACTTTTCGTGAAAAATACACGGTTGGAAGGGGGCCGAACGGGTTTTTGTTTCGCTAAAAAGTAACGGATCAGAAATGTCACATTGAGGTTATGTGAAATGTGACATTTGCATAACAAATATCTTACAATTACTCTGCATTGTCACCTTTCCGGCTAGTCCGGAAAGGTGGCGAGTGCCTAAGGTGACAAATTCCTATAGAGATTCATCGTCCCGTTCAAAGGACTCTGATGGCGGGGAAAATTCAATATGACGAATTGATATAAACGGGGATTAGCTTCCCGTTCTTAACCTTGAAGCTCATTACGTGTGACTTTCCACTACTCATCAGGAATTTGTTGTCTTTTACTGAAAGCTGGACATTTATATCCAGAATTTTTTGTTGCATCTCTACACCAAGAGACTGATAAATGCCTTTTCCAATTAAATAATGTAATTGATCGAGTTTGGGTGATTTATCCGTCTGAATACAATCAATAATGAGCGTATTTGGGTGATTAGAATGCTCTTTGGTTAGGAATATTCTTATTTCTTTAAAATAGTATGATTCCGAGAATTGATGTATAGCTTCTTCTGTATCTTTCCCTAAACTGACTCTTTCAATATCAGTTTCACATGCGACAGCAATTGCCGTAATGATGATAAAAAAACGAATGGTTTTCATAGCTGGACGTAATTTAGATACTTTTACGACCCTATTGGGCATGGGTAGTTTGGTTGGCAATCATGTTCTGAATTATCTGGATAACTGTTGCAAGCATGGCCATAAGCAACTAAGAGGCAAAACATTTCACCAAGATATACAATTTTTTCATGATAAATATAGCAACATCCTACGCACCAGGGATTTAGTACACGTATTGTTTGCTTTTATATCCATTTCTAAAAAGCATAAGTAAGCACTGGATAAACAAATATCTTCAATAGATACAGTAGGGTACTGGTTGCCGAATGTACGTTCAGTTCTTGCGTTAAATTCTGTGTAATTAACTATTAGTTAATTCTCTTCGAAGAAGGATTCTGGCATATTATCCAATAGAAATTTGTAGTATAACTCTCTTATAGCAAATAAAAATGTAACTGGGTAACGTAAACATTAATTCAATTCTATCATAGTTTGTCGTTGTTTTGTCTTCGAAACAGACCAGGTTAGGATAATACGCCAATAGCAAGGTTGGATTCAAGATCAAGGCAGATGGCATGCTTATTTCGAAAAGCTTTTGCGAGTGTTGTATTACCTACCTGTCTGGCTCCCACAATATCAACAACCGATAATCGGGTCATTCAATCTGTTAATGTTTTGAAATCCAGTCTTTTGATTTCAATTTGATGGGTAAGTCGTAAGCTAAGATTTTGATATTATCCTGTAAAATGAAAATTTCAATATGCAGGGTCAACAAGTGAAAATATCCGATTATTTATTCCTCCATCAATCGCTCAATCCCCTTTCTGACAGAGATCTGGCCGGAGGATATCAGTGCTTCGGTTTCGTTTCGTTTTGATTTCACAGAGGGACGGGCATAAAATTCCAGCTCCAGTTCCCGCCGCAGGGTATCCCGGAAGCCCTGTAGGTTTTGTTGTTTGCGCTGTACATCAAAGTACCCGTTCTTGCGTGTTGTTTGCACAAACGTCTCTATTTTGTCCCAGGCAGCTTCAATGCCTGTTTTTTCAATTGCCGATACGGTTTCGACCGGGACTGTCCACTGGCCGGGATGAGGAGGGAATAAGTGCAGGGCCTGTTGGTAATTATGGCGTGCTTCCCTGCCTTTTTGCAGGTAGTCGCCATCGCTTTTGTTGATCAGTACCATATCGGCCATTTCCATGATGCCGCGTTTGATGCCCTGTAGCTCGTCACCCCCTCCGGGAATCAGCAGAAGGAGAAAAAAATCGACCATTTCGCGCACGAAAGTTTCCGATTGGCCTACCCCTACGGTTTCGATGATCACCACATCAAATCCGGCAGCCTCACACAGGAGGATGGTTTCCCTGGTATGTTGGGCTACACCGCCCAGCTGCGTGCCTGCCGGACTGGGCCGGATAAAGGCCCGGGTGTCACGGGCGAGTTGTTCCATTCTTGTTTTGTCGCCCAGGATGCTCCCCTTGCTTCTGGCACTGGACGGGTCGATGGTGAGGACGGCAGGTTTTTTGCCTACAGATGTGAGGTATGTGCCCAGTACATCAATGAACGTACTTTTGCCAGCTCCCGGAACACCCGTTACCCCTATTCGGGTACTGTTGCCAGTGGCTGGCAGGAGCATTTCGAGCAGGACGGAAGCCAATTGACGGTGTTCAGATTTTTTACTTTCGATCAAGGTAATGGCACGCCCCAACGCCCATCGGTCGCCTTCCAATACCGATTGGGCCAGTTTTTTCAGATCAGCGTTTGAACTATTCGTGCCACTCATAAATCTATTTTGGTAAAATAAAAATTGATTTATTTTAATAAAAAATTATATTTTAATAACTTTGATAGTATTTCGTACCACATTAACGAATTCTTGCAGGTAAATTAAAGCCTTTTTTATCACCTGCTAAATCTAATAGAATGTTTAGAAAACTTTGGTTAGACGTTATTCTTGGTACCCTGTTTATTTTCGGATTGATGGGGTTATTCGCCTCTGTAACGGCGTTTAGGATTTTTGATGTATTCGATCCGATAGGCGAGGCACTGGGTGAAATGCAAATGACCGATATTGTGTTTTCCCAACTCCGGGAAGATCCGCCAGCTGATGAACGGATCGTACTGGTCAATATGGGTGATCTGCCACGGAGGGACATTGCGGTCATGCTGAGCATTATCAGCCAGTATAACCCGGCAGTGATCGGAATTGACTCTTTTTTTAATTTTCCAAAAGAGGATACCCTGGGCGACATGATGTTGGCAGAAGCGATGGCCGGTGTAGAGAATCTGGTATTGGTCACAAAATTAATCTCAAACCCGGAGACAGACATAGTTGATTCGGTTCATTATTCATGGCCGTTGTTTTCTCAATTTTCCGAGCCCGCTTTTGCGTCCCTGCCCACCGATGCCAAGGAACAGGGGGATTTGAAGTTTTGTCGTAGCATGTGGCCACAATGGGAAGTGAATGGTGAACGTCAGGTGGCTTTTTCGGTAAAACTGGCAAGCTATTTGGACAGTGCAGCAGCAGAAGATTTTCTGGCCAGGGGGGTAGAGGAAGAACTGATCAATTTTAAGGGCAATGTTTTGGATTATGGGGCCACGGAATTTGGTACTGTTTATTCTGCTTTGGACTGGATGGATGTGTTTCAGGAAACATTTACACCCGAATTAATTGAAGGAAAAATCGTGCTGTTTTGTTACCTGGGAGAGATGTTGGGCGATCAGAAGTCGTTGGAAGATAAATTTATTACACCACTTAATGCCAGGTACGTGGGGCGAACATTACCGGATATGTTTGGCGGTGTGCTTCATGCCAATGTGGTTTCGATGATCCTGAATCGGGATTATGTAGATTACATGACACACCGGCAGGGACTGATAGTAGCGGTGTTGCTTTGCTTGTTAAATGTACTGTTGTTTACCATTATTTATAAGCGGCTGCCCAAATGGTATGATGGGATTACCAAAGTGTTTCAGCTGATTGAGTTAGGATTGTTGTTTACCCTGATGATTGTAGTTTTTAATAAATTTAATTACAAAATGGATTTGACAGTGGCCATGGTTGCTATTGCCCTGGCAGGGGATTCACTGGAGGTCTTTCATGGTGTTGTAAAGAACGTATTTACAAAAGCCGGTCGTAAATCACTATTTAAACCGGATAAATTATAATCTTTGTATTGAAATAAACCACAAACGCGGAATAAATATGAAAAAATCGCATTTCTTTATTTTTGTTTTTCTACTACTTCTTTCCGTAGGGACTGTGAGTGGGCAGGGATATACTTTCAGGGTTTTGGCCAATAAAGGAACCAACCAGATCAAAAAAGCAGGAACCTCACAGGGTTTGCCTTTGAAAACCGGTGCAACGCTTAATATTGGCGATGAATTGATCGTAGGTGCAGATGCTTATATCGGGCTTATGCACAGTTCTGGCAAGACGTTGGAAGTAAGGGCTACCGGTTCGCAAAAAGTGGCGGATCTGGAAAAGCAGGTAGCTGCCAAAAACACGAGCGTGGCCAGTAAATATGCTCAGTTCATTGCCAGCAAAATGAATGAAGATGGTTCCACCAGTGTATCATCACGGATGAACGCAACAGGGGCTGTTTCAAGGGCAGTGGGCGATGCGGATATTATTGTATTGCTTCCCGATATGTCTGTCGACGTTCTGGGCAACTCAGCTATAATTGAATGGGAGCCTGCCAAGGATGTAACGGATTATACGGTGACTGTTCAGAATATATTCGAAGACGTGATTTTTACGGACGAGACATCGGCTACAAGCATCGATCTCAACTTTGATGAAATGGAGACAGAAAATGGGCTGTATTTAGTTACGGTATCCAAAAAAGGGGATGCGGGTTTTTCATCCAAAAAATTTGGCCTGAAAAAAGTTTCATCTGATGACAGGGCAGACCTGATTAGTAATTATGAGGGATTGAAAAGTGAAGTAAGTGAAGATTCGCCCCTCAGTAAATTAATTTACGCTTCATTTTTCGAGGAAAACGGACTGTTTTTGGATGCATTTACCAAATATCAGGAAGCCATGCGCATGTCGCCGGAAGTTCCGGATTTCAAAATACTGTATGATGCATTTATGCTGAATTATGGTATGATGAAGGCTGAAGAGTAAGAAAAAGCAAGAGACTAGAATAATAAAAGAGGCGCCCCATCCTGAAAGGATGGGGCGCCTCTTTTTATGCATTCAGCTAACCTCTACCCGCCACTTTGCCATGCATCCCGTTCACTCTGTGGTAGGGGCAGGATGAATTTGTTGTCCCAGGGATCGGCGGGGTTAAATGTGGTGCCTACATATCCACCCCATCGTTTGAGGTCATGTAATAGTTGGCCTTCGTATAGCAGTTCCCGTGTACGTTCTATGGCCAGGCTGTCAAAAAACAGGGCAGGATTGGTAAAATCAGTCAATAAAACGGGAGTAAGGCCTGCCCGTGTACGAACCTGGTTCAGGTCATCAAGGGCCTTCTGGCTCAACCCATTGGTTTCATATTCTGCCTCAGCCCGTACCAGGTACATTTCGGCAAGTCGGATAATGGGTAAGACATGGTCTGTCCTGACATATTTGGCAGGAGAGAGGAGTTCGTTGTAATTGTTGGCCAGGTTTCTGTAAAATGCCGTGGTGATCTGTGTGCTGGTAGCATTATTGGTAACCATCGTATCGATGGAAGCCCGCAAATCCTGCTGACTAAACCGCGGACTGTTGATCAGTGAAGTAGAAGAAAGGGAGCTTTTTAATACGGCAAATACCCCAAGGCCGCTTTCGGTAAGGGAAGAATAGAACGTGGTAATTCCGGTACCGGTGGTCCGGTCTCCTGTGTGGTTGGCAAGGGTCTGCTGTATGGCAAATATATCTTCCGGACTGTTTGCTGTATTGTGAAAAGCTGCCTGAGGACTAGCAGCCAATGCAAATTCAGCCGAGGAAATGACCTTGTCGGAATAAACAAGTGCGGCCGGATAATCATTTTTCTGTAACGATAACCGTGACAAATAAGCCTGGCACGCATAGTACGACAGCCGTGTACTGTTTTTGCCAAATGGCAGCAGCAGTGTGGAGGCTTGTGTCAAATCTGTTTCGGCCTGATTATACACCTGTTCGATGGTGCTTAACGTGGGTGTTTGTATTTCATTCACATCCAAGATGGGTGACGTGAGCAATGGTATTGCCTCGTGGCTGGTGGGTATAATGCCATTGGCATCGTACTGAGGAGCCCAGAGTCGTACCATTTCAAAATATAAAATACCCCGCATGGCCATTGCCTCCCCTTGTATCCTTGCCTTGTCGGTTGCATTGTCTACTTTCTCAATGTTAGCCAGGATGCTGTTGACCATATTGATCACTTCATAGGCACGCTTCCAGTTAGCGGCTACCCGTAAATTGGTTGAGAGAATGTTTTTGTCCAGAAAATTAGCATATGGGGGTGCTTGTACCGATGACCAGAATATTTCCAGGGAATTGGCATGGGCCAGCAAAGTGGGGATGACCATAAAATCACCACCAAAGAGCTCGCCTCCTTCGTCCTGATTGGAAATGCCTCCAAAACTGTAATAGGCTCCGATTAAGGCCTGCTCAATGGAAGGCGTGTCTTTCAGTACGTCACCGCTTATTTGGCCTTCGACTTCAATATCCAGCAGGCCGGAGCAGGACGAAAGGATGAGCAGGATAAATGCGAGAATAGTTTTATCTATGTTTTTCATAATTAAAATCCGATTTTGATACCAGTAGTAAATACACGTGCTTGTGGGGTAGTGAAATCATCGATACCCCGACTGATGTTGGCCCCGATCGTGCCCCCTTCCGGGTCGATGTAGTTGACATCTGCGTCATAGCCCGTATACCGGGTGAATGTGACCAGGTTTTGCCCACCGACGTACACACTCAGGTTACTGAGGCCACGTTTGGCAAGCTGATCAGTCGGGAATCGATAACTGAGTGAGAAGTTGTTGAGGCGGATGAAACTGCCGTCTTCCAGCCATCGGGTGGAGGGGTAGGTATTTTCCTGGGTCGGATTAAAAACCGGGAATTCGGCCTGATCTCCGGGCACATACCATCGGTTTACCTGATCGGCACGCTGGTTTAGGAGCTGAATGCCACTGTTGGCAAGGTATTCACCGGTCTGGTTGTATTTGTCTACCCCCTCAACAAACTGAAACATGAAGTTCAACTCCAGGTTTTTGTATTGAAGGCTATTGGCCATACCGCCAAACAGGCGGGGATTGGGATTGCCGACTACTTTCCGGCCCGTTTGCAGGGCGATGGTGTAATCTGTCGTGTATCCCCCTATTCCATTGTCATATTTTGCAGCACCTGTCTGCGGATCCACGCCGAGGTATACCGGCATATAAAAAACACCCGTTGGCTGGTTTTCGATAAAGGCATTGACCCCCGAAATCAGGGTTTGCCCGCCTATATCAGAGACCAGGTTGGTATTGGTTGCGAGGTTGAAATTTGTAGACCAGTATAAATTGGCGGTTTGGACATTGACAGTCGTCAGGTCAATTTCTATCCCGCTGTTTTCCATTGATCCATTGTTTTTCAATACATAGTCAAATCCGCTGGTTCGCGATACCGGTACAGGGAAGAGCAGGCCATCCGTGTTCTTTTTGTAATAGCCGACTGATCCACTCAGCCGGTCATTGAACAAGGAAAAATCGATCCCTGCATCGAGCTGCGTCGTAGTTTCCCAATTGAGGAGGTTGTTGGACAGGTTTGCCAATCGAATGCCTTGTTCTGTTCCATAATTGACGGGGTAAAAATTTCTGCGATAAATAAAATCATCATCAGGGGTATTTCCCACCTGGCCATAGCTGGCCTTTATTTTCAGAACCGATAGCCAGGCAACGTCACTCAAAAAGGATTCTTGTGAAAGGTTCCATCCGGCTGATACGGCCGGAAAATATCCGTACCGGTTGCTCGTACCCACTTTGGACGATCCATCCACCCGGCCACTGAGCTGCAGGAGGTATTTTTGGTCATAGGCATAGCTGATACGGGCAAAATAGGAAAGAAAGGCAAAGCCACCGCCAGGTACGTCTGGATGAAACAAGCCGGGATCTGAATCGGATTTGCCTTGAAGTTCATCTATCGAGTTGACCCGTGCTGTACGGTAGGTATAGGAGGAAAGTGAATGTTGGTACGATGATCCCGCTACGGCCGAGAGGTGATGGTCATTTCCGATATAGGTCGTATAATCCAGGTAGGCATTGGTTAGGTAATTCAAAACATGCGTTGTGCCATACCTTGAAAAACCCGTCGGGTTTCCTTCCAGCGTCTCAGGGCCCTGTCTTCGGATGTCCTCCAGGTCCATCAGGTCAATGCCTCCATCCAGATTTAGCGAAAATTGATCTGTCACGGCATATTTCGCACCCAGGTTTCCTATGATGCGGTTGCTTAGCTCCAGGTTGTCCGAGAAGTTTATTTCCGTGAGGGGATTATAGTCGAGTGACCGTACTTTCATGCGGTAGGCATTGGCAGGATCATAGCTGTCGGCGGGTGAAAGGGCAATTGCCTGAAGTGGGGAGCCAAGATCCTGATCTTCATTTAGTCGTTTGTTTTCCGAATGGATAAAGCTTATTCCTGCATGTGAAGTCAGGCGTGTATTCCACTTGCTGCTGAGGTTGAGGTCGCCGTTGAACCGGTCATATTGGTTTCCTATCAATATCCCTTCCTGTTGTGTATAGGCAATGCCTGAAAAAACGCGGTGCTTGTCGGTGCCGCCGGAGAGGCTGATATTGGCACGATGGGAAAGACCCGAACGAAAAATTTCATTTTGCCAGTCTGTGTTGTAGATGAGCGAGTCCAGAATGGGCATTTTGATCGAGTAGGTCTTGCCTCCCAATGAAAAATCGGCAGTTCCGGCCTGTGCCCATTCCGTGAGTTTCGCACGTGTGATGGCATCGTCAAATCCTGATATCCGTAAGGTGTATTCCACCATCATTTCATTGTATTCCTGTGGCGACATCAGGTTGAGCCGTCGGGGTGTCTGACTCACGCCAAACTGGTAATCGGCATTTACCTGTATTCCACCACTCTGTCCGGTTTTTGTTGTAATTAAAATCACCCCATTGGAAGCCCTGGATCCATAGATAGCGGCTGCTGACGCATCTTTCAGTACTTCCATGGAGGCTATGTTGTTGGGGTTGATGTCAGACTGGTTGTCGGATGTCAACGGCACTCCGTCTACCACATACAGGGGGCTGTTGGATCCGGTTAGTGACGACCCGCCACGGATTCTGACGGTGGTTCCTTCTCCAAGTTTTCCGCCATTGTTTTGGGTAAACACACCGGCAGCCCTGCCCTGGTTGGCTTGTTCCAAATCGATGACTGGCTGATTGCCAATGGCATCTGTCCGGATACTGGAGATGGATCCGGTCATTTCATCACGGGACTGGGTGCCGTACCCCACAGAGACAGACTCGTTGGATGCACGAAGTTTTTCCATGGAAATATCCACGGTGTTTTGAAAACTAATGTCGATCTGGAAGGTTTTATACCCTTCTTTCCGAAAGGTGACCAACCCGCCATCGTCAGGAAGGGTAAGGGAATAATTTCCGTTTTCATCTGTTTTGACAGAAGAAGCCGTTCCGGTTGCCTGAACGACGACTCCTCCAAGGCCATTTGGCCTGTCATCAGACGTTACCCTTCCTGTCAGGACGCGTTGGGCCCAGGAAGGATGGAGCAAAATGAGTGCGAGGAAAAGGCTGGGGATTAGTTTTTTGATCATAACGTTATTAAAAAAAAGTATAACTACAGGAATCCTAAATTACCTACTTTACAATGAAAGATGAAACGCCCCAAACAAAAATCCCCACAAAACGCAGGGACTTTTATGGGTTTGATTTATTTAACCCGTCTTATTCCAAACCGATCATAATGAATGGTCCCCAATAGATCGGATCCCTGTATTCGATTCGTATTTCCTTTTTGGCTTCCGAAAAAGCCAGTCGTTTATTGCCGGTCTCAATCCATTTGCGATAAAATTTGATCATGAGTTGCTGGGTAGCTTCATCTGACACTTTGAAAAGGCTCATGATGATGGTTTTGGCTCCGGCTACCATAAAGGCCCGTTGCAAACCGTAAACCCCCTCTCCGGATTCCACTTCCCCTAAGCCGGTTTCACAGGCCGATAATACGACCAGATCTGTCTGATCCAGATTTAGGTTCATGGCTTCATAGGCAGTCAGAATACCATTGTTTACATTATAGTTGAATCGGGTTTCGTTCAGGATGTCACCCGCACCGGCCAATAGCAGGCCGGATTTCATGAGTGGGTTTTCATAGAGGTAGTTTTCATGGAGTTCCGTGTCCATGGCATTGGCTTCTATCCTTTCATTTTGGAAAAAACCGTGCGTAGCCACGTGAAAGATTTTGGGATTAAATACATTTTTGATGGCTTCTTCATTGGCTTCCAGGTCGGTATATTCATTGATATCCCATCCTTTTCGCGACAAGAGGTCTTTTACTTCCTCGATTTCTTTTTTTGTACCGGGTAGTTGGGAGATGACTTGAGTGGTTTCCCGTGTATGGCCGCTTCCCGGCGATGCTATGCCTGGTGTTGTCTCGATATAAAACAGCGGGTTACCAAACATTAAAGCCATTTGCTGACTTGCCGCTTCGGTCATTTTCCGGGCAGTAACCAGAAGCTCCCGTGTATTGCTTAGCAGGATGATATTGGAGTTGTCAATGACGTATTTTCCATCTTCGGGTAAGGGGATTGCCTCCAGATTTATCTGGTTGTACACACCATCAGGAGACAGGTAGAGGGTGGATACGGAGCCGATTGCACGTGATATGGGCTCCCAGAAAGCTGCATAGGATTGCGTGTCTTTAATTTTGTATTTGATCGTGTTTCGGTAGAAATTCAGGTATTTTGCTTCCAGGTCTTTTCCGTTCTCCAGCAGAATTAGCTGAGGTTTTGACCGTTTTTCACCAGACACGTACAGGAGTGCATATTTGATGCTGTCGGTAAAGGTGTGGTTAAATACACGAAAACGCACCATCTCCATTGCGTATTCATTTTCCTGCAGGTTTTTCTGGATGTCTTCCCACGTGATGGGTTTTTTTTCGTATTCCTGACCAAAAAGTTCTGACGACAGACTTAGTTCCTTTTCCAGTTGTTCGAGTTCGTTGGAAAGCTGGCCGGTGTTTATGCCACTCTGAACAAGCTGGTCATTGGTCATGGAAAGTGCGGTAGTCAATAGTTCCTTTTTATCGACCCACTTCATGTAGTTCTCAATTAGCTCTTCGTCCTGGCTGCCCATGATCCGGTGACGGATTTTTATGGATGCATTGAGGAGCAGGGCTTTGGTGAGCAGAGCATTATTGTACAACTCTCCAATGTATTTTTCATTTCGGTTGTTGCTTATGATCAATGAGACATAAAACTCATAATCCGTTTTGATGGTATTCCAGAATTTGGTTTTTTCCCTCTCGGACAAGGCGGGAAAATAGGTTTCGATGAAATGCTTGTAGTTTGACAGTACTTCCTCCATCTGGATCTGGGCATGTCGCCAGTCACCTGACATGTAGTAGGTCTTGCTTAGTTTGGATTGCACTTTTACATATTCGGGGTGTGAGGTGCTGAAAAATTTCTGGTACCTTTTTTTGGC
>Ga0224501_10003480_pt1 | contig 12384 bp, 12 predicted proteins | sample SF_Oct11_sed_USG_4_FD_169105 | JGI IMG/M metagenome (GOLD analysis project Ga0224501, IMG submission 169105) | Sediment microbial communities from San Francisco Bay, California, United States - SF_Oct11_sed_USGS_8_1 | ecosystem: Environmental > Aquatic > Marine > Sediment | place: USA... | reverse complement strand
ACAACGCGCGATGGGAAGTACGCTAATTACACTACTGATCTCCGTGTTAGGCGTTGGTGTGCTGATCTATTTTATTGCACGTTTTATAAGCATACGCATGACTCGTCCAATCAATGCACTTATTGATGGTGCCGATGCGGTAATGCAGCATAACTACACATATAGTGTACCAGGTGTAGGCTGCGGAGAGTTCAGGGCGCTGATCGAAGTATTTAATAAGATGATTCAGTGGGTCGGTGAGATGACTAATCTTAAAGAGTCGCTCTCCAAATTGCTCTCCGATGAACTTGCCGACAAAGCGGCAAGAGAGGGGCTTGTGCTGGGTGGGCAGAGTGTCGAGTGTACCATCATGTTTACCGATTTTGCTGCCTTTTCTACACTGTCGCAAAAAATGGACGCAGAGCAGGTGGTACACCTGTTAAATCGTTATTTTGGTGAACTTGTTCCGATCGTTAAGCACTGGAATGGTTTTCCAGATAAATATATCGGTGATGCGATTGTTGCGATGTTTGGCGCACCGGTCCACTTTGAAAATCATGCCGAACAGGCGGTGCGTGCAGCAATCGAGATGCAGCGACGGCTCAGAGTTCTTAATGAAGAGATTCGTCAGGAGCACGGCGTGGTATTTGAAATGCGTATTGGTATCAACTCTGGCACTGTGGTGGTAGGTGCCATCGGCTGTGACATGAAACTTGAATACACGTCTATTGGTGATACTACCAATCTTGCCAATCGTATGGAGAGCCAATGTCCTGTCGGACATCTGATGATTACCGAAAGAACATATGAACTTATCAAGGACTGTGACCTTGGCAATGTTGTGATACGCCGTCGAGAGGACGGTGTGGTGGTGAAGGGATATCGTGATCCGCTTACCACATATGAGATATATGTGGATGATCTTAGTGTCACCTTGTCATCTGATATTAGCAGTGATGTTCTTAGATTTTATCAATATGAGCGTATAAGCCACTAATTTAGACGGTATCGACGCTAAAATAGAATGAAGCGATAGCGCTAGAAACTTGCGCTGGTTGTCAGACTAAGGGTGTTGTTGTCATAACTCAGGGCTCGTGCGTAATCGAACCGCAGAGTGACATCGACAAAGGACTGTACCCGCCAGCGCATTCCTACTCCGACCCCGCTGTGCAGATCTCCAATATCAATGTTGCGTCCCTCATTCCAGGCATTTCCCATGTCAGCGAACAGCACCCCACGTAGTTGACGGTAGCCGGTGATGTGCTGGTGATACTCCATATTGAGAAGAAAGAGGGCGTTACCTTTGGCGTAATCGTTCTCATAGCCGCGGAGTAGAGAGGAGTTGCCGATGGAGTAAGTTGGGCTACTAAAAGCTTCGCCGTTGGCAACGCCTAGACGAAGCTGAGAGTTTATGTTGGCATCGATGGTTTCCAACGGTTGGTACCGCCGATAGTAGAGCCAATGGCGGGTGAAACTGTAGTCCGAGCCAAAGCGTGGTTGTGCAATAGACAGGGTGTAACCATAACGGGTGCCATCCCGGTGGTAGGGATGTTCTGCCACCTGGTTAAAACCTAGTCCCATGTTGAGGGTGACAGTCTGGCTGTCCTGATAAAGGAGGCCACTACCGACCTGATCGTGATAGCTCTTCTCGGTAACACCGGCGCCACCGCTTATCAACCAGCCCTGACTACTCCACTTAGGCTCAATCCAGCGGGCAAGGGAGAAACTTCTACTGTCGACCTGCTGATGATAACTGCCGGTAACAAAACTTAAAGAGTCGTCCAGCTCTATGACCTTCTCTGTCACGCGACCGGCCTGTAGGCCGAGGGCATAAGGGGTATTGATGAAGCGTGGAATGGAGTAGTTAAATTTGGCTTCTCGCTTTAGCGGTAGGGTGTCATCAACCGTTTTCTCGTTCTCATAGACTACTTTTAATCGGTGATTGAGTCCCCACAGATTATCGTGGCGTAGCTCCAGCCCGTAGTTATAGTTCCCCTCCTCCTGGTTGCCACCGATGAGCGGTATTGGCAGGAGATAGTAGCGCTCCTCTACGGTGAAGATGAGTTGTTGCGATGGGCCATCCTGCTCCAATCGACTGGTGACCAGCTTGAAAAGCCCCAGGTTCATGATCGCCTGGCGCGACGCCTCTATGCGCTGGCTATCAGACTCCTCCCCTTCGTGAATATGTAACTCCTGGCGTAAAACGCTTTCGCGGGTGGAGGTGTTACCCTCAAAACGGATTTCGCTAATCGGTAACGCAATGCCCAGCGAGGGAAACAGAAGTGACAACAGAAACAGCGCATTTATCTTCATCGAGTCACACCACTATCATACGCAGCGCCAGCGCGAAGAGCAGTAGTGCAAAGAGCCGCTTGAGCAATACGGTGGGTAGCCGATGTGCAAGCGTTGCCCCCAGCGGCGCGAACAGGGTGCTGGCCATGACGATACCAAGCAGCGCCGGCCAGTAGAGATATCCGCTACTCCACTCCGGTAGTTTGTGGTGGCCCCAGCCGCTCAGTACGAAACCGGTGGCCCCGCCAACCGCGATTGGCAGACCCACAGCGGCAGAGGTGGCGATGGCACGCTGTATCGTCACATTGCACCAGAGCAGAAAGGGGACGGTAAGGGTGCCGCCGCCAATACCGACCAGCGCCGAGATGGCACCGATGACGATCCCGGCCCCACTCATCCCCACTCTTCCCGGCAGGCCGCGGTGGGCAGCGGGCTTGAGGCTCAGTGCCATCTGTACGGCGACAAAGAGTTCAAACAGACCGAACAGGGTGCGCAGCGAGAGGGTGGGGATAGCGCGTGCGATAAAGGCACCGGCCAGGGCGCCGATAATGATGCCGGGTGTAATCGCACGGAAGATCGGCCACTCGACCGCGCCGTGCTTATGGTGTGCGTAGACCGAGGAGAGGGAGGTGAAGATGATGGTGGCCAGTGAGGTGCCGATGGCCAGGTGCATCTGTATCTCCGGGTTGACCCCCTGTGCGGCAAAGGTGAGTGCCAGAATCGGTACGATAATCAGCCCCCCGCCGACACCCAGCAGCCCGGCGAGGGTGCCGGCAAAGGCGCCGGTGGCAAGGTAGATCAGCCACTCATTGATCATGGTTCATTGGCTCCAGTGCCATAACTGAAACAGGATAAAGAGGGTGGAGAAGAGAAAGCCGCAGAGCGGCATCCAGCGGGGGAAGAGGGGGGCATCGGCAACGTACGGCTCACGACCCTTTACACGCCACAATGAGAGGTTGACCACGGCAAAGACCAGCAGGGTGAAGAGGCTGGTGATCTCCGCCAGGGTGAGGAGTGGTAGCCACAGGGCGGCAACAAGGATCACCGAGCAGAGCATAAGCGTCGTTTTAAGCGGGGTGCGGGTGGTGGCGTGTAATTCACCAAAGACATCGGGCAACCACCCCTGGCGCGACATGCCGTAGAGTACCCGGCTGGCCATGATGATCTGGATCAGCGCGCCGTTAATCACCGCGGCAAGACCGATGGCGGTAATAAAGTATGGGGCCTGCCCGGTCGCCTGTTGATAGACCAGGGCCAGTGGTGCCTTGCTATTGGCCAGTTCTGCCGGGGGGACGGTTAATACCGCTACCGTCGAGACCAGCATGTAGAGGATGGTGGTGACAACCAGTGAGATGATGATCGCCCTTGGCAGGGTGCGAGATGGTTGTTTCACCCCTCGGCAACGTTGACGATATCCTCAAACCCCACATAGGCGTAGAAGGCGACAAATGCCCCGGCGACAATACCGAACAGGGCGATACCCGAGGCGCCGGGGATCATTTGCGGTAGTTGCTCTGGGAGCTGTTGTAGATTCTCTCCGGCAACCACCAGAATCAGCAGCAATCCTGCCATCTCAATCACGGTGGTGATGGCGGCCACCCAGGCCGATTCGCTGATCCCCTTCATCGCCAGTCCACCGAGCAGCAGCACCAGCAGGGAGATGATCTGCCACTCGGGCAGTGGCACGTAAAGCTGAAAGTAACCGACAAAGCCGCGCACCAGGGTGGCACTGGAGATCAGGCCAATCAGAGCGATAAGCAGGCCAACCAGGCGGGAGAGCGAACGGATGCCAAAGGCCTGCTGCACGTAGATCGCCTCACCGGCGCTCACCGGAAAGCGGGCGGAGAGTTCGGCGTAGGAGAGGGCGGAGAAGGTGGCAAGTATGGATGCAAGCAGAAAGGCAAACGGTGCCGCCATACCGGCCAGCCCTGCCACCTCACCGATCAGCACGTAGATGCCCGCACCCAGAATAGTGCCCAGTCCGTAAAAGGTGAGCAGCGGCAGGTTGAAGGCGCGTTTCAGGCTAACCGTCGGTTGTGCGTCCATCTGATAAGTCTAATTTGTAGTTCATGGTTGTCCAACGATAATGATTAGGATACTACAGTAAGCTGTTATAAATTACTGGTAGACGAAGAATACAGGTGATGTGATGAAAGCCGAATATATGAGGGATGGATACTATTTGGTTGAACGAGCCATAAATACTGATGTGGTGATTTCGCTTATAGAGGCTCTCTCAGAGTTTGATGGAAAGATAAACAACTATGGCGTCAGAGATTTGATGAGGTATGTTCCAGAAATTCATCAGATAGCAATTTCCGCCCCTATATTAACAATTGCTCGCGAAATTTTGGGGGACAATGCTCGACCAGTTCGTTCGGTATTTTTTGATAAGGTGCCCGAGTTTAACTGGAACGTGGCGTGGCATCAGGATACGTCTATCGCTGTGAAGAGAAGGTATGAGGTTGAGGGGTTCGGGCCATGGAGCGAAAAACAAGGGGTTATTCATACGGAACCTCCTGTGGAGTATTTGGCGAATATTTTGACTCTACGCATACACCTTGATGTTGCGAATCAGGAAACTGGGGTATTACGGGTTGTGCCGGGAACACACCGAAATGGTCGGGTTAAATCTCAAGATTTGTTAAATAAGGTTAGTGATGCAAATGTGGTGGAGTGTATTGCAGCTCCTGGCGATGTGTTGCTGATGTCTCCACTGCTGTTCCACTCATCTCGCAAAGCTGTTGTTCCGAGTCATCGCAGGGTCATTCACATTGAATATTCCGCGATGAAGTTGCCCGAACCTCTCGAGTGGTATGAAACAGCCTGAAATCTGAACAGGTTACTTCCAGAGATCGACCTCGACACCCTGCTCTCGCAGATGATCGGCTCGCTCCTGCACGTAACGTTGAAACTCGGGCATCGTTCTGTATTTGGCGGTGGCGACATACTCCAGTACCGACTGGGTGTGGAAGGGGCGCAGGTAGGCCTCGGCACGAAATACTTCCCGATTATTGTTATCGATAAAGAGCATGCTGGGGGCGTACTGGATACCGAGCTCTTTTGCCCACTCTGCTGTCGTTAGCTTGCGGCCATCGGGTGTGGTGATAGTTTCCTTACTCCACATGTCGAGCAGCACGATATCGAACTGCTTTAGTAGTTTGATGCTCTCGGGGCGTCGCAGAGCTTCGCCATGCAGCTCATCACAGGCAGCGCAGTCGTGTTGTTCAAACAGTACCAGTAAGGGTTTATCACCGTCTTTTCGCTGCAGGGTGTAGGGTGGTTTCAGATACTCTTTAGCAACATGCAGTTTGCCGCTCGATTTTTGTGGCGCTGTACGCTTCAGGTAGGCGGAAAAGGGTTCGCTGCCCTCATGTTTTCCGGCAACGTAGTCGAGCGCCGCCATAAATTTATGCGGCGGGTAGTAGCCGTTGGTACGCAATGCGACTGCGCCCTCTTCATTGAGAAAGAGCAGGGTGGGAGTGAACTGTACCTTGAGCCCGACAGAGAAGGCCTTCTCTGTCACTTCGTCACCACTAAGGTCGGTCACCATTGTGTCGCCCCACATATTGATCGCTATAACATCGAAGTGGTCGCGTGTTTTTTTTACGATATCGCGCTGCGCAAAGTTGGTATTGATCAGCTTCTCGCAATAGGGGCAACCATCCTGATAGAAGTAGAGGATCACCCGCTTGTTGTTTGACGCAGCTTCGGCCACATCCTCTCGCAGATCGAGAAAGGAGCTCTTGAACCAGTCGGGCTTATCGACATGGCCCGGATTGACGAACCCCGACTCCAGTGCACCCTCCTGGGCGGCGAAAGCGATAAGGGGGGCGAACAGCAGGGTGAGCAGTAGTTTTTTCATTAGCGGATCCAGATAGTCTTGGCGTTAACAAATTCGCGAATCCCCATCAGTGAGAGTTCGCGCCCGTAGCCGGAGTTCTTGATGCCGCCAAAGGGGAGGCGTGGGTCTGACTTCACCATGCCGTTGACAAAGACGCAGCCCGATTGCACCTGGCGTGCCAGCGCCTCGCCACGTGCGTTGTTCTGAGTCCAGATACTGCCACCAAGGCCGAAGTCGGAGTCGTTGGCGATGCGGATGGCGTCGGCCTCATCGCGGGCACGGATCACAATGGCGACCGGGCCGAACAGCTCTTCACCATAGGCGCGCTGACCGGGCTCCACCTTATCGAGAATGGTCGCAGCGTAATAGGCGCCATCACGTTTTAACGGATAGCCGCCGGTAACAATTACCGCTCCCTGTGCGGCGCTCTCCTCCACCTGCTTATGCAACTCGTCGCGCAGGTCTGCACGCGCCATCGGTGCCAGAGAGGTGGCCCCATCACTGGGGTCACCGGCCATCAGCCCCTCCACCGCCCCACTGAAGCGGGCGACAAACTCATCGGCGATCGCGTCGACAACGATAAAGCGCTTGGCGGCGATGCAGCTCTGGCCGCAGTTGAGGTAACGTGAGGTGATTGCCTGTCCGATAGCGAGATCGAGGTCGGCATCCTCCAGTACGATAAAGGGGTCAGAACCCCCCAGCTCCAGCACCGAGGGTTTGAGTACCTCACCGGCAGTGGCTGCCACCTTACGCCCGGCAGGCTCGGAGCCGGTGAGTGTGACGGCGTGGATGCGCCTGTCGCGGATCACCCCCTCCACCTGGGCGGCGCTGATCATCAGGGTGCGGAATACCCCCTCGGGGAAACCGGCATCGTGGAAGATCGCCTCGATGGCAAGGGCGCATTGTGGAACGTTGGAGGCGTGTTTGAGCAGGCCGGTGTTGCCCGCCATAAGGGTTGGGGCGGCAAAGCGGAAGACCTGCCAGAAGGGGAAGTTCCACGGCATCACCGCTAGTACCGTCCCCAGAGGTTGATAGGCGACAAGACTGCGACCGGCATCGGATTCGATCACCTCATCGGCGAGAAAGGCGGGGGCCTGATCGGCATAGTAGTCGCAGACCCAGGCGCACTTCTCCACCTCCGCCTTCGCCTCCTTGAGCAGTTTACCCATCTCCAGAGTGATAATGGCGGCCAGTTGGTCACTGCGTGAGCGCAGCAACTCAGCGGTCCGGTGCATCAGCCTGCCGCGATCAGTCATGGCGGTGGCCTGCCACCCCTCGGTGGCGGCGGCGGTTTGCGCCAGGGCCGACTCCAGTTCTTCCTCCTCCCAGGAGGGGTACTCCTCTACCAGTTCACCGCTGGCCGGGTTGAGTGTGGTGAATGCCATTATTCTTCTCCTGCGCTCGGTCGGGATATAACCAAGTATACAATTAGGATAATTCTCTGCACGGTTAGTTCGGCAACTTTCGGGAATTTCCCATGTTGGCGGGCACAGGCTATCCTAGGTAGCTCAGGATACTGCTTTGTGGAATCATGCCCTTTGGCCATACCTATGAACGATAACACTCTCTCCCTTGCCATCACCGGTGCTTCCGGGGTCCAGTATGGACTGCGTCTGTTGCAGTGCCTGCTCGAGGGGAAGCAGCGGGTTTATCTGATGGTGTCGAAGGCGGCGCAGGTGGTGCTGGCGACCGAGACCGACCTCAATGTGCCGGGCAGTCCGCAGGAGATGCAGGCCTTCTTCAGCGCCCATTTCAACGCCGCGCCGGGACAGTTGGAGGTGTTTGGACGCGAACAGTGGATGGCGCCAGTGGCCAGCGGCTCCAACGCGCCACGGGCGATGGTCGTCTGCCCCTGTTCCACCGGTACGCTCTCTGCCATTGCCACGGGGGCGAGCAATAATCTTATCGAACGCGCCGCCGATGTGATGCTAAAGGAGCGGCGCCAGCTGATTCTGCTGCCGCGTGAGATGCCGCTCTCGGCGATCCACCTGGAGCATATGCACAGGCTCGCACTAATGGGGGTAACCATCATGCCGGCCAGCCCAGGCTTCTATCACCGCCCGCAATCGGTGGAGCAGATGGTCGATTTTGTAGTCGCCCGTCTCCTCGACCACCTTGGCCTTGAACATCAACTACTTACCCGCTGGGGGGAGGAGAGGGGGTGAGCCGTCTCACTATTCCCATCTTTCCGCTCCACTCGGTGCTCTTCCCCGGCGGACCGCTGGTGCTACGCATCTTTGAGCCGCGCTATCTTGATATGGTGAGCCGCTGCCTGAGGGAGGAGAGTGGTTTTGGTGTCTGCCTGATCCGGGAGGGCTCCGAGGTGGGGGAGGCGGCCGAGGTCTATCCGGTTGGTACCCTGGGAAGAATCACCTACTGGCACCAGCGCCCCGATGGTCTGCTGGGGCTGACGGTCAGGGGGGAGCAGCGCTTTCGCATTATTGAGCAGCGGGTAGAGCCCAACCAGCTGATCGTCGCCGAGGTGGAGCTGTTGCCCATTGACCCTCCCAGGGCGCTTGCCAAAGAGCACATGGGGCTGGTGGCGATGTTGCGGCGTATCCTTGCTGAGCTCGACCACCCCTATATCAATCTGCCCAAAGACTTTGATGATGCCGGCTGGGTGAGTTCGCGTCTGGTGGAGCTGTTGCCACTGGAGTACAGCCAGAAACAGCGCCTGCTGCAGGAGGACGATCCTCTGCAGCGTCTGGATGTATTGATGCGCATAATGCTGCAGAATGAGGAGTAGTTACGCTATGGTTTTTCTATGTAGAATAGTATCGAACAACATCAATGACCCGGGAGAGATAACATGTCACTAATGAACAAAATGAAGCGTCTGATTTCCATGCTGCTGGTTGCGGCGATGATCGGTGGCCAGGCGATGCCGCTGCAGGCGGCGATGATCGGTACCGACAGTGTAATGCAGCAGCAACAGTTGCAGTATGACCGTGAGCAACTGGTGGAGCTTCTCGATCGTGCCGAGATGCAGCAGCAACTACAGGCGATGGGGGTTGACAGTGAGCAGGCCAAAGAGCGTGTCGCTCAGATGACCGATAGCGAGGTACAGCAGCTCAATGCTCAACTGAATGAACTACCTGCGGGTGGCAGCGCGGCAGGCGTAATCCTCTTCATCCTGCTAATCTTCATTATTACCGACATTATTGGCGCGACCGATATCTTCCCTTTCATTGACCCCGTTCGATAACAGCTTTAGATGAGTTGCGTAACTCAACACACCCGCCTTCTGGCGGGTGTGTTGTCTCTACTACTGCTGGGACTCGCGGGCTGCAGCTCTACCGTGCCGCGTGAGGTATTACCAGACGATATCGTCACACAGGCCGAACTGGTCGAAACCCCCTTCTATGCCCAGGAGCTTTACCAGTGCGGCCCCGCCTCACTGGCGATGGCACTGGGACAGCGCGGGGTGGGGGTCAGCCCCGATGAGCTGGTGGAGAAGGTCTACCTGCCAGAGCGTCAGGGAAGCGTCGTGCCGGAGATGGTTGCCACCGCCCGCAGCTACGGCATGGTGGTCTATGAACTCCCCCCTTCGCTCGATGCCCTGTTACGTGAGGTGGCCGCAGGGAACCCGGTACTGGTATTGCAGAATCTCGGCTTTTCCTGGTGGCCGACCTGGCACTATGCAGTGGTGATAGGGTATGACATCGAGGCGCAGCGGCTGACCCTGCGCTCGGGGGTGACGGAGCGCCATCAGGTCTCGCTGGGACTGTTTGACCGTACCTGGCGACGCGGCAAGCGCTGGGGCATGGTGCTGTTGCCGCCGGGGGCCCTACCGGCGAGTAACGACCACTTCCGTTATCAGAAGGGGGCCTATGCCCTTGAGCAGGTGGGGCAGCATGAGGCGGCACTGAGCGCCTATCGAGCCGCAACCGAACAGTGGCCGGAGGAGTCGCTGCCGTGGCTGTCACGCTCCAATCTGGAGTATCGACAAAAGCGCTACAGTGAGGCGGAGCAGAGTCTGCGTAGCGCGCTTCACGCCATCCCCGATGCGGCACAGCTGTGGAATAACTTCGGTTATGTATTGATGGCTTTGGGGTGTCAGACCGAGGCGTCGCAGGCGGTCGACTGTGCCATCGCCCTGCAGCCGGAGGAGGATGGTTATCGGCAGAGTCGTGAGGAGATCGCGGGGATGAGAGCGGTAAAGAGAAAAACGCCGCTGCGCTGTGAGCCGGTTAATTGTCCAGTCCCGGCACGACAGGAGTGAGGCGAACGGTTCCACTCGCCTCATCGACCTCAAGCCCCTCTAGCCCTTTTAACTGGCCAAGGGCGGCCTGTGCCGCTGCGGCAAAATCGGGCTGGGTGCGCGGTACGTTCAGGCCGCCAAGGTTCTCCACCTTCAGTTCACTGATACTGCCAAGCCAGAGCGGATCACCACTACTACCAGCCAGATAGTGGCTACGCCACAATCGGATAGCCAGCCACCTCCCATCCAGCTCCTGAGTCAGCAGCAGCTCATGGTAACGGCCGTCATGCACCTGTGGCAGTACCGGCATCTTCTGCAGCGGGTTGTCCGGGTTGAGCCACTGCAGCCAGCTGAGGGCATCGACCTCAGGCGGATGACCCCAGCCCGCACGGGTCAACATATCCTCCAGCACGGGGAGGGGGCCGAGATAGTGGAGATTGAGCGGGTGGCGGTGGCGGCCACGCAGATCGGCGCGGTAGGCAGGCAGCGAGAGCTCTCCAGCAAACCAGGCGCTTCGGCTGGTGGGCACCGTCTCTTCATGGTAGCGATAGCGATCAAGCTCCTCCTGGAGGCGGTACGGGCCGTGCCACGCCATGGTCAGGCCGATTACCACCAGAGAGATCAGTGCCAACGATAGCGGCGCTACCCGCTCTGCCGGGTGGTGACGATAGCCAATCCCCAGCAGCGCTACCCAGGCACTACCCAGGGTGAATGCCCCGAGCAGGGAGCTGAGCTGTTCAATACCCAGATAGAGGCGGGCAAAGGCGATGGTAAGGAGCAGCAGCAGGGGCAGGGCGTAGACCCACCAGCGGTGGCGAACCGGCAGCTCCCGGGCGATCAGAACCGCCACAAAACCGTAGGCGGCGATATCATCCAGCAGCAGGGTGTGGTCGAGGTCGAGCAGGGCGTGAAGGGCCCCCCCCAGTAGCCAGCCAAGAGCGAGGGCGGCGAGCCAGTGGAGGGCGGCGCGGCGCAGGCCACGCCACCAGAGCCAGCCAAAGATCACGACGAAGAGGGTGATGACCACCTCCAGATCCCCCAGACGGCTGGCGGTCAGCATCAAACGATCCATCGTCGGGGTGCGCATATGCTGCAGGGTGTGTTGCAGGCTGTTGTCGAGCCCCGCCAGCAGACCACCCGCCTCTCCCAGCGAGGCGACCAGGGTACTGAAGAGCAGGGTGGCAAGCAGTAACAGCAGCGCCATCCAGGTGAGGCCGCGCGCCTCGGGCTGCTCCGGGTCGAGCAGCGAGGCGGGGATGCGCCCCGCCACCGGGTGGAGACGCGACCAGATCAGGGTGCGCTGAAGCAGCGGGTAGGCGAAGCGGTGCAGCCGGTTAAATCCCAGTCGCGACAGCCACAGTACCAGCACCGCCATCGCCAGCAGTGAGCCGACCATCACCGCCAGGCGCGAGGCTACCTCGGCCGCCAGCCCCAGCGAGGTGGTGAAGATCATCCCCGGTAGCACATAGACCGGTGCCCACAAAATACCGGAGAGGATGTTGAACTGCAGGAAGCGGCGGGTCGGCATCTCCAGCATCCCCGCCACCGCGGGGATCACCGGGCGGATAGGGCCGATAAAACGCCCGAAGAGGATGCTCTTGCCACCATGGCGGTAGAAGAACTGGGTCGCGTTGGCGATGAGCTCCGGGTGTTTGCGCAACGGCCACATGGTCTTTAGTTGCATGTGGTAGTGGCGCCCCAGCCAGAAGCTCACCCCGTCGCCGGCGATCGCCCCCACCCCTGCCCACAGCAGGGTCGGCCCCAGCGGCAACACATCGGTGCCCACCAGGGCGCCAATACCGAACATCATTGCCGCGCCGGGGAGGATTAGCCCCACCATCGCCAATGATTCGAAGAAGGCGATGAGGAAGACGCCCAGCCCACCCCAGGCGGGGTTGGCGTTGATCCAGGCGAAGATGTCGTTAAGGTTTTCCATCAGCACATTCTACACCGTCAATCACGGCTAAATCCCAGTAGTAGCTGGTAGCGAACAGGGAACGTCTTGTTGTTGCGAGCGCCAGCGAATCAATCTCGGTCTTTGTTGAGAAAGCAGCAGCGAACGGAGAGC
>Ga0224501_10003479_pt1 | contig 12386 bp, 10 predicted proteins | sample SF_Oct11_sed_USG_4_FD_169105 | JGI IMG/M metagenome (GOLD analysis project Ga0224501, IMG submission 169105) | Sediment microbial communities from San Francisco Bay, California, United States - SF_Oct11_sed_USGS_8_1 | ecosystem: Environmental > Aquatic > Marine > Sediment | place: USA... | reverse complement strand
AGGATCATAAAGTCCTGGAAGTGGAACAAAGACCTTGAAAGGTTCAGTCATTCAGACTAATTTTACGCATGATATAGTCTGAAAGGGACACTAACCTCATCGCTGAGGTTCATTTTGGAGGTGATAGTCGAGAAAATAAGTCGTTTCTGTCTTCTATCTGGAAGCGGGAACTCAATTTTACGGTCGAGACGTCCAGGACGCAACAGGGCAGGATCTAAAGTGTCGTGTCTGTTAGTCGCCATGATGACCTGGAAAAGATTATTGATCAACAGTCATTTTACTGCTGACAGTTAAACCGTTGCAACATCTTGCAGAACAACCGGGCAAGGCATCCAGTTTGTATTAACAGAGCATTGAATTACTGCGGAGGCAATTGGACTGAAATAGAAAATATAAAGTGAAGCCTCATGCTTTACTCTACCTTGCTGTCCAGTTTTACATACCTTTACATTAACTGTTTGGTCAAATCCATCCATTTGATTCAGCAGCTCCAGCAGGATTCGCTGAACCTATTGCAAGAAAATGTCCTTGTTTTTGGAGTTGTCATATCTTGCCAAAATACCAGTAGGGTAAAACAACTCCCGAAATTACAAAGAATTCATGAAGCTTTACTAGGATTTATGAGACTTTATGAGTTCTGGATGCAAATAGGAGTGTTGTGTAAGCCCGCTCTCAAAGTCGCACACAGAGAGATACACACCTCTCTATCAGCACCGGTTTGGGCATCAAATCTCTTGGTGGCGATGGCGTCAATCTCGTCAATGAAGATGATAGACGGTGAGTTCTCCTTGGCAAGCCGGAAGACGTCGCGTACCATGCGCGGTCCCTCACCGAGGTACTTCTGCACAAACTCAGAGCCCACCACACGGATAAACGAGGCTGCAAGACATTGAAAACCCGGTGTCAAAAGCGTGATCATCACCAGGAATCAAAGCTTGAAATATTTTCATTAGTGAAGACAGATGCGCCAAATCCAAGAACTTTTCTCATTCTCTGACAGTGGTTCAGTGTCATATAAGATCCTCCAGGAGGTACATCATCAGGTGATAAGTTTTCAGCTAAATGAACAATTAATTTCTTTAATTGGGCACCTTTTGCTTTTAGCTTAGGCCCTATTCAACCACGTGAAATCACGGACATACAGCATTAGTGTATGGGTTGTGCATGCAACTGTCTTGGCACCCAATCTGAGCGAAAAACAAACATAAAAAAAACCAGACTAATTGACTACCTGGAATACCAGACATATATAAATTGATAAAGGGTGGCTGCAATCGCAAACTGAGACTACCTACCAGTGGTGTGGTGAGCTACTGCCTTGGCGAGCATAGTCTTTCCGCAGCCCGGAGGACCGTACATGAGGACACCGCGTGGTGGGTCGATGCCGATCTGCTTATACAGGTCAAAGTGCGTCAGTGGCAGCTCGACCGCCTCTCTAACCTCCTGCTTTTGAATATCCATTCCTCCAATATCAGAGTACTGCACATCAGGCTTCTCGTCTGCAAAACAAAAGCATAACTAGAAAATGACCCTGTGATTAGGCCCCGCTATGCATATCTACAGCCTTAGTACACCGCATGGCATACCACTCCCCAAGCAACTGGGCCAAAAACACCAGTATAACACATAGTTTGACAACATTGTGTTCTGATAAAACAATGCTCTACCAAAGCCAAGCACAATATTTATTTGATTCAAGTCTATTAAATCAGACAATCAATTGCCTGGTTATAACAAAATTACCCGCACCTACTCTGTAGACACAACTCAGTCATATCGATTACCAGTTACTCACCGCTGCCGAGCATTGTAATGCTGCTGTCAGCCTCAGGGGGCAGCACATCCACCAGGGCATTGCTGTGTTTGTGCAAGGCCACGCTAGCGCTGGGTTTCAGCAGCTCACGATCCAACGTCGATAGGATCCTCACATAGTAGTTCGACCCTAAAGTCACAAGAGCCCGACTTAGCTGGAGCTAACCTCGCACAATTATGTCACAAGGAGAGTCGAATATATCGAATAGGGGCTGTCTGTACATACACTACTATGGAACTAAGAAATCATGTGAGTTGATACAACAGGTGAACAAATGGCTACTCAAAATTATCATCTGTAAAGGCAATTCCAATGTACAAAGGCAATATCATAGACAAGTAGTACCGCAACCTGGTACTAGTACAAAAAAATGAGAAGGGAAACCCTAGCCATATTATTATGTCATAGACGTCAGGATGTAGGCTTACCAGTAGTGGAGCCAACTATGCCAGTGTTCTGATCGACTGCCTCGAGAAACTGTCCAATGACCAGAGGCACACTCTGAATACGCTTCACTTCCTCTTGTGCATGCAAATACTCTTTCTTCAGGTTCTTCTGCTCATCTTTGATGTACTCCTCCTGCACCTCCAGAAACTCCAACTGCCTCTGCAGTCTCTAAAAAACACAACCAAAGTACCAACCTGTTCAGAATTTTATTGCGTATAAATGAGAAAATGGTCGAGAAATAGTGACGTGGCGTATTTAGCTTTGAAGTCAGATGGCCGCAATTTGGATCAACATTCAAATCATCTATCTCCAGAGCACAACATTGAATCGATAAAGCGTTGGATGTCCACCTTTGATTATGCACCATATTTTTTTGTAATGTTGACATACATATAAACTCTAGAGTCCAATCAGAAAAGGGATATCAGAATAAGTAGAGGACCAATAACCTAGGTTCGAACCATGGTCATGGAGGGCTCTTATCATGAGTGTGAGCTCCTCAAATAAAGCCTAGCTCAAAAGTGAATGTCATTATGAAAAAGAAGCATGATTATTGAGCCGCTCATCATACCCCATGCTAATCCATAACTGGAGGAAAGGAACAAGTATCTGAACCGCCAGCTTCACCAACGGTTTAAAAGTCATACGAGAAAGAGGATATTATACAGGGGGTTACTCATAAGTGTGAGACTAAGAGCCTACCTTGTACTTGACATAGAGATCATCTACTTCAAGAGCCAGTGGATCTAGTGCTGTTAAACTAGCAGTTGTGGGACGACTGTCCGGCACAAATGACTCTTCCTGAAAATAAAGAGAATATCAGCTTATTACTGACAGATTACAGGCTTAGTGGTGACTAGTGATTGTCTGACTCAATATAATAATGATTCATTGCTACTACTGGAGCCGAATGAGTTAACTTGAGAAACAATATTTTTTACTACTCCTATTCCAAACTCTGCTGTTTTGTAAAATTTGTTCTCTTGAGATTGTAACTGTAACTGTAATGGTCGAGTCGAGATGGGTAGCATAAAATATCTGCCAACCCAAACTGGCGACTGGTCCAACTCATACCAAAGTCAAACCCAAACTCCAAGTCCAAAGAGTAACTGTCAGAAGACCAAACTCCAAAGCTAATCAATGACTGAGTGAACTGAATGACTGACTCACTGGGTCATTCATTCATTCGTAAATCATTATTCATTTGAACTGAAGAGTGACTCCGTGACTCGTGAGACTTTTTTTTAGCTTAAACATTGCTTCAAACTCAAAGTTCAATCAATCATTAACTAGCTCTGTGACTGAATTAGGCAGTAGTGTGAATGAGAGTGTGACTGTTATATTGACTATTGGGTGAGGGTAGACATAGACCAGACTATGGGTGGGGACGTGATTGACTGTACGGGTGTATGTATTATATGACTATGATGATTAGAATTTAGATACTATCAGTATCACTATGGTATGAATTGCAGAATTTGAGCTGGAAGATCATCCACTAATAGCACTTTGAGAAGCACAAACTAGGCTTTCCGGCTTCCAATTCTAAAGGAGAAAAACGCATATAGGCTGTTTCTTCGGATACACAACATAAATGGCGAGCATACGTACTCTGGGAGCAGGTGAAAGCCCTATTTCTTCCATTGTTTTCTAAAAAATTTCCTTCTTTTAGTGCGTTCAACTCCTAGTGTTTCCGGTTTTATTAGCCGTAAACCGATAGACAGAAATCCGTGATACCCTTTGGTGTGTCATTGTAAATCAGTCTCAATGAAATAAATCCATTTTTCAATTTTAATGAACTCGTTCTTACCCAGTAATTGCTGCTTTTGCCATATTTTTGCATATCCATATTTCGATTTTTTGAGACTATAATCCAGTAGGCGTGGTTTCATTGCCTAGCGATCTGGCAACAACCACCTGCTGGGCCATGCTGTAGTATTAGAGAATACCGTAGTGAAGCCAGAGTAGTAGTAGTCACTAGTCAATAGTCCGTGCTTGTATAGGTGCTCGCTCAGGATGTATCACGTTTGTCTAAAAGTAAGTTCACTCTTTCTTTTTGCGTAGATGACCTGAAGCAAAAGTAGTGTTAGTAAGTAATAATACCCATATCCACATCATGGGGTAGACTGGTGCAAATCGATCATTGATTGACCGGTATTCATTCATTCGTGAAAGTCAACATGGTAATGTTGACTAGTATTGAGTTTCGCAGTCGGTGTCACATTCAGCAGGAAATGCACTAAGCATTATCAATGTCATGTCTGCGGTTGCAAGTGTGGTTTTTATTTCACAGCGAAAGCTGAACACTGCCTACTTTTGTAGTTTGAGTAAGACTGGCTAGAATGGCACTATTTCCATTCAGCGCCAAGAGTGCAGCGCCGGTACCTGCCTTCTTGGAAAGGGAGCGATTCTCATTAGAGGAAATACGCAAAGATCCATTTAAGTTAACCCGTCAACGATCACGGTTGAAACCAGCCAAAAAAGAGGAGCGAATCGATTCCGCTACGACTGTATCTGTCGATCTGTCAAAATGCAGAGTAATCCACCAACCCATGAAGAAAATCTGTGAAGAGCTGAACTGGAAAAGTTGGAACATGCCTAGACAAAGAGGCATTTGTGATATTTACTGGCAGGCTCATCAGATTGAGGATTTTAGTCCATTTTCTCGTGGCGGGGCCATCAACAAATTCCCATGTATGCCAGAAATACTGCGAAAAATTAACCTCACACGAGCGCTGTGCAATCTCCGAACTATGTTCCCGGACGAGTTTGATTTTTATCCCCGCACATGGTTTCTACCTCATCAATTTCATGAATTCTGTGCAGACGTGGCGTACGAAAAAAGAACAAGTAAACAAAAGCGAAAAGCACCGGCGTTCATTGTCAAGCCTGATGCTGGCACACAGGGTGAAGGAATATACTTAATCAAAGATCCACATGACTACTACATGCCAAAACCAACTGTGACCCATGTAGTACAGGAATACATTGCTTCACCCTTTCTTATAGACAAAACCAAGTTTGATCTGAGAATTTATGTAGTTCTGCTTAGTATAGATCCAATAGAAATCTATCTCTCGAGAGAAGGGCTTGCCAGATTCTGCACTATGCACTATAAAGAACCCACCAACAAAAACATCCATGACCCATACATGCATCTTACTAACTATTCATTGAACAAGCACAATGACAGATATATACATACTGACCGACTTACGGATGGATCAAAACGCACTCTGAGCAGTGTTATGAATCAGCTCGGCAGAATGGGTAAGTCCTTTTGTTACCACAATCACCTCCCCGTGGGATAGCGCGATAGCTCAGTGGTAGGGAACTGGGCTCACAATGATGACAACTTTGGGATTTAATCCCGGTTATAGTGGGGGCCTCGTCAGTCTGTCTCGTGGATCATTTTGTAAACAAGAATAATGTCACCCATGTGAAATAAAATTAACCTAACCTAATGAACTCCTTAATTTAATCCTAGCTCAAAACAAAAACAAACCTCACTATGAGGTAGAGCTTTGATACTGACCTTCTTGTGGTGCTCCATGGCAACCCATTTAGTGGGAAACTCAGTGTCATCAAAACGGTGAAGATCTCATAATAGGACAAAATGCCCCCTCCACGGAGCCAGCCATAGAAGTCCTCTATTTTCAGTACCTACATTACATGTGGTCCGGATTAATTATGGTGTGAAGACCACAGTCATAAGTCTGCATGTAAGCCATTTCTGTAATTTTCGATATGATTATAAATAACGCGCTTGGTAATGGGACTGCCACAACATTGTCTGGTTTCATAGATACAACATAGATGCATTTAATGTATACAACTATGAGATTGCTGAGTTATAAGATTTTGGTTTAATTGTGTTGTACAAATCCTATAAAACTCCATCACTCCATTACTTTGGCGCTTAGCAATCCAATTTAACGGAGCTACTAATACTGAGGCTTGTTGGAGCTGTAGGAGCTGAGATTTAAGTGAGGAGTCCATAGTCATACTCTCAGTAGGAGCTCTGTATGAAAGAGGACCTTTCAATCTTGAGTCAAATTCTCTAGCCATTGAGCTATCACTCTATCTGTGATAGAAGGGGATTTTTCATCCCATGGGACTTGAATATGCTCCTATTCATACACACTGCTGATGTTCGTAGCGGTGGGTTATTAGTTATCTGATCGGGTATACAGTCCAGGCTGCCAATAAACTGACGTATTCTGGTTAATTACCACTGCTTCGGGCTATCAGAGTCAATAACCGGTTGATCCTCCTCTGTATAGAGGATAACCAGTAGGAAGCTGTGTATAGAGACAGTGTGTGATTTAGCTAATAAAAGATTCAATCTCATGCCTTAACACTCAATCGCCAATCTGTTTCTGGCAGTGAAATTGAAGTAAATTCAGACAATCAATGCTAAGCATACGTGTTTTAAGTTATAGCATCTCAAGTGCTCAACTCAAGACTCAAAATCTTGGGTTCTAGTCCTTGCCATGCTGAGCGACCAGCTTTGAAAATGAGCTCCTCACATAAGTCCTAACTCCTACCGTTCCAACAAGCCTCACAAGCCTCAGGCTTAGAAGGTCCATTAAATAACCTGGCCAAGTGCCCAGTAGAAAACAATGTCTATGGTTGTGGTTGCAATATCATGTCATAAACATAAACATAATCTGTCAGGGAACCTCAAATTTGTTTTCTTATTCGGGTCAGAGTTGTATCATATCCCTTTCAGTCTTTTCCGAAAAAAAAACTGCTCGGCAATGGCTTTTCGCGCAGTGAAATCATCCTGCTCTAGATGAAAACAGTACCATACCGTGTTTCATACTTTAAACCAATTCTAATATTATTATAACGGGATTGAGTCATCTTTTCAGCAGATTGAATGACAGCCTCAGAACATTCATGGAGATTTGATTAAATTCCGTAGGTTATGCTAGAGTAACTCAAAGACCAACTATTCTCTCTTCGGTTAATTTATTAAATAGACAGTTAATCTGGGTCAGAGTGGAAAAGCCCAAACGGTATAATCCTGCCAAGTCACCAGTGTAACGCGAACTTTCCCTTTCTTTCGACAATAACTTAACATAATTTGATCAACACTAATGCTTACTAGGCCCGGACCAGCCATATATGAAGCTTTATGTGAGAAGCTAATCCTATTTACAGGCATAATTTTATGGATCAGTGCTACATTGAGAGCTTGTTGTATTATATTGGTAAAGTCCGTGTATAGAAACCGTTGATGAACAATATGGCCACGCTTGTACTACTAAGCACCTTGAGTTTTGTTGTACTTGTTGGTGACACTTAACACACTTCAAGCAAAATGGATTTTTGATTTGAATCATTTGCCTGCCAACTATACATGTACTAAAGCATGGCACGTAGTGGGATGTACATGTCAACTTGAGTAGGTTAAAGCGGTTTATCCAATCAATAAACTGTCATGGTTTATTATTTTATCTGTATAACCATTGGTCTGGGAAATTGTAGGACATGATACGACCAAGGTATGGGAAGATATAGAAAAAGTGGTCATCAAGACAATGCTGTCCATTATCCCTGAGCTCCAACTGGCACACAACTTGGTGGTGAGACCAGACAATAAAGTGAAGTGTTTTCAGGTGCTTGGTAAGTCATCCAAAGAGGATTGACCTACAAAACACAGACTATTTCATCAAGTGCTATGCTGCAATAGCTACATGTATATACCAGTAATATACCTGTTTACGGCCATCTGTGTAGAAGCAACTGGTCTGAATCATCTGAAAGAAAATTCCTCTGAATTGAACATTGCTGTCAAATCCTTGAATTGGCCGGAAGCAAGAGTGAGTGCTAGTTAATCTAAGCACTTTATTTCCTCACATTTAAAGTATGTACTGTGCCTCATACAAAACAAATCAACACTCCAAGAGAGCGGTATAATATCTATACATAGTATGAGTTGAACGAACAGCCGTGCGTTCACCCTCGTGTCATACGGTATAAATGATTCAGCGATTAATACCGACTAAAACCGGCTGTGCTACCTTTAATAGTGATTCAAATGGCCAATTATTGGGCATAAATGGGGGTGGAACAAGCCATTTGCAGGTTGAGAGAAATCAATATGGGATCTAGGCTATGAAAAAAGATTCCCCTAAAGATGACACCATATGGAATTCCATGGTATATCAACGTCAATTAGCATGACAAACTTTATATCCAACTTATAGTGTCAGTTGTAGGCACCTGTATGTCTTTACATCTTACAGGTTTTGACATCCTCCTAACGGATAAACTGCTACCTATTTTACTGGAAGTGAATGCCAACCCAAGTTTATCTATGACGTTTGACAAAGAGATTTCACCTGGTGTGGTAGAAGAAGTAACTAGTCTAGTCGACAAACATGTCAAATGGAAGTTGATCAAAGAAACTCTACTACTCGCCGCACCTCACGAGAAGGTTAGTTGGCATAGTTGCATGTAGTTTTGGAGTCCTTCAGCTAAAAGTTCATGAAACTTTTGACCTATCATCGGCCAATTCTTGGTCACAGAAACAGTGTTTATTTAGTTGCAAATTCAAGCAGACAATCTGAATGAAGGTCTCTATAGGATCTCCACATCGAGATCTTAAGTGTGCAGTCTACTTTGCATCCAATCCGGCTCACATTAAACTCCGGGAGACGAATGGTCAGGCGTCCGGACTGGCATCGAATGAGGCTTTTACGGTCTACTTTTGGAGGTAGGATGCCAATATCGAACGTCCGATTCGAGCCAGCCGGATGCAAAGTAGACTATAGAGGCATATTAATAATACTTTCTAGCATTTCCTTGTACCTTGTTTAAATTTAACCCATGCAAGGTCTTCCCATCTGTGCAAGCAGAGAGATTCTATCTGTCATGGTAATGCACTGGTTGATCTGTCAAAGCTCTTGGGAGTTACAAAAACTATAGACTGTTGCCAAATAAAGGCAGCTCGTTAAATTTTCATAACTATGGGTCACGATCGTTCATGTTTTCTGTCAAAGATTGATACTGCACATATTATAGAAGCATGCACAAGTCCATTCACCTGACTGAAACTAATGGCGGGTTAATGCTGTCCATCTGGGTTACATCACCGCCCACGAAACCAGTTAACCTAAGAGGTTTCTTAGCTTCAGGAAAGTGGTTATAAAGAAGGGGATGAAGACGATCCTTTATCTATAGAAGCATTGCTCAGTTCTGATGAGTCCAACCCTAAGAATTTCCTTTATGAAGTTTTTCCTGGAAATTACGGAGAGACATTTTCCGAGCTGAGAATCCTAGAACGGCTAGCTCATATATATCATGTAAGTATACAATTTCATTATGGAAAGCCAGTTAACTATTGATACCAGTGTCTGACAGTTCATGCTTCTTTCATATCATGACCAGTGGCCGGCTTAGCACAGAAAGTTGCCTATCAAGTCTTTGACTCAGATTTCCTAGGGTGCGTCAATACGGGATATACTGCTTGCACCGACACGCGCATAGATAAGTTTGCTCTACGGGTGGGACTCATTTATGTAGCATCGTGCCCACTGTCTTACACCAGTGCACACTTGATCGAAATAAAATATGTCCATCTAGGGTATTCCACCTTTTTCCCAATGACTTTGACGTCCAGTGGTGAAAGATGAAAATCACCATTTCTATAAGAATATCCTTTTAATCCTCTCTAAGGGGTATATACAGCTGGATTGAAATGCGTACGATTTGGGCAATTTTTATTCAACTTTTTTTATGAGTCAAGGGAGAGCGTGTGTTAATACAATAGGGATTGACATTCAGTTATACATGCATTCATAAATAGTGCTTTACTCTACGGAGTAAAGTTGAGAATGGGAAAATGTCTTCAGGTGCGTAGGTTGCTGGGCGCTGGTCACTTCCACAATTATGTCTTGTCTTGTCCATAGTAGAGATGCTGGTTGTATCAAGAGAACCACTACAGCACCATTCATAATCATGCTCGCTAAACATTATCTGGTTTATTCCGGTGCCTTCTTAAATAAGACAATGAGGGTCTCAGCGCTATCCAAAGTCAGCAGACCTCACCCACTGCCTTCATTGATCAGTTATTGACCAGTTGTGAATCATTGATGAATCTATTGTCTTTCCTTGATGTTAAAACTACAAACTATGCATTGTTCATTCCGCTAGAGTAAACCTAGAAAGTTGGCAGTTTGGATGGTGACCAAGGTTTCACAAGGATCAATAGTGTCATGGTTATCCTCATGCTAAAAACTAAGTTCAGAATTTCATACTACAAGTTCAGATAGCCATCTTATTCTCGTATTACCTGTGCTGTGTTCAGTAATATGACCATAGAATCATAACACAGTGGTAGTTTATTTAGTTCCGGTTCAATGCAAAAATGGGAAATGACCAAGTGATTTCTTTTAGGATTGTTTTTGTATAAATTGGATAGGAAATAACCATGAAGTGAAAATTGATTGGAGTTATGAGCAAACACAAAACAGTAACTTATAGTTAGTGAACCATGTACTCTCACAAACCGATCCCGTCTCTAATCCTTAAATTTGGCTGCATTGGAAATTAACAAAAAATTGAGAGATTGACTTTATCGATGAGACACTAGGTACATTCGCGTGCTCGGGCTTATCGCGACCGAAATGAATTTCGATCGCGAAATCTGCTAAATTGTTCAAGAGCAATCCAAAAAGTAGCTTAGGCAAATGTCAAAGATACCGCAAAGAGGCTTGATTACTATGTTGAGAGAACGAATCGCGAACGATCGTTCAGCTCTAACCGATGAGTTTAGGTTGGGAGAGGAAAACTCTGATCCGATCAAAGTCCATCCTGATCTCAACAACATTTCCTCACCGCGACAGTGTGTTTGCGTGTTCGCGACCAGTCTCTTTCCAAAACGTTTAGTCGCGAGCACGCGAATCCACCTATTGAGTCATAAGCGATTTACTGACTGCATTAAGGACAAGGATACCCTGCAAACCCTTCAAAGAATGGCTCCTCTGAGATGCCTTGGATTTGTCCTTCTAATTCTCACTGATGAATCATCTGATTGAACCGCTCCATAGGTTTTTTACACTACAAGTGTTGCCGCAACTTTTTTTTGACATCATTTCCTGCCAAATTCATGTTGCCGCAACGTTGTTGCGGTAAATTCCGGATCTCGTTTCGAGCGATAAGGATGTTCCGCAACATATTGTTTAGGCAACTTATTGCTGGAATTGACCAATGAACTCTTAGTATTCTGACCCTTGCCCAAAGACGCTAGTTAATGTTTTTCTCGGGCTTACCCGTGATCTTGTCAACTACTTTCCTAGTACATATACTACGTTAGTAGAATAATTTAACAGGAAGTGACCAGCATGCAGAGCCCTTACGGGCTTATAGGAATATAACGAATCCATTTATTACACGAATGAACCATTGAACTACGTGCTAGAAGTGAGTTTGTTGATATTACTAGTAATAGCAAGTAATGCTGTCATCTTTGGTACAGAGCTCCTGCCTCCATTCATAATAGGTCAGTCCACACACCTACTTCACAAAACTAGGTCATGTTGCACTTTTTTTTATGAAAAGCAGGTGCAGTGTAAAAGCAAAACAGTACGGTAGAATGCTGTGGTAAAATGTTCTGGTAAATCCGCAACAAGTTGTTGCAACTAATCGCGGGAAAACTCTGCCTAGTGTAAAAGTCTAAATCTCCTAAAATATCCTCCAACATCCTCCAACACCACTCCCCTCCCCCAATTCCCCACCCTACAGAGTGAGTGGTATAGGAGTTTATCACATATTTTAGAAAGTTTCATCTTGTGCTTTACTGGCTGAGCGAGTTGACAGGTTATATATAATGGTTTGCAGAGAGGTGAAACAGGATGTCAGTGGTCTGGTTTGATTTTCAGTCTGGAACAATATTCTTGCATCAGATTATGGTAGAGATATATCAGTGCGGTTATGTCAATGTGTTGAATTTGCTCAATATTTCATGAGTTATTACTCCCTGTTTTGCCGTGTTATATAATCCGTAAAAGTAAATATGGGAGATACACAATCAAATTAAAAAAACATTTACTTTTTACATTGTAGAGTTGTTTGGGCATTCATGATAGCTTGATGTCTGCAAACAGTTTTCGAATGT
>Ga0224501_10003478_pt1 | contig 12388 bp, 6 predicted proteins | sample SF_Oct11_sed_USG_4_FD_169105 | JGI IMG/M metagenome (GOLD analysis project Ga0224501, IMG submission 169105) | Sediment microbial communities from San Francisco Bay, California, United States - SF_Oct11_sed_USGS_8_1 | ecosystem: Environmental > Aquatic > Marine > Sediment | place: USA... | reverse complement strand
TCTGCTGATTTTTTCAGGAGAAGATAGATTTGCTCAGAACTCTGGGAGCTGACGTGAGGCCCAAGCCGGTTGCGCCTTTTGATGATCCAAATAACTACAATCATATCGCGGCTAGATACGCTGAGAGTCTGGACAACGCCGTCTGGACTAATCAATTCGATAATACAGCCAACAAACAGGCTCATGTAGAGACTACAGGGCCGGAAATTTGGAGACAGACAGGTATGGGTATGTCTTTACTCTACAGTTGTTGTCCAGGATGAATAGGTAAGGTAACGCCTCTACTCTGTGCACATCATACGCACAGACCTATGCTGACCTACGCAGAGATGAAGAAGATGGCGAAGGATAGAGACATGTAGGGAACCGCTACGAGAAACGGTGTCAGAAACCTAACTTCGGAAATTTACCCTTGAATTATTCATTCTGTACAACATTATACTTTTCCCAGATGTCAATTGGTGTAAGCGTTTGGATGACCGATCACGGGTGCATCCATCATAGTACCCTGCAAGGCATGGGTGTGTCAGAGCCTCTCTCATTACAGATGGTAAGGTGGATGCCATTATATTTGGTACTGGCACTGGTGGTACCATGGCAGGGGTTGCCACCTACCTGAAAGAGCAGAACCATAGGATACACACAGCATTGGCAGATCCGCAGGTATACACGTGCTCGCAACCAAAATTTTTGAAAAAATTCCGTTCGCGAGCACGCAAACACACGGTCGCGGTGAGGAAGCGCTGTTGAGTTCAGGAGGGATTTCGATCACATCAGCGTTGTCCTCTCCCAACTTTAGCTCATCGGTTAGAGTCAAACGATCGTTAGCGATTCATTATCCCAATGTAGTAATCAAATCTCTTTGCGGTAACCTTGACATTTGCCTAAGCTACTAGGCTAACGCCTACTTTTGATCGCGGAATTCTGTTCGCATGCTTTCGGTCGCAGACCGCGACTGAAAGTGAAGAATGCTTTTTAAAATCGCGCTTTTCGGTCACGCTCTTGAACAGTTCAGCGGATTTTGCAACTGAAATCCATTTCAGTCACGAAAAAACCGAGCACGCGAATGCACCTATAGGCTGCCAAGAGGGTACTGTTGGATGGGGCTATGATAGCTCTGTTGGTTAAAGCATGGATTTGCAGAATTACTGGTTTGCCTCTCACTAGTGGCGGGGCTCTTCCTAAATTGCTAGTATGGCTTCGGGTCACCACAGTAAAAACAGTGGAGGTCCCAACCAGTGGACAAGGGTCAAGATCATTTCAAGATTGTAAAAAAGTCACCTCCCCCTTCTCGTTAAGGTTAGTCGAGTTCTTGATAGGTTAACTGATCGCCAACCCCAGGAAGTTGACCTCCAACCCATGTTGTGCCATTGGATCGCGGTCAACCCTGGTAAGCCATACGAGAGGACAACTTACAAAGTAAGTCATAGACTTGGTAAATGTTTATCTGTAGAACTTAGTTGAATGTATGCCTTTTTGATTTTTAATTACCTCCTTTTGTAGGGCAGTGTGCTCTACAACTGGCTTAAACACGGCAAAATGGAAAGGACAGAAGGCGGTTCTATCTGTGAAGGAATAGGTCAAGGCAGAGTTACAGAAAATCTAAAAGGAGCACCAATTGATGATGCACATGTTGTATGGGACACAGAAGCTGTTAATATGGTATGGTCTGGCAAGTCTTATTAGGTAACACTATTAGGCGAGTATTTGTTGATCATTGCCCTGTCCTAGACTTGATGTGATGCTCCAGAAACGCATTGCACTGACCTGCGAAATTTGTTTATCGAATAAAACACAACTTCGGTATGAATTGTGCATGAAAAGAGAATAATATGTTGAATCGCGACTGTGAATCGAAAGAGAATTAAATACTCTTACTTAGAGAAAGTCATCCTGCCGTCTTGGGTATATCCCCTAGACAGAAGTAAAATGTAGCTAAATATGCATGGCCTACTTTTTGTAGACATTCCGCCTGCTGCATGAAGAAGGGTTCTTTGTTGGGGCTTCAACTGGCCTTAATGTCGCTGGCGCTGTCAAGGTAGGTGTCAATGTCTCGCTTTCAGTTTGGTATCACCGCACATATAGCTAAATCATTCCTGAAAGCGCTCCAAATGAGATTTCTTTTCTTCTGCTATCTGTCATGATCCTTTACTCAGCCGGAGTCTCCAGCTCAACGGTTTCTTCTGCGTTTTTTCCTGGCACTGTTACTTTTACTGTTCCACCGCGTGAGCTCCTAACTGAAAACAAAAGAAAAGCCTCACTATGAGGTGGTGTATTGATACTGACCCACTCGTGGTGCAGCATGCTGAGCTGTGACTAATGAGAAAACAAGTATCTAACCCGGCAGCTTTCACCATAACGATCAAGACATGTGAAAAGTAAAAACGTGACTAATTTGGATCGCTATGGCCAGCCACCCCACGAGGCGCACCACCGATCATCCTGGAAACAGGCTTAGTGATGCTAAAATGACCGTAGGCTGCCTGTACATTTACAATTCTCAGCTTTTTTGGACTTGCCCGTTTGAGACTCACTGTATTTCTTTGGTTTTTATTCTCTTTAAGGTGGCTAAGCAGCTCGGACCAGGTCATACAATAGTCACATGTCTGTGTGATACCGGTAGCCGGTATTACGCCAAGCTATTCAGCCGAGAATTCCTCAAGTCGAAAGGTAAGCCCCGCCAACAGATTGATGATTGCTAGGATTATATCAGCCAAGGTTGTTGCTTAGCCAATGGCCGCATCGGGAAATGACTGTTAGAGACCCAACTTGTACCGGCAAGAGTGTAACTGTGGGGTGCCACTCTTCTCATCGCCTTCCCTCAGTTCTGGAGAGAGCCGGGTACCCATTCTCTGTTGGGCGAAGAGAACCAGGAACTTCAGCACAAGTGGACAATTCTCTAACCACCCAGCCACAGTGCCGCTCCGTAGGCATTTATGAGATTGCACATCTTATATGCATGTTTACATGCAGGCTCGGTGTGAAGTTTCTGGGTGTATATATCACAGAATGAGCGTAAATCAAAACAACTATTGAAAGTCTATTTGTCTCGACCAATAGTTGATACCATGTGGAGATATTGAGTCATAGCCATCATTGGATTTAGTTGAACAATGTCAATGGGAGTGCTAAATGAAAATACTAAATGAAATCAGTAGATTTTGACCGCTACATCTTTCATGTTGGTGATCGATCTGTGCACTGCGTTTTCGCTCTGTGATATTGTATTGAACCATCTCCTAAAATTACCATGCCCGGATCAAACGGACACTTCGTGATAAAAAAAACCGGAAAGGAATCTGATTTCTTGAGATAATGCATTAACTGGATAGCTCAGTAGTAGAAGGCTGGTCTCGCTACCATAAAAACCTGTATTCGAATCCCGTTCGTGCCTCTGTTGTGAGAATGAGCTTTTCACTTCAACCTTACCTCCGCCCACATCGGAATGTACCAGAAATAAATCCTGTTACTATAAAATCACTGTTTGTAGGTTTGTTAGACTGCATACCGGAACAGTACATGGTGTCTCTGCATTGATGGACTCTAATTTAGCGTGTCTGTTCATCCCTCTAGCCACATCTAACCTCGCAGTATTATGACAATTGTTATTGATTTAGAAATCACTCAAATTGATTGGATTTAGCCTCTAGCATTCCTTTATATTGGTGCTAATATCATGTCACCCGTGGTTGCTGTGCTATCTGAATTCAGATCTGCAGCCTAGTGTTAACAGCTGATAACTCGATATGTGTATTATATGATATATGAGTAGATTATGTAACAGAAAAGAAAATATACGTAGATTGCTAAAAAGTTGAGCAAGTATTGTTGCAGCAAGCAGACATCCATTTTAATGCATCCAGACTAGACTGATTATCCGGTCGGTATGGCTTACTGATTCTGATTGGAAAACTAGCCAATGTAATGTCCCAATTGTCTTTCCGCGGGCTTTTACATCGTAGTTTATCCGCATTACAATTGGTCAAACATCAACTAATAGGATCGCGGTAGGTCCGCGTTTCCGTTGTGGAGCCTCTAAGTTACTACGACTGTTCTTTGTTACGACGCCCCGGAAACGAGGCAAGATAAAAGGTGTGCGATGATTAGTCCTTGTCAAGTCGCAGATTATTGGTCACTGCCTTTGCTTGATTTGGATTATCTAAGACTATACGGATCGTCCGACTGACTGATCGCCGAAGAGTTCAAATCCTACTCATTGGCCCTTACCGATGAACAATTCGATCGGTAAGCCCTACCGATCGGATAATCTATCTAGTCTGAATGCACCTTAAGGGATCACGGAGAGGAAGCACATAATTATATCCCATATCGAAAAAACCGCTAAGATATTTTAATCACAATTGATTGGAATGATCTGTTTTAAGCATGCTCCGTAACTCCTGATCAAAGTGCTACATCTTCTTGGCAGCCATTGGCAGAGAACGCATAAACCGGGGCCCTCATATGTCTTATTGAGAGTTAAGGAGAGTTATCCAAACAAGAGTCTTACGGTCTTGGTATGGACAAACCCAATTAGAGTCGCAGTACGGACTCGGGACAAAAACCCAATTAGAGTCGCAGTCGCACAGAATACCATAGCACATCCTGTAGTGATGCCTGCAATCTGGCCCTGGGTTAGCTCCACCTGCAAAATAAAATTTGCAAAATAATTAGTCTCCAAAAACAGCTAGATTTATGGTACTCTCAGATTTTCTGGCCAATTAAACCAACCAAACCGCTCTGCAGTGTGTGAAATCAGCCAGTTTGGGATTCAATCTCCCAATGATGGCTGGCAGTTATCTTGTGACAATTACCGTCACTGCTGGTCTTGATTTTGGTGGCACTCGGGCAGAATACTGAATAGGTTGAAATGAATATTCAAATTATTACCATTGGCTAGTCAACCTCAGTTTAGATAGTTTGTTCCCATACGAATGGCCGTGTGGGGAAGTGGCTGTTAGACGGGCCGCCATTTACCAGCAATTGTGTAGTTGGATTGAGGTGGGGTGCTTTTCCTCCCTTATTTCCTCCACTTTAGCAACTTTGAACCCAGTCGATACCCATTTTGCTGCCGGGTAAATAGTGGGATTTTTGTAAAATGCCGCGCACAAGATGGTTTAAATTGAAAACTTCCGCGAGCCAGTGACGAGAGCTCTAACCACTCAGCCACAGCACCTCAATTTAAAATGGTCCATTTCTCATCGATTAATGCAATTTACAAACTGAGAAAATGATTGAGATATTTCTTTCAGCAATTAATCTATCCATGATTGGACTTCGGCCTTCCTCCTCGATGTCCACAGGTGGTGCCATTGAGTGGAAATTGAGCCATTTTCTGCCACACTGGCTCAGAACGGGTTGGCAGAGTGTGATCAGCCAGGGAAAAATACTCCGCCATGGCTGGGAATTGATCCCAGGCCACAAGGAGGTCTGACAGCGAGATGCCCTTATTCTCCACTGAGCTATCATGACTGGCTCTCGGAAAATGGCTAATTGATTGAAACTTTTAATCAAAACCCAGGTGAGAAAGTGATGCTACACTGGAAATTATACCCCGTCTAACTCTAGGATTACCGTGGTGGTTTCTGTCGTTACAACGGCTGAAATGCCCATTCTGTTTGTTCCATTTGACGATGTGTTTGCACTCGGTCCAGTAGTGTCAACTACAAAAGTGTACGCCATTACAGAAGAAAGCGATGAATGTAATGAGGAATTATGCTTTTTATTTACAATGACCAGCTTAGCGATTATTTATCTCCACTCGCAATTCCTGCATAGTAGCATCTATGCACCATACTCTACTATCTATTTATACTATACTTATCCTCCCAACACTTACAGGTATATTATATGCCTGTAGTTGTTGGGAGGAGTGTAGTTAGTAATCCTGTGGTTGTACAAAACATTGATGGGTTAGTATTACGATCTGAACCAGTGTCATGATTATCAGTTCAAAGGGTAGTATTTGGAGTTATCCTCTCATGTTCTGAAAAATTCGCCCCTAATGGCGCCGCATGCGCCTCGGTTGGCACACCCCTGATACACCTATAGATAAATCAGTGGCGAGCACAAAATATTTGGAATCAGTGTCTTGGTCAGTGATCATGATTGTGATAAGCAACCTAGTTATGAGTGTTGTGGAGAGGGAACCAGGTGGTTTTAGAATCCTGTAAAACAACAGCCCATCACTACAGCGTGCTAGCATTAATTTGATTAGCCACTTATGACATATATAAGTTACTGGTTGGTTAGTTAGTTGGTTGCTTGGTTTATCAGGTATTTAGTTGTGGGATCTAATGGGTGTCACACGGCAGCACGACACTATAGGTTGCGCGCCACTTAATGAATCCCATAACAGGATTCACTGAATAGCAATCACTGTTACAGAAATGATCTCAGAGCATGGCTTACTGTCAGCTGTAGAGCTGGAAGTTGAGCTGGACACTGAACCATTGTCTAGCTGGCCGGATGCTGTAGAATCTCCTGGTGTCATGGAGGAAACCTGCGTTACTTGTCCAGTAGCTGAAGAAGGGTTGCCTGTGCCCGTCGTCGATGAGAGAGATGAAGGTGACGGAGTTGATGACGAGTCTGTTACATCGGTTGCCGAGTCCTGTGTTGCCGTTGTTATTGTGCTCAGACCAGTTGGATTACTTGAAGCTGGTGTTGAGGCGCTTGTGCTCTCGTCGACATTCGCTATGGATGCAGTGGTGGTCGATTCAGTTGCAGTATTGGTAGATGACTCAGCCGTGATGGTTGTTGACGCTGTTGGGTCTGTAGCTTCATTTGTGGTTGTTACATTCGAGGCTGTGGTGCTATCTGCGCCGGATGTTGCTGGCTCGATGGTAGTTGTTAAAGTAGCATTTGGCGAAGCTGTACTGCTTGAAGTGATCATGCATTCGGGACCAGTTGCTGAAACATGCACCATTGGTGAAACATCTATTGTGTGAGACAGTCAGTTATACAAGTTATTCATTACCCTGAACAGCAGTCAATCATGCCACAATAACCAAATTTATGACATTTTCTATGGATGGCGAATGTCACCTCGGTTGAGCTATGGGCTCACAACCTTGAGAGCCTTAATTGGATCTCTGTCACCACGGGTTTTTGCTGTAAGGATGGCCTCCTCACATCATTCTAGCCCAAAACAAAACCAATTATCACTTTGTGATAGAGCAGTGACACTGACCTGCTCGTTATGCTCCATGCTTAGCCGCAATTGGGAAAAAGTTACTATTTATTCTGGCATCATCATCATCAAGATGCCATATGAGAAATGATATTCTCCAGGATTTAATAAAATTTAAATTTAAATTAAATTTAATTAAAATTAATCTTCTTTACTGAGTCATGTGATTATATGCACTTACCTTCATTTACACAATAAGGTGTCCGGCCACAGATGAAGGATATTTCTTGCGGACTGTTGCAGTGAACCGCAGTCCAAGAAGTGGTGTCCCTGATTTCAATCCAGCAGGTCTGAGTTTTCACATCGGGTTCCCCGTAGGCTCCTGCAAGGAAAGCATAGTGGATTAAATGAAACAATTTCTATAGGTAGATTGATTAATCGGCCTATCGACCCATTGATTAATTGAGTGATTGATTGATTGATCCATTGATTGATTGATTGACTGATCTGATTAACCGATTCGTTGATTGATTGATTAACCGATTGGTTGATCCATAAATTGATTGGTTGATTGATTGATTAATTGATTGATTGATTAATTGATTGATTGATTGATTGATTGATTGATTGATTGATTGGTTGGTTGATTGATTGGTTGGTTGATTGATCAGCATACCTTTCTCTGTTCCATCTTCCTGCCAGAAAAATCCTGATGAGTTTCTCCCCAAGCCGACCCAGAAGCTATATGCCTCACCACCGGCTTGGATCAAATCATTCACTAGAAATAGCTCCTGACCTTCATCCTGTTGAACAAAGAAAATCCTCCCCTGACTCAATAGGGAACCCTATGATAAAACGCCCCAAAAATCACTACCATTTTGACAAGCCAGTGAAATAATACCCGTGTACAAAACCTGAAATTTCTTGTAGTCAATCACCGGGAAAAATATTGTTTTGCATTAAATTCATCTAAATACAAAAATTCCCCAGGACGGGTTCAAAGAATGCCTTGAACCATGGGAATATTGAGACTGCTGCTTATCTTATACTGGTCTACTGGGCTTCACAGAAGAGGTACAGTGCTCACCTTTACAGATGTGATCCATCCCTCATAATATGAGCAGGTGTTGGTAGCTGAGGTGAATGAAGCGACACTGTTTAAATAACGGTAGCAGTTCCCATCTCCATTGTATTCTATCCATCCATTAGGGCAGTAAAGTGTAGTGTTGTTTCCTGCAGAGAAAAAATGCCTTATGGGATTGGCAGGTCTGGAACCCATGACCAGCCAGATCATACCAGTAACATGGGCAGTCCCGTCATACATGTTTAGATGGCAACTGGGTTATTAACAAAGGCAAGTTTGCGTAGAGAAGGGCCCATAGAATCAATGGGATAGAGTCACAACCAACAGGATACAGTTCCCTCTGTTAAGCCAATGAAGTCAATTGCAAAACTTCGTTATGACAGTAAAGTGTAGACTTGTTCCTGGAATTCAGGATAAAATCATCATAAAATCTAGTTATAACTGAAATGGTCAACATGCTCCCAAGGTCTGATCTATATTTCATGCATGCAGGAGTTTGCTTAAAACCCACTGCCTGAAATTTTAACAGAGAGTGACGTATTAGGGGGAGGGGCGAAGTTTTGTACTCCTATCTTGAGGCAAAGCCATCACCCAAACGGCTGCTCACTATTATAAAGGCTTATTGTAAATTCAGAAAAGCTGAAGTTATCCCTTCGTTTTTCTATAATCTGTTCACCCAATGTACTACGCTTTCATAATAAATTCATAGTTTGGCAGAGTAGAATTAATTTTTGGTATAAAAATATTAGAGGGGGAGATCATTGGGACCCATGCAACAAGACAGAAAATGATACTTGGCAACCTAACCTAGTAAGCCCATGTTTTTACTTGCCTGGCTGGTTTCAGTATATCGAGCACGCGAAACCAATGTAAACCATAGAACTTAGAAAACATCTAATTATAAATTAAACTGTGAAAAGTTTGTGATTCCTTGTCATAGTAGCTATTTTTACTACAATGAATTGTGTTATTACTTTCAAATCGTAAGTGCGAAAAGTCTGGCTGACGTGCCGCAGTTTTTGGTTTTTGGCCCAGGCGAAGACGGCAGGATTGCATGTAAAAACTTTGTTCATCGGCCAATCAGTGAGCGACCAGGAGTGAAATAAACAGATGAGAGTGTGAACACCAACGGAAAGTTACAGCGCAGCAGTACTATAGGGGTTGTTGAATAGCCCAATGGCAGAACACTAGAGAAGATTCTACTCATGATGAGTGCTAGGTGAGACTGAGGATTTTAGTAGTTGCAGTGTATTAGGAAGCTTTTATGTGTGTCCAGGTTGCCGATGCATTTAAAAGCACTGGAATTACTGTCGAGTGGGAATGGGTGCCTATATCCAGCAGTGGGGATAGCAAGATAACTCAGTAGTAAAGCGATGGGCTCATAATCACAAGGATCTGGGGTCCCGTTGTGAGTGCGAGCTACTGACCTCAGCTTAAAACAAAAAAAGACAGGCCTTGCTATGAGGTGGAATGCTGACACCAACCTGTACGTGGTGCTTCATGCTAACTGATGAAAAACAACTATCTAACCCACAGCTTCGCCTTAACAGTGAAGGCGTCATACAAGCAAAAAATAATCTAGCAGTTAAGTCCTGATGGCTGACCATGATGATGACGACGATGAGAAATTGTACTGTACCAATACATGTGTTTTCATATATCCTGCATATCATGATACTCAGGATAGCACAAAGTTCAAGAGTATAACTCTTTCCGTTTCGCCCTTCTCGAATCAAAGTTGGGGCAAATACTCTGAGCTGACCTATAAGCCTCAGGTTCAGAGCAGAGACACAAAAGAGCATGTTTCTATGCCTCTGGTTCAGAGCAGAGACATAAAAGATCATGTTTCTATGCCTCAGGTTCAGAGCAGAGACATAAAAGAGCATGTTTCTATGCCTCTGGTTCAGGGATAAGGACGCTGTACAGTAAATCCTTTTTTCCGTGTAAACTCACCGTCAAATATCAAGGTTCAACAGTACCACTGTATAACCGCTGTCAGGCAACACTTAGATTGTTTATTCCCCATGGATTTGAATCACATCAATGCACTACATGACTGATTTCATTCCATTATTTGCTCTGGTAAGTGTATGAGACAATGTACCCGGTACAAAACCACTTTACGGCACGGAGCGCTTTATGGTTCATATTTGATACATATATTGATCTTTCAAGAGTGAGAAAATTAACTGCTGATAGTGCGTGACCATGAACCTGCAGGCTTAGTTTAATTCCCCGCTCCTAGTGTCCCATGATCTCTGATTCAGAAGGAAATCAGGGCTGCACCTGTTGGTATAACCTTTCTTTTTGTCATAAAATATTACCCGTCTACTGGACTCTGTTTCTGGCGCCTGTTTTTGTTCCTTAAAAAAATATTTGCTAATGCCACCTACTGGAGGTTTTTTAATATGAACAGAGCCTCATCTGTTATTTCTTTTAGCAATAATTATGAATGATTATCGTCTGCATCCAGTGAAATGGGAAAGGCAATGGCATTCGGGTTTGCACCAGGTGACCCAAGTTCTATTTCAAGTTTATGCATCACTTTGTGCTTTCTCCCATATCGGATTCGGTTTGCGGTGTTAACTAAAGAAAGCCTAACCATAGAATCCCAACTCTATAGCATTGGTTGTATTTTCTAGTAATAGTTAATTGTCAGGTTTGATCATTGGCCCATCCAGAGATTGAGTCGGAATGTGGCATATAACTCATCACTGGTGACATACAAGATTTCGCAATGGAATTACAGCCGCCCCCCCCCCCCCGTGATTTGAAATCAGTAAATCGTGAGTTCTAATCATGCTGAGCTCTGAGTTCTTAGTTAATGCAGGCTACTTAATTTTTCCAGTTCCTACTGCTTCAAAACAGGCCTCGTCATCAGGAGATGTAGTAAATAAGACGGTCTAATGCCCACGCAAAATGACGTAGCGGTAAAATAGCTACGCGAAGTAACGCAATAAAAAGTAGGAAACTCCTACTCTGCATGGAACTCATGTGATCCCGCTTCGATCTCCAAACTTACCAAGCACTGTGTGGGTGAATAAAGTCAGCAAAAATATGATAAAGAGTCCATCACTCATGATGCGTTACTGCAGTGATATAGATCAGTATTTGGAATACGCCTGCTAATATACTGTGTCCAGTGGTAAAGGGATCCTTTATCACACTGGTTGACCGCATGTCATTTCTGTGACAAAAAACTCATTGAAATTCATACATGTATTATTTAACACTCGTTTTATCCCGTTTTAAACTTTTTCACTTAGCAACTTATGATGACTTATTAACTCAATGGATACACTGGTCTCTGTTGGGAGTCAAACATGACATTTAGGGCACCTAGTTTCTCTAATGAGCAACACAGGAGATATTTTTCTAATTATTGTATTAATCGTTTTGATAGGGCCCGAAACATTTGCGCTTTTTTTACTGCGCCTATCTGTTCGCGTGATTGCGTCTGAAATTTTTTGTCTGCATTTGATCGAAATCACGCGAATAGGTTTATTGTTGTTGATCGTCGATGATACAACCTGACTTGTTGTATTTTATGGACATTGGAGTGTAGGATGTAGTCCTTTTGATTGGAAATCTCTCCAGTTGGTAGCTGCCATGTCCATTTAGCGCTTTCGTTTTTTGTAAAGAGTGTGTTTTTTCAAAACTAAGGTTTGATGATGCGAAGTTGTTCCCTAGACCATCCTTTGTACCCAGACTCTGTATCCTAGCTTATCTGTTCATCAATTTCATTCCCAATGTCGAAATTACAACTGCTTTATTCTGGATAAAACCGGTCATGGAGCTTGGTAATTTCCCCGCACACAATGATTGTATAAAACTGCCCTGTAACAGCGGCACACAGGGTGTCACGTGAGGTGCGTTCTGCGTCATCTGGAAAAGGTGGAGTCTCACCTCTGCCTCTGATGAAGTTTTTGTTGTTGTTTATCGGGGCACATAGGTGTAAGCAAAAATAACCACTACTGATGAAACCTGGTAAACATGGAGTCAAAAAAGACTCAATATTGGCCAATTTCTGCATACCCCTGAGACTGGTTAGGATACCTAAGAAGCATGCTGTGTTGATGTTGGGAATATGGAAAGAGTACATAATCATTTTTTTGTTTTTGTATGATGTCTTCGCTGGGTACTGAGGCACAGCGGCACAGCGGCACAGCGGCACA
>Ga0224501_10003477_pt1 | contig 12388 bp, 10 predicted proteins | sample SF_Oct11_sed_USG_4_FD_169105 | JGI IMG/M metagenome (GOLD analysis project Ga0224501, IMG submission 169105) | Sediment microbial communities from San Francisco Bay, California, United States - SF_Oct11_sed_USGS_8_1 | ecosystem: Environmental > Aquatic > Marine > Sediment | place: USA... | reverse complement strand
TTCTACTCCTGCCTCCTGCAGTATCATGGCAATATCTATGATTTTGCCGTATTCCAGATTCCCGTCTGCTCTCAGGTAGAGTTTCTTGTCTGTGGCTGTCATGAACGCTTCTTCCACCATGAGCTGTAGATTTTCCTGCGTTATAGGTTCCTGGTTGAGAAACAGAGACCCGTCTTGCTTGATGGCCAGGATGACTTCTGGATTTTCATCCATACCAACCGTGTTGAGAGCGGCAGGCAGGTCAACGTCGACTCCCGCTTTGATCAGAGGCGTCATGATCATGAAGATGATGAGCAGCACGAGCAGAATGTCGCACAGAGGAACAACGTTAGGTTCGGAGATTGTATCACCTTTTTTTTCTCCAACTGTAAATGCCATTTAAGCCTCCCTGTTCACTAGGTTATTCGGAATGGGCTTTCTTATTATCCCCTTGATCCTTCCCTTCTGATGAAGAAGTCAGCGATTTCAGACGCGGTGTTGGACATCTCGGCAACGTAGATCTCGATCCTTGTGCTCAAGAAGTTATAACACCACAGAGCGATGATAGCCACTCCGATTCCAAAGGCTGTTGTGATCAGCGCTTCAGCAATGCCCTGAGAGACAGCGCCGAGTCCACCAGATCCTGTCTCGGCCATTCCGCGGAAAGCATTGATGATTCCCGCGATTGTTCCGAAAAGACCGATAAACGGAGAGGATGTGGCGATCGTTGCCAGAGTACTCAACCCTCTCTTCAATTCCTGAGTGAAGATAATGGAAGCTCTATCGCAACCTCTCTGGGCAGTCTCGATCTGTTCTTCCAGGCTGAGATTGTGCTCTTTTCCTTCCAAGAACTCTCTGATTCCAGCCGCCGTCACCCGGGCTAAATGGCTCCCCTTATTCTCTTTCTTGGAAGAAAGTTTCAGGGCTTCCTCGATTTGTCCTTTTTTCAGCAATCCTGCTAGCACTGGAGCGATCTTTTTGGATTTGTTCCTAGCTCTGGCGAAAACAAGTTGCCTCTCGATAAAGAGATAAATAGAGACAATGGAGAGGAAAAACAAAAGGATCGCAACTATTCTAGCTAGGGTTCCCATTTGGTTCCACATTTGTACTAGACCAAATTCCATTCTTCGTACCTCCTTTTTAAGTTAGAAAGCCATTTACAGCTTTTCTTATTTTAATTTAAATGTAACAGTAACAACGAAGATAACGCCTCTGGGGCGGCCGTTGATGACCATCGGCTCATAAAGCCACTGACGCACCGCATCCACAGCTGCCTGGTCAAGAAGCGGGATGGACTTGAGGACTTTCACGCTCTGCACTCTTCCATAGATATCGGTCGTGGCCTCGACGATGACCACACCTTCCACTCTTGCCTGGCGGGCAATCTCAGGATAGAGGGGGGGCACTTCTCTCAGCAGTTTGGGGGGTTTGATCTCCCCGGCCGCTCTGATCGGGGCTTCGACCTCACCGACAACACCACCGAGGACACCGCCAACAACGCCACCCAGGACGCCGCCGACGACTCCACCCTCTACTCCGCCCTCGACTCCACCTTCGATACCGATATCGGAGAGCTCTTCTTCGGAGATTTCTTCGGGGATCTCGACTGGGGCGACGAGTCTACCTGGTTCGACGGTAGTGCGGGACTGGACAGGACGGATTCTGGTTCTTCTGGTGGAGCTGGCGCGTTTTTTAGCCGGAGGAGGTGGAGGAGGCGGGGGAGGCGGGGGAGGCGCAAGGAATGCGCTGTAGATCTCTACTGACGGCAGGCTTTGGGTGCTGAGGAGTGGGACGATGATCATAACTCCAGCGAGGAAGACGTGCAAAATCAAAGCAACAGGAAAAGCAATGGCTTTTCGGGCGGTTCCCTTTTCTCCAATAAAGAATGAGTCTTTGAAAAGGCCGGAAGTTTCCTCTTGTTGTTGAGGCTTGGTTTTTTCAGCCATTTTTTACCTCGAAATTAGACTACTCATCTAGCCAATTAAAAAGTATAAAGCAAATAAACTCATTTTACAAGCTTAATTTGAGACGCCAAAAATGTCACTTTCCCATCCCTTTTTTTGGCTTGAATATCTTATTCCAGAAAAAGAGGAGAGGACAGGATTGGTATATGGAGGAGTAGGTTCCGATGATGACTCCGATAATCATGGTAAAGGCAAAATCGTTTATGACTTCACCTCCGAAGACAAAGAGCGCAAAAACCGTCAAAAAGGTCGTTCCTGAAGTGATCACGGTCCGGCTCAGGGTCTGGTTGAGGCTCGTATTGAGGATATCTTCAAAATGATGCTTTCTCATTGCTTTGATATTGTCTCTGACTCTATCGAAGATGACAATGGTATCGTTCAGAGAGTATCCGACTATGGTGAGAACGGCTGCGATCACGGGAAGGTTGATCTCTCTGTTGGTGAAGGAGAAAATACTCAGAGTGAACAGGACGTCATGAGCCAGCGTTAAAATAGCAGAGACACCATAGGCAAACTTGAACCGGAGTCCTATATAGATGAGCATTCCGATCAATGCCCAGATCGTGGCCTGAGTTGCCCTTGTTTTCAGTTCACTGCCGACCTGTGGCCCGACCGACTCCCTGCGTTTTACAGACAGGCTTCCCATGAAGGTTTTTTCTTTCAGGAAGTCGACGACTTTCTGGTCTATTCCGGCCTCGAGAAGCTGGTCATAGTTTTCGATGATTCCTTTGAAATCATCCGATTCCCTTAAGTTGATGATCATACTCGCAATTTCCTGGGTATTTTCAGGAAATGAGGGGAGGAGGATGGATGTCAGTTCGTCGGTGTCGATGTTGTTGAGGTCCGCTAATCCTCTGGCAAGGGCTGACCGGTCTTCTCCCTTGGTGAGGACGTCGACGATCCTGTTCCCCATGATCTCATGGGCTTCCTGGTCCTGCTCTGTTTCTAATTCAGGGCTCGTGGTCCTTATGATATATTCTCTTTCGCCTTCTTCCTCTAATCTCTGTAACCTCGGACTTCCCAGCTCGGCATCTCTAAAAGCCTGCCTCAAATCAGCGATGGGATAGGGATTTTTGAACCGGATTTGAACCAGCGTGCCCCCGGTAAAGTCGATTCCGCCTGTCAGACCTTTCCCCTTGGTGATGTTGATGATCCCGGAAATGATGATGATCCCAGAAAAGGCAAAGGCAATGTATTTGTACTTCATGAACTTGAAGTGGGGCTGTTTGAATATCTGCATTTTAGATGCTCAGCTTTTCTCTCTTTTTCTTCCTGGATTGAGTGAGGTCAAAGATCAGGCGCGAAACAAAGACGGCCGTGAACATGCTGGCTGTAATGCCGATGATCAGAGTCACGGCGAACCCTCTGATCGGGCCGGTTCCAAACTGGAACAGAAAAATAGCGGCAATGATAGTTGTCACATTGGCATCCAGGATGGTCCGGAAAGCTCGGGAGAAACCGGATGCGATTGAACTCCATACATTCTTTCCTGAACTCAGCTCTTCGCGTATCCTTTCAAAAACCAGGACATTGGCGTCCACAGCCATACCAATGGTCAGTATGATCCCTGCTATACCAGGGAGCGTGAGCACCGCATTCTCTCCAAGGTAACCGAGGATTCCCATAATGATAAGGATGTTCAGGGTAAGAGCTGCGACAGCGTTGAATCCGGAAAGACGGTAGTAGAAGACCATGAAGACAATAACCAGGATGAGAGCGATGACCATGGAAGAAAGGCCTTTTCTGATGGAGTCTTTACCCAGAGAAGGGCCGATCGACCTTTCCTCCAGGTATTTGACTGTCGCAGGAAGAGGCCCGGCTCTGAGAATGAGGGCGAGGTCTTCAGCCTGTTCGACGGTGAAGGTGCCGTGGATCACCCCTCGATCCGGAATCCTGTCCCGGATGGTTGCCACTTCCTGGATTTTGCCGTCAAGGATGATGCTCAGAGGTTTGTTAAGATTATCGGAGGTGAACTTGTAGAATCTTCGGCCAGCTTCTGCGTTCAAGGTGAATAAAACAGCCGGATTGTTCCATTCGTCCACCGAACGGCGGGCATTGATCAGGTCCTGTCCCGTAACCGGGGCCACCTTGCTCACGAGGTAATAACCGCCTTCAGTTCTTTCCGGGTCTCCCTTGAGGACTTCTTGGTCAGGGGGGATTTCTCCGCCGAGATCCCGGAGTAAAGTCTCTTGATCTGGAGCGGGTCCCCCCAAAACCAGCCTCCATTCCAGAAGGGCGGTTGTCTTGATGATGTTTTTGATCCTGTCCGGGTTCTCGACCCCGGGAAGCTCCACGATGATCCTGTTGCCCGTGCCCTGCCTCTGAATGGTGGGCTCAGCCAGGCCGAGCTCATCAACCCGGTTCTGGATCGTTTCCTGGGCCTGCTTGACCGAAAGGTCTTTTAAATAATTTACAGCGGCAGGCTTTAAGGAAACGGATACGGTGCTGCCCGTGACGGAATAATTCCAATCTCTAAAATTATCGTCCAGGAGGTCGCTGATCTCTCTTTCCTGTGCCGGGTTGATTTCCTGAATCGAGAACCGGCTGATTCCCTCTTTAGCGACAATCTTATACTCTAGTTTTTTCTTCTTCAGTTCTTCTTCGAGGCGGAGGATTTCCTGGTCTGTTTCGATGCTCAAAGCGTCTTCCGTGATCACTTCCAGGACAAGATGCATGCCTCCTTCAAGGTCGAGACCGAGGTGGATCTTTTCACCTGGCGGGTAAGCGAGAAAAATAGCGAGTCCGATTACGATTAAGACCAGAATGACTTTCCAGCGCAGGTTTTTTTTCATGATGTATGTCAAATTTCAGTGACTGAGAATTATTTCTGTTCTTTAAATCAAATCAACGAGATTCTATTTCTCTTTTTCTTTCAGCTTGGGAGTGAGAATGACCGCGATGGAGTTTTTAGCGATGTCGACCTTGACGTTGGCTCCGATTTTCAATTCGATCTTGTCTTTCTGGACTCCCATAACAGTCCCATGTATCCCGCCGGCTGTGATGATTTTGTCTCCGGGTTTGAGCTGTTCTACCATTTCCTGGTGCTTTTTCTGCTTCATGCGCTGGGGCCTGATGAGGAGCAGGTAGAAAATCACGAAGACAAGAATGAAGGGAATCATCGCTGTGAGCAAGCTTCCCTGGGGACGGGCGCCGGGCTGGGCCTGCTGGAAAAATGCGAAAAGTGTTGAAAAAATCATTTATCTTCTTCCTCTTTTTCTTTCATTATAATACTTTTTAAGCGTTGATACGAATTTGATTGAATAGATTGCCTAATTTTTCTGAAGATGTCAAGATAAAAGTAGAGGTTGTGGATGGTGTTGAGGATGGCCGAGCTAATCTCCTGGCGTTCGTAAAGGTGGCGCAGGTAAGCGCGGGAGAAATTCTGGCAGGTGTAGCATGAGCAGTTTTCATCAATCGGCCTCTGGTCATCGGCGTATTTCACGTTTTTGATGACGATTTTTCCTTTGCTGGTGAAGAGCGTTCCGTTTCGAGCGTTTCTGGTGGGAAGGACACAGTCAAACAGGTCAATCCCTCTTTCCACAGCCTCCAGGATATCTCTGATATAGCCGATGCCCATGAGATAGCGGGGCTTTTCCTTAGGGAGGAGGGAGTCGGATTTTTCGATGATTTCCAGGAGCTGTGATTTCGACTCTCCCAGCCCCAGCCCGCCCAATGCGTAGCCGCTGAAATCAATCTCCAGGAGAGCTTCGATGCTCTTCTTCCTCAGGTTCCAATAGGTGCTTCCCTGGCTGATCCCCCAGAGAAGCTGCCTGGAGTCCTGCCGGAGAAAATGCTCTTTTGAGCGCCTGGCCCATTGAGTTGTCAGCTCGACTGCGCCTTTCATCTTATCTTCAGAGGAAGGGAAAGGGAGGAAGTGGTCAAGAGTCATCATGATATCTGAGCCGAGCTTGACCTGGATATCCACCACGTCCTCAGGGGTGAGGAAAATTTTTGTTCCATCCAGATGCGAAGAGAATTCGACTCCCCTTTTTTTCACCTTGACGAGAGGCGTTAGGCTGTAGACCTGAAAGCCGCCGCTGTCAGAGAGGATCGGTCTGTCCCAGGAAATAAAAGAATGGAGTCCACCCAGCCGGGTGATGGTTTCCACCCCGGGCCGGAGAAACAGATGGTAGGAATTGACAAGGATGAGCTGTGCCCCCAGGCTTTGAAGAAAGCTGTGGGGGAGGGCCTTGACGGTTCCCTGGCTTCCTACTGGGGCGAAGGCAGGAGTTTCGATGGCCCCATGGGGAGTGTGAATGATCCCTGTCCGGGCAGAAGAGCGCTTCTCTGATGATGTGATCTCGAAGGTCTTTTTCATGTCGCAAACCGGAAATATATGACATCGCCATCCAGGACGAGATAATCCTTTCCCTCAAGACGCAAGGCCGCCTTTTCCTTGGCATCCTGGAAGGAGCCGTGCTGGACGAGTACTTCCCAGGGGACGACTTCAGCCCGGATAAACCCTTTTTCGATATCCGTATGAATCGCGCCTGCAGCTTTCAGAGCGGTCGAGTTCTTACGGATCATCCAGGCTTTGACCTCTTCTTTGCCGATGGTGAAGAAGGTGATGACGTTGAGAAGGTCGTAGGAAGCCTTTAAGAATTTTGGGGCGCTCAGCTCCCGCAGGTCATACTCGGTAAGGAAGGCTTCCTTTTCCTCATCCTCCAGCTCCAGGATTTCCGTCTCGATCTTTCCGCAGAACGCCTGGACTGCGGTTCCTTTTTTCAGGGAAGGATAAAATTTTTCCGGGGATTCGATGAAAGGGATATTCTTTTCGTCGACGTTGACCATATGGAGAAGCATCTTCTGGCTGAGGAAGGCGAAGCTGCTGATAAGCTTTTCTTCCTGAGGAGAAAGCTCGAGCTCACGGATTCCTCGCCCCTCTTCGAGATGGGAGCGGATGGCTTCCAGAAGTTCATTTTCTTTTTCTCCCTCAGTACTTTTCGCTCTTTGCAGCTCCTTTTCCAGCTTTTCCAGTCTGGATTCCACTGAGACCAGGTCGGCCAGGATAAGCTCTTCCTCCATGGATAGGATGTCCTCTTCAGGGCTGATTTTCCCCTTGGGATGGGGGATTTGCTCATCCTCGAAGCCTCTGACGACATGGGTGAGACCGTCAGCTAAGCGAAGGGAATTCAGGAAGGTACTGCTCTTGACTTCACCGTAGGATATCCCCGCCAGGTCAACAAAGTCCACCGCCGCAGGGACTTTGTTTTTATCGGGATAGAGGTCCGATATCTTGTCCAAACGCTGGTCAGGTACAGAGCATGTTCTCCGGTTGAGCTCTTTTTTGCCGTCATCATAGGCTTTTATGTCTATTTTTGCACCGGTGAGGAGGTTGAACAGCGTGGTTTTTCCGGTCTTGGGATAACCGAAGAGGGTGAAATTCATGAGTTAAGTATAATATAAAAAAGGCAGAAAGGCGAGATAAGTGCACTATTATAAACGCAATAGGTTTTTTACATTGTCATTGCGAGCCCAAAGGGAGTGACAATCTCTTTCCTTTGTTGTCATTGCGAGCCTTGCGTGGCAATCGCATAAGGAAAGAAACGAATTTTTTTTAGGAGATTTCTTCGTTTCACTCGCAATGACATATTAGTAAATGCGTTTATATTAGTACTGCGCTTATTCTGCTTGATTATTTGTGTGAGTGAAATATAATATAACTTTTCGGACGAATAAGACGAATAAGATGAAAAAGCCCAAAGCGATCCTTCTTCTGTTGCGGCTTCCTTTCCTGACCGTGACCGCTGGAGCTGTGTTCGTGGGCACAGCATTTGCCTGGTGGAAAACAGGTCAATTCGATCTTCTCCTTTTTATCCTGGCCTTTTTCGGTGCCTGCTTCCTCCATATCAGCTGCAACGTGGCCAATGATTATTTCGATTTCAAAAGCGGGAATGACGCTTCGAACAAGAATGCGTTGGTTCCTTTTTCCGGAGGCAGCCGTATGGTCCTGGATGGGTTTGTCAAGCCCGGGGAAGCCTTGGCGGTTTCGCTGGTTTTTGCTGTGCTGGGCTCAGCGATCGGGCTCTACCTGAACGCTGTATCCCGGGGAAACGTGGTCCTGATCATCGGCATAGCGGCAATCTTTTTCGTATTCAGCTATAACGGTTTTCCGGCTCGTCTGGTCAATCTAGGACTGGGGGAGATTGGCATATTTTTAGCCTGGGGACCTTTGATGGTTTTGGGCGCTTACTATGTTCAGGCGGGAAGCTTATCCTCGTTTTGGCCTCTGGTCGTGGCTTTCCCTTCCGGCATTCTGACCACTCTGGTCCTGTTGATCAATGAGTTTGCTGATAAGGAAGCGGATTTCTCTACCGCAAGAAAGACCTGGGTCATCCTGTTCGGGTTCAGAAAAAGCCTTCTGATATACCTGTTTTTAGCCATTAGCTGTTATGTATCGGTCCTGGCCGGCGTGATTTTTGGCAACTGGCCTTTATGGTCCCTCCTGGTGTTGATAACCCTTCCTCTGCCATTTCTTGTCTATAAGATTGGCAGGGCCAACCTGGAAAACTGGCCAGGTTTTTTTCCGGCTGTGAAGAACACGATTCTGATGAATTTTGTTTTTTTAATCATTTTAAGCGTTTCTTTCGTTATATAAAGTGAAAGTGATCTCAAATGGAAGATGAAAAATTAGAACAGAGAAAAGACAAGAAAGAAGAAAAAGGAAAGCGAGAAAAGAGCGGTTTTCGCGAATTCTTTGAATTGATCGCCGAAACAGCCGTTTTTGTTTTCTTTGTCATGACATTTGTCGTCCAGGCTTTCCAGATTCCCACCGGATCCATGGAACCCACCCTGCTCGTCGGGGATTTTCTTCTGGTGAATAAACTCGCCTACTCAGACCCGATTTTACCGCTGGAAGGCCTGATTGTCCCCAGGAAGAAGATTGAAAGAGGTGACGTTGTTGTCTTTAAATTCCCCAAGGAATTGGATAAAGATTTTGTGAAGCGTGTCATCGCTTTGGAAGGGGAAAAGGTTGAAGTAAAGAATAAACAGGTTTACATCAACGATGAGCCTATTCCTGAGGAATACAAAGTGCACATGATGAGCTCGATTCGTGACCAGGAAGAAAATTTCTATTATTATAATGATACCATAAAGGAAAACTATGGACCCGTGGTTGTCCCGCCCGGTCACTGCTTTGTCATGGGAGATAACCGGGATAACAGCTATGACAGCCGTTACTGGCGTTTCCTGCCGCTGGAAAACATAAAGGGAAGACCCTGGATCATCTATTTTTCCTACAAGGCCGAAACCGATGCCTACAAGAAGACCAGCATCAGGGAAAGATTGAGAAAATTCGTGAGTTTCGTCCTGAAGGCGAGATTGAGCCGCGTCTTCAAAGTCATCAAATAATTGGGGACAGTCCCCAATTTCTCACAGTCCCCAATTTCTCATTCTTCAAAGTCACCAAATAAAAGGGGCCAGTTACCATTGCCTTCATTTTCAATAGTTCGTCAACACCCTTACTTATAGTGCTGAAAACAAAGCTGTCATTGCGAATGTAGTGCGGTAATCTCCTAAAGCGAAATGAATTCACTAAATTGGGGAAAGTCCTCAATTCTTTTTCTCATCCAAATCAGGAAATGGATCATGAGCAGACCTTGCTTCAGGCATATTGACCGGATTAGAGGATTCGAATAAGATAAGAAAAAGTGGAAAGTCCTGTTATTGCCTTGATGACTGATTTTGGGGAGGATGATTTTTTCGTCGCTTCGCTGAAGGGAGTCATCCTGAATATCAATCCTTCAGCCCGTATCGTAGATATCACTCACCGCGTACCATCATTTAACCTTGAAGCGGCGAGCTTCGTCCTTTTTGCCTCCTTTAGTTATTTTCCTCCTCAGACGATCTTCCTGGTTGTGGTGGACCCTGGAGTGGGCTCTGCCAGGAAAATCCTCCTGGCCAAGACAAAAAACTATTATTTCATCTCTCCGGATAACGGAGTCCTGACTCTGGCTCTGGAAGAGGAAAAGGTCGAGCAGTTAAGAAGAGTGACGAACGATAAATACTTCCTCCCTGATCAGAGCCGGACGTTCGAAGGCAGGGACAGGATGGCTCCCACTGCGGCCTGGCTTTCCAGAGGGATTTCCTGTGAAGAGTTCGGACCTGAACTGACTTCTTATAAGAAACTCCGAGCGGAGAAGCCTCAAATAAGAGGGAGCGAGATCTTCGGGAGGGTCCTCTACGAAGATAAATTCGGCAATTTGATCACCAACATCCCGGTAGATTTACTTGGCCGGCTTCAGGATAAGACAGGCAAGGGCAGGTTTGTCCTCTCGGTCAAGGGACATGAAATCTCCTCCTTCGTCCAGAGCTATTCTTCTGTAAAAAAGGGAGAGCTCCTTTTTCTTGCCGGGAGTGCGGGCACGGTGGAGATCGCTGCAGGGCAAGAGTCCGCAGCGGTTAAACTCAAGGTAAAAGTCGGCGATGAGGTGAGAATCAAAGTGAAGGATCGATAAGACCGTTTTTCAGAGAAGATTTATTGATGTCAGAGAAAGAATATAAAGAATATTACGAAGGCACCATAGAGCAGATCGTCTATTACAGCCCTGATACAGGGTACACGGTCTGCAAGTTCTCTCTTGAGAGCGGGCAGAGCCTGACTGTTGTCGGGTCTTTCCCGCCCCTCTCGCCTGGAGAGATACTGAAGATAAAGGGAAAGTGGGAGATCAATCCCCGGTTCGGCCAGCAGTTCAGAGTGGAGAATTTCCTTCCTGTCCTGCCCGCTTCGGTCAAGGGGATTGAGAAATTTCTCTCCTCAGGGCTGATCAAAGGCATCGGGCCCGTGCTGGCCGGACGGATCATAAAGAAATTTGGAGCCAAGACTCTTGAAATAATTTCGGAACGGCCTGAAAAACTGAAGGATGTTGAAGGAGTAGGGGAGGTCAAGCTCAGGGAGATCAAAAAGTCCTGGGCGGAGAATCAGCACATCCGAGACCTCATCATCTTTCTTCAGGAGCATGGTGTCTCCACCAACCTGGCCACCAAGATCTACAGTCAGTACGGAGAAAAGTCCTTCCAGGTGTTAAAGACCAACCCGTATCAGGTCTGCCTGGATATCTGGGGAGTCGGCTTCAAGACTGCGGACCAGATGGCCCTTAAGCTGGGAGTGAGCCCCTCTTCCCCTGAGCGAATAAAGGCTTTTGCCCTTTATCTCATGGAAAAGGATAACGAGCAGGGACATGTCTTTTCCCTCCAGAGCGAACTTGAGAAGAACTTCATGAAAGAGCTGGAAATTGAAGAGAGTATAGTGAAGGAGGCGGTCGAGGAACTTAAGAAGCAGAAATCAATAATAGCAGAAAAGGTCCGTTCAGACACCGCGCTCTATCTTCCCTTTTTCCATAAGGCTGAAGAAGAAGTCGCTTACTCGATATGCAAACTGGCCGCATTTCCATTTTTGACTCCTGACTTCGACATAGATAAGGCGATTTCCGAGGTTGAGGAGGAGCTCGCGCTTTTATTTTCTTCCATGCAGAGATTAGCCATAAAAGAATGTTTCAACAAGAAATTCCTGATCATCACCGGAGGCCCTGGGACCGGTAAAACAACCATCATCAAGGCTGTTGTGGATATTTTTCACAGGTGGGGAAAGAATGTCCTGCTGGCAGCGCCGACAGGAAGAGCCGCTAAAAGGTTGAGCGAGGCCACTGAAAGGGAAGCGAAAACCATTCACCGCATCCTGGAATACAATCCCAAAGCGGGAATCTTCAGACGCAGCGAAAAACACCCGCTGAGCGGCGATGCTCTGATCGTTGATGAGTTTTCCATGGTGGACCTGCCCCTCATGTTTCATTTGATCAACGCTGTCCCCAACTGGATGCGTCTGATCCTGGTCGGAGATAAGGACCAGCTGCCCTCGGTCGGTCCCGGAAACCTGCTGCGGGACATCATCGACTCGAAAAGGGTAGAGGTTGTCAGGCTAGATGAGATATTCCGCCAGGCAAAAGACAGTCTCATCGTTCAAAACGCGCATCGGGTAAATCACGGCCAGTCGATAATCAAACCGGAGAAGGGCGACAAAAACGCTGATTTCTACTTCATCAGTCAGAACGATGAGCAGAAGGTGTTCGAGACCATCATGAGTCTCTGCACGAAACGAATCCCGGAAAAATTGAATGTAAACCCGATCTCCCCCCAGATCCAGGTCATAAGCCCGATGTACAGAGGCCTGGTGGGAGTGGATAACTTGAATAAAGAGCTCCAGCAGAGGCTCAACCCCAGATGGGAGGGCCTGAGATTCGGAAACCGGCTGATTAAAGTCCAGGATAAAGTCATGCAGGTCAGGAACGACTATGACAAGGAGGTGTTTAACGGGGATATCGGTGTCGTGTCTCATATAGACAGAGACCGACACAGAGTCGAGGTGGATTTCTACGGCAGGCCGGTACTGTATGAAAAGGAAGAGATGGATGATCTGACTCTTGCCTATGCGGTCTCAGTCCATA
>Ga0224501_10003476_pt1 | contig 12390 bp, 13 predicted proteins | sample SF_Oct11_sed_USG_4_FD_169105 | JGI IMG/M metagenome (GOLD analysis project Ga0224501, IMG submission 169105) | Sediment microbial communities from San Francisco Bay, California, United States - SF_Oct11_sed_USGS_8_1 | ecosystem: Environmental > Aquatic > Marine > Sediment | place: USA... | reverse complement strand
GAACCTGCCAAAAACAAAACCGGCTTTTCCGCCATAAACTTCCCTTCTTTCTGCTTGAATGTTTATGTTGACTATTCGGCTATTTACGCCGCTTCTTCCCTGACGATGGAGTAATCCTGCCTCCGTTGTGCCGGCCTGAATCCGGCGTCGGCGATGCATCTCTTCATGTCGGCGATCGTAGCTTGATGCGTCGTCCCTGCCGCCGATACCACATTTTCTTCGATCATCAAGGACCCGAAGTCGTTGCATCCAAACTGCAACGCCACCTGCCCGATCTTCAAGCCCATCGTCACCCAGGAAGACTGTAAATTCGGAACGTTGTCCAAGATGAGTCTTGATATCGCTGTAGTGCGAAGATAGGTAGTTGAATCGGTCTTCGGAGTTCCTTCCATCTCGGTTCCATCCGGCTGGAGCGGCCACGTGATAAAAGCCGTAAAGCCGTTGGTGCGTTCTTGTACTTCGCGCACTCTGAACAGATGTTCGATACGGTCCGCGTTGGTTTCTCCAAGCCCGTACATCATCGTAACCGACGTCTTCATTCCGGCTTCGTGAGCCATCTCCATCACTTCGAGCCAGCGGTCGGCCCCGGCCTTCTTTTTTGCAACCCGATCCCGAACATCCTGTACCAAGATCTCTCCGCCGCCGCCCGGAATTGAATCGAGACCGGCGTCTTTCAACTGAGCGATCACCTCCTCAGCAGGAAGGCGAAACCGAGTTGCAAAGAAATCTACTTCGGACGGAGAGAATCCATGCACATGTATCGGGTGGTTCTTCTTTATGTAACGCAGAAGATCCAGATACCAATCAAACGGGATATACGGATTGTGTCCGCCTTGAATGAGAATTTGAACACCGCCGAGCGCCTTGGTTTCTTCGATCTTCTCGCCGATTTCCTCGAACGAAAGCACATAACCTTCGTCGTGTTTTGGTCTGCGGTAAAAGGCGCAGAACTTACAGTCGGCAACACATACGTTCGTATAATTGATATTGCGATCGACGATATAGGTAACGACCCCTTCGGGATGTAGTTCCCTACGCTTCGCATCCGCCAATTGGCCCAATTCCAAAAGCGGCATTCGCTCGTACATGTCGAGCATTTCACGAAAATCTTTCAGGGATCTATCGACCATATTCAAGCCACCGACAAAAACGAGAGCGTCCCTTCCGGCACGAGGCCGCGCTGGGCCAAACGTCGAAAGAAGCTAGTGAGACCTTCTATATGCCGATAAGACAACGCGTAGTCCAGATCGGAAAAATATTCCCGAAGACGATCTTGACTCAAACCCGTATCCGTTACGGCCTGCTGCACCAAACTATCCAAGTTGTTCAAACCCCAGTCGCGGGATTCGAGCAGCGCTCGGTGCACCTGCGCTGCCAGACCTTGATCGACGTCGCGCCTAGCAGCCCAAACCGCAAATACGAACGGAAGCCCCGTCCACGCCTTCCATTCTAAACCCAAATCGTACGAATAGGGATAGACGTTGCTCGCAGAGAGAATCAACGCAGCGTCTCCTATTACCAAGACCGCATCGTGCGGCAATCCGGACAACGCCTCCAGGTCTTGCCGTTCAGCACGGGCCTCTACGAACTTAGGTTTCACTCCCCAGCGCTCGGCGCACAACAACTCCAAAAGATAAACTGAGGTTTTGGAGGAGGCAGAAACGAGTACGGACTTTCCGTCTAAGTCCGACCACGGACGTTTGGAAAACAGCGCGACGCTGTGAACCGGACCGTCGCACGAAATAGCCAGGTCACCGAGCAAATGGTATGCTCCGGCGTTTCTCGCATACTCGACAGCGGAAACGACGGACAAATCCAACTGGCCTGCCTGAAGGAGGTTGTTCAATTCACTGGGAGTACCGGTAACGATGTCACCGGGACAGTCGACCACACCGTCGTCGATGGCTCGATATACCGGATAACAGTTTATGTACCCGATACGTCCTACACGCATGGACCTAGCCTGCCTCCGCCAGCGGCGCGACTTGCGAGTCGGCGCCCGCGGCTTTGTTGTTCGCATCGTCGAACGTCTTGAGGGTTCGATATAATGCGTCGCGTTCCACCGGGCGTTTGCCTGCCCCTTGAATGAATTCAACCAAACCGTCGTACGACATCATCATCGGGGTTTCCGCTCCGGCTTCGTGGTAGACACGCTCGTACACCACGGTTCCCTCCAGGTCGTCACATCCGAATTCGAGTGCTACCTGCGACACAAACGGCGTAACCATAGGCCAGTGCGTTTTCACGTGTGGGATGTTGTCGAGGAACAACCTTCCGACGGCGATGTTTTTCAAGTCGTCATAGCCGGTGGTAGCTGTTCCCGTCCTTCCCAACTCTTCGCCGAGGTCGTTGTTGTCGGGATGGTATGCAAGGGGGATGTAAGTAAGGAAGCCCGGCGCTTCGTCCTGGAGTTTGCGAAGCATGGCCAAGTGTTCCACTCGGTCCTCGAGTGTTTCGAGATGGCCGTAAAGCATTGTGCAGTTCGTAGGCATTCCCATCTCGTGAGCCTCGCGATGCACCCTGAGCCAATCTTCCGCAGCCAACTTCTTGTCGGCTATTTCCATCCGCACTCCGGAACCAAACACCTCCGCCCCGCCTCCGGGAAGAGTATCGACTCCCGCTTCCCGCAACGCGATCAACACATCTCTAGTGGTCATTTTTTCGAGACGAGCCAAATGAGCCACTTCGACCGCCGTCAGGGCCTTGATGTGAATGTCCTGGTGGCGCTCCTTGAGTCCGCGGAACATGTCGAGGTAGTACTGCAGAGGAAGGTTGGGATGAAGACCGCCTACGATGTGGAACTCTCTAGTGGGAGCGCCGCCGGCGGCCTCTGCCTCTTTGAACACCTCGTCCAACGAGCGAACGTAGGCGCCTTCTTCTTTCGGCAAACGTGCGAAGGAGCAAAAGACACACGTCTTTCTCAGATAACACACGTTGGTTGGATTGATATGCTGGTTGGCGGAAAAATACACCCGGTCTCCGTTTATTCGATCGTTGGCAAAATTCGCCATCGACCCAACTCCCAGGAGATCCGGTGTCTCGAACAAGAGCAGAGCGTCGTCTTGAGTGAGACGGTCTCCGGCCTCGACTTTTTGGGCCAGCGGCTCCAGCCGCGGATCGGAGACCCGAATTGTCACGTCTACTCCTCGTACCGCCGAACCGCCAGGGAAACGTTGTGTCCACCAAACCCGAACGAGTTAGACAGAGCGATACTCACGTCACGTTCGACCATCTTATTGGGCGCACAATCGAGATCGCACTCCGGATCCGGAGTGTCCTGATTGATGGTTGGCGGAACTTTCCCGGTCTCGAGCACGCGCACGGCCACTCCGAATTCCAAACCGCCTGCCGCGCCGAGAAGGTGTCCCGTCATGGACTTGGTCGATCCCATTATCAACTTGGACGCCTGGTCCCCAAAAATATTCTTGACCGCCTTGACTTCGGCGATGTCACCCTGGGGCGTCGACGTACCGTGTGCATTGATATACCCGACATCATTCGTATCGAACCCGCCGTCCTTGATGCATTCCAACATCGCACGCATGGCGCCTTCACCGCCCTCGGCGGGTTGGGTCATGTGATGGGCATCCGCACTCATCCCATAACCGACGACCTCGGCCAATATCTTGGCGCCGCGCGCGTTGGCGGTTTCCAGGTCCTCGAGTATCACGATCGCGCTTCCGTCTCCGAGCACGAACCCGTCTCTGTCTTTGTCGAAGGGACGGGACGCCTTTTCAGGCTCATCGTTCCGGGTGGAGAGGGCACGCATATTTCCAAACCCGGCGACAGACAACGCCGTGATCGCGGCTTCCGCCCCGCCGGTGACCATACGGTCCGCCAGTCCGTCTCTGATTAAGCGGAACGACTCACCCAACGCATGCGCAGACGACGAACAAGCCGACACTGTGCAGTAGTTCGGACCGCGGGCTCCGAGACGCATCGAGACGAGACCGGAAGCCATATCCGGGATGAACATCGGCACAAAGAACGGCGACACTCGTTTGGGGCCCTTTTCCAGATATATGGTGCACTGTTCCTGGAAAGTGGTTATCCCACCGATCCCACTGCCGATGATAACGCCCGTTCTGTCCCCGGCGGCCTCGTCGGTCTTCCAACCTGCGTCAGCGACTGCCTGATCGGCAGCAGCCACCGCGTAGTGAACGAATCGGTCGGCGCGCTTTGCCTCTTTTCGGTCCATATAGTTCGTAGCTTCGAAGTCTTTGACTTCGCAGGCGAATCGAACATCCTGATCCGAGGCATCGAATCCCTTGATGGGCGCCGCACCCGATTTCCCCTGTAACAGCGCCTCCCAGGTATCCGCCTCCGTGTTACCGAGAGGCGTTACCATGCCGAGGCCCGTCACTACGACGCGTCTTTTCAAGTTCAATTACCCGATCTTTTCGTGCAAATACTTGAGAGCATCCCCCACCGTCCGAAGCTTTTCGGCGTCTTCGTCGGGAATGTCGATATCGAACTCTTTCTCGAACGCCATGACCAGCTCGACCTGATCGAGGCTGTCTGCGCCGAGGTCTTCCATGAAGCTTGCGCCCTCGGAGAGCTTATCCATCTCTACACCGAGTTCTTCGGCAATAATATCCTTTACCTTCTGTTCCATATCCTGAGTGTCGCTCATCTCAATCCTCTACGGTTGGGGGATTTCCAGTTACATAACCATTCCGCCGTCGACCACCATCACCTGGCCGGTAATGTACCCAGCTAGGTCCGACGACAAAAATACAACAGAATTCGCAATATCAGAGCCCTGACCGAGTCTTCCCAGCGGGATCTGTCCCATTAAAGCAGTCTTAACGTCCTCGGAGAGGGCATCGGTCATATCCGTTTCGATATATCCCGGTGCTATGGCGTTGACCAGTACGTTTCTCGAGGCCAGTTCGCGGGCGGTCGCCTTGGTAAAACCGATGAGGCCTGCTTTGGAGGCAGCATAATTAGCCTGACCGGCATTTCCCATCAGTCCGACCACGCTGGTGATATTGATGATTCTACCGAAGCGGCGTTTCATCATGCCGCGGGCAATAGCTTTGGTAAGGTGAAAAGCGCCCTTCAAGTTCACATTCAACACATCGTCCCAGTCCGCCTCACTCATACGGACCAACAAGCCGTCGCGGGTAAGTCCGGCATTGTTCACCAAGATGTCCACAGGACCGAGTTTTTCCTCTATCTGGCTTATGGCGTTTTGAGCCTGCTCGGCGTCGGACACATCGGCTGCGACTCCAAATGCCTCGATCCCGAGAGATTTGGCGGCCTTCTCGACCCGATCTTTGTCTCTGGCAATGAGGCCTACCTGTGCGCCGACCTCTACGAGCCGTTCAGCACACGCCAGACCAATGCCACGCGACCCTCCGGTTACAACGGCCACTTTTCCGCTGAGATCGATCATCGAACCCTATCCTTCGAGAAAGGTTTCCACGTCCTCGGCGGTGCCAAGACTCATGGCCGTCGACCCGGGAATAATTCTCTTGAGAAGACCCGCCAACACCTTGCCGGGCCCAAGTTCCACGAACAGTGCCTGTGAGCCTGCAATACTCTCGGCTTCTATCATGCATTCCACCCATCTGACCGGAGCTACTAGCTGTTGGTCCAGGAGGGCTCTCGCCTGATCCGCATTTTGAACCGCCTGGGCTTTGGCGTTGGCCACAACGGGAATCTTCGATTCGTGAAAGGTGGTTTCTTTCAGGGCATCCGCCAGGGGTTTACGAGCCGGCTCCATGAGCGGTGAATGGAACGCACCACTTACGGTAAGCGGCAGCACCCGTCTTGCTCCGGCGGCCTTGCAGGCATTGCCGGCCCTTTCAACCGCGCCGGGATCTCCGGAAATGACCGTTTGGTCCGGCGCGTTGAGGTTGGCTGGAACAGCCACCTCGCCTCCACCACCCGCTTCTTTGCAGGCCGCCTCGACTTCGTCAGTCGCGAGACCCAATACTGCTGCCATCGTACCGGCGCGCGCCTTCCCGGCTTCGAGCATGAGTTCGCCCCGCCGCCTAACCAAGCGGGCCGCATCTTCCACCGACAGTGCACCCACGGCGGCGTGCGCGCTGTACTCGCCCAGGGAATGTCCGGCCGCAACCATAGGCTGCAGGCGATCTTTTACCAGCGCGTGAACCGCCATAGAGTGAGCCAGAATGGCGGGTTGGGCGTTATGGGTCAGGGTAAGCTCTTCCTCGGGCCCTTCCCACATGATCTTGGATAGATGGGTACCAAGGGCGTCATCGATCAATTCGAAAACGGCCTTCGCCTCCGGAAATCGTTCGGCCAGGTCTTGGCCCATTCCCACCTTTTGGGCTCCCTGCCCGGGGAACATCAAAACCTGATTTACCATTGCACCACTATGCTGCCCCAGGTGAACCCTCCGCCGAATGCTACGAGGAGCACCTTGGAACCGGGTTTGACCAAACCGTCACGTACGCACTCGTCGAGCGCAATCGGGATCGATGCCGCCGAGGTATTGCCGTAGCGATCGACATTGACATAGACCTTTTCCATCGGCATTCCGGCGTGCTTGGCTGTTGCTTCGATGATCCGGATATTGGCTTGATGAGGAATCATGACATCGATGTCTTCGGCCGTCAAACCGGCGGCGGACAACGCCTGGTCGCAAGCGTCCGCCATGGCACGCACCGCGTACCGGAAGACCTCTCGCCCCGCCATGCTGATGAAATGGCTACGGTCATTGACCACATCTTGGTCTATGGGATGCGCTCCACCGCCGCCCGGTCGATACAACAGGTTCGCCAGATTTCCGTCACTCTTGATATAGGTGGACAGAATTCCTCTGTCGCCTTGGGAAGGCCTCACCAGGGTCGCACCTACGCCGTCACCGAAGAGAATGCAGGTGGCGCGATCCGTGTAATCGGTAATCGTAGAAAGTCTCTCCGCGCCTACCACGAGGATATTCTTGGCCTCTCCGGTGGCGATCATGCCCTCAGCCATGGTTAGCCCGTAGATGAAGCCGCTACAGGCTGCTTCTACGTCCATGGCTGCAGCATTTTTAGCTCCCAAGGATGCCTGAAGATCACAGGCCTGAGACGGCAACAGACGGTCGGGGCTCGCGGTCCCAACTATGATCCTGTCTATCTCATCTACGGTGACTCCCGCGTCTTGCATAACCTGTTCGCAAGCCGCCTTGCCCATCACTGCTATCGTCTCTTCGGGAGAAGAGATACGGCGTTCACGAATTCCGGTTCTCTCCACGATCCATTGATCGTTGGTATCGACCATCTTTTCGAGGTCCGCATTACTGAGAACCTTTTCCGGCGTGCATCGGCCAGTGCCGACTAATTCCGCTATTGGCCGTTTCATAAAAAGGCCCCCGAGGCGTTCGTCACGCCGGTGTTGTTTAGATGGAAGGCAGCGATAGCTGACGCCCATTCATGAGCGTCTACGGAACCTAGGTACACGGAATCTCCCCCTAAGCCTAAGGGGGCGACATTGACCACCGTGCCTAGTCCTCTACCTTGACCCGCTGCTTGTCGCGGTAGTACCCGCAGGTCGGACAGACCCTGTGCGGACGGCGCGGGTCTCCGCAACGGGGACAGGCCTGGACGGCTACGGCCGGGGCCTTGTCGTGCGTGCGCCGCTTGTTCTTGCGGGCTTTCGAAGTACGTCTCTTGGGAACGGCCATGTTATCTACTCGTCACTCTGAGATTTTAACGCATTCAATGAAGCCCACCGCTCATCCGTTTTCGGTGGGCAACTACAGGACCCCTCGTTGAGGTCCGTTCCACATTGCGGGCACAATCCTTTGCAATCTTCTCGACAAAGGGCAAAAGGCTCGAGACTGAGAACCAGTTCCTCGCGAACCGCATCCGTCAGATCCAACTGCCTGGCTCCTCTGGGAACCACGTATTCCGCCGGATCGTCCGCATCCTGGTCCTCGGTAAGGATCGCATTGACCTCTGCCTCGAGCGGGACCTCCCCGGCCACGAGGCACCTGCGGCAACTCATGCGGACGCGAGCTTCGATGCTCCCCCGCCAGAGATACCGCCCCGGGCCAATTTCGCTCACCTCTCCTGAGACGAGGACCGATTCGGCGAGTTCCGCCTCCAGATCATTCCAGATAGCGTCATCTGCAGAGATCTCCGAGGACAGATCAGCCGGGCCCTTGGCGAGCCTACCAATATCCACCCGCAACATAGCCTTTAAAGCTACCCGAGGCTTAGACTTGGGTCAATTGGCCTATCCCTGATTGTTCCTTAGCTCGGCCTCGGAGAAATAGAACGCCACCTCCCGCTCGGCGTTTTCAGGAGAATCGGAGGCATGGATGGCGTTTCTTTCCTTGGATTCGGCGTAGAGTTTCCGAATCGTGCCGTCCTGAGCTTCTGCCGGATCGGTGGCTCCGATAACCTGTCTGAGATGGGAAACGGCATCGTCCCTTTCCAGTGCCAGGGGCATGCACGGCCCCGACATCATGAACTCCACGAGCGAGCCGAAGAACGGACGTTCCTTGTGGACCTCGTAGAAGGCTTGGGCCTCAGCCTGACCCAACCTGGTCATCTTGGCCGCCCTGACCTTGAAGCCCTGTTCCTCCAAGTGTGCGAGGATCTTGCCAGCCTTATTAGCTGCAACCGCATCCGGTTTTATTATCGCCAGTGTCAACATCGTGCGTGTCTCTCTCTTCAGTTATTCCGTTAAGGTCCATACAGGAGCCTTACGACCCCTGCGCGCGTCAAAAGTCCGACCAAGGCGCCGTCGCGCACGACGGGGAACCGGTCGGTTTTCTTGTTTACCATCAGGCTCAAAACATCGGCCAACGTCTGTTCCTCGGTGATACAGAGAACACTGCGGTCCATTATGTCCCGAATTACTTTGGGCTTATTGTCACCGCTCTCTTTGTTCTCGGTTTCCTCCCCACGGCGAACCTGTTTCAAATATTTCGGCAGTGCTTCCCTAAGCAGCTCTTCCATACTGATCATGCCCAAGACCTCCCCTTGCTCCGTTATGACCGGAGCCGCCGGAAGGCGAAGACCATTTAGAATATGGGCTGCTTCAGAGAGGGACGTTTCGGGTTTCAAAAACCGAGGCCTCCGGCTCATGATATCTCCCACGAGCACCGAACCGGGGAATTCGTAATCCATCACCTCCTCGATCCCCACCACATCTTCCCGCCCCTTGGCCGACGCTACGCGTTCGCGCAACTCCTCTTTGCCGAACAGTCTGGCACAAGCAGACAGAGCCTGCAGCAGCACGGCAGATTCATCGTTCGGCCCAGCGATGACGACCACAACGCGGGCCGACTTTTCCGAAGCCTGTTCGAGAGCTACCGGTTCCGCCGTCACGCCCAGCGCAACGCCGGCGCCCAGCATCGCCTCTGACCGCAGATGAAGGATGAAAACGTCGTCTAGGGTAATAGCTTCGTCGGCCGGCGTTTCCGTGACCCGCTCCACCACGGTGGAAGGATCTTCGGTAAGGCCGGTCTCGGCGAACAGCGAGATGAGCTGTTCGGCAGCGTCGTGGAGAGTTTTTGCCGGCAGCGGGACGGCGATCCGCCCCGCCGACAGCAGGTTGCCGAGGTTCACAGTTAACCGAGGCGTTCTTTCAACAGCGGCACTACATCGGCAGGTCGCTTCATCACGCTTATGCCGGCTTCGGCCAAGGCTTCCATCTTTTCGGCAGCGGTACCGCTGGAACCGGAGATTATCGCCCCGGCGTGTCCCATACGGCGCCCCGGAGGAGCGGTTTGGCCGGCAATGAAACCGATGACCGGTTTCGTAACGTTTTCGTGGACGAACTGAGCGGCCTGCTGCTCGTCCGTACCCCCGATCTCTCCCATCATGACGATGGCATCGGTATCGGGATCTTGTTCGAAGGCTTCGAGGCAATCGATGAAGTTCGTGCCGATTATCGGATCGCCGCCGATACCTACGCAACTCGACTGTCCGAAACCGTTTGTCGAAAGTTGATGGATCACTTCGTAGGTAAGCGTACCGCTTCGGGAGACCAAACCGATCTTACCCTTCTTGCAAATGTTTCCGGGGATGATGCCGACCTTGCTCTGTCCCGGAGAAATAACACCCGGACAGTTCGGTCCGATCAGAGTCGTGCCGCGTTCGGCCAAATAGGGCATGACTCGCGTCATGTCCAACACGGGAACTCCCTCGGAGATGCACACGACCAACTCGATCATGGCATCTGCCGCTTCGAAGATAGCATCGGCCGCGAACTTGGCCGGTACATATATGACTGCGGCATTGGCGCCCGTCTCGGCAACTGCATCCTGGACCGTGTCGAACACGGGAACCGAGCCCTCGAACTTTTGTCCTCCCTTACCGGGTGTGACGCCTGCCACGACCTTGGTCCCGTACTCCATCATCTGCTTGGCATGAAACGATCCGTCACGTCCGGTAATTCCCTGTACGAGTAGCTTCGTCTTCTTATCGATGAAGATGCTCATCGTGCCTCCTTTGCCAACGAAACCGCTTTTTCGACAGCTTCATCCATATCCGTAAGGGCGCTGAACCCTGCTTCTTTCAAAATCACGAGCGCTTCTTTCTCGTTAGTTCCAGTTAAGCGAATCACGATCGGCACTTCGATGTCGATCTGTTTCGTAGCGGTTACGATACCGTTGGCAACGTCGTCGCACCTCGTAATGCCGCCGAAAATATTAAACAGAATACACTTCACATTGGGATCCGACGTAATAATCCGAAGAGCGCTAACGACTTTCTCCGGATTTGAACTCCCGCCGATATCCAAGAAATTTGCCGGGTCTCCGCCGTAATATTTGACGAGGTCCATGGTGGCCATCGCAAGACCGGCTCCGTTTACGCAGCAGCCCACATCGCCATCTAACTTAATGAACGTAAGGCCTGCGTTTCTCGCTTCCACCTCGGAGGGAGCTTCCGCCGACTCGTCCCTGAGCGCTTCGATTTCAGGTTTACGTTGCAGTTCGTTGTCATCGACCGAAATTTTAGCATCGAGTGCTACGACGTTGCCTTGGTCGTCAGTGATCAACGGATTGATCTCAGCCAGCGACGCGCCCGCACCGATGAAAGCGTTATACAGTTGCTGCATAACCTGTGCTGCCTGCCGCACCTGTTTTACGTCTTCGTACAACTTGAAAGCCAATCCCATGGCTTCATGCGTCATGAGTCCGAACCTGGGATCGACTGCAAGCTTGAAGATTTTATCCGGCGTCTTGGCCGCGACCTCTTCAATATCTACGCCGCCTTCGGGACTGACCATGAAGACCGGACGTTGAGTCTCGCGATCTACGATAATACCGACGTAACTTTCGGATGTAATTTCGGCCGCAGGCGCCACCAGAACTTTTTCTACCGTAAGGCCTTTGATCTGCATGCCGAGAATTTTGTCGGCGGCTTCACGCGCCTCGGCCGGTGTATCGGCGAGCTTGACTCCGCCGGCCTTTCCCCTGCCGCCCGCGTGCACCTGTGCTTTGACCACTACGCCGCGTCCGATTCGCTTGGCTATCGCTTCGACTTCCTGTCCGGTTTCTGCTACGTCCCCGTCCGGGACGGGCACGCCGGCATCCTTCAACAAAGCGCGCGCCTGATATTCGTGTAAATTCACTTAAAATTTCTCCATTATCGTCGTTCCTGTCTCACCGGCGAGGGCTCGAACGCCCTCTTCTAAATGGGCGATCACAGCCCGCCTGCCTCCTCGTTCAACAAAGCTCACCGCAGCCTCCAACTTGGGAGCCATACTTCCCTCACCCAAACCTCCGCGTTCCAGCATCGACTTCACCTGACTTGTGGTCAGCTTATTCAAAGGTTTTTGGTCTTCACTACCCCAACCATCGAACACCGCAGACACGTTGGTCAGAATCAACAAGGTATCGGCCCCCAATGCCTCAGCCAAAACCGCAGCCGTACGATCCTTGTCCACCAAAGCTTCTATGCCTTCAAAGCCCTTTTCAACCTCTATTACCGGAGGACCTCCGCCGCCGGCCGCTATGACGACCTTGCCCTCCCCTACCAGCTCCCGTACTGCATCGATCTCGACGATCCTGAGGGGTACCGGGCTAGGCGCCATGCGCCTCCACCTGCCCGCTCCGTCCTTGCCTACAGGAGCACCTCTCTTAAGTAATTCGTCCTTGGCTCGATCGGACAGGGTGTGTCCGACCGGTTTTGTGGCGCGCTCGAGCCTCGGGTCGTTCGCGTCCACCACTGTTTGAGTCAACACCGTAATCACATCGCGGGAAACTCCGCTCACCGCCAGCGCATTGCCGAGAGATTGCTGGATCATGTATCCGATCCACCCGGCCGTTTCAGCTACCAACACGCCCAACGGCAACGCCGGTACTTCCCCTATCGCCAACTCGTTTCGCGTCAGCTCATCGCCCACCTGAGGGCCATTTCCGTGAACAATCGCGATTCGCCACCCCTCTCGCACCAAATTTACCAAGAGGTCCATCGA
>Ga0224501_10003475_pt1 | contig 12391 bp, 12 predicted proteins | sample SF_Oct11_sed_USG_4_FD_169105 | JGI IMG/M metagenome (GOLD analysis project Ga0224501, IMG submission 169105) | Sediment microbial communities from San Francisco Bay, California, United States - SF_Oct11_sed_USGS_8_1 | ecosystem: Environmental > Aquatic > Marine > Sediment | place: USA... | reverse complement strand
AAGTGCAGCGCCGGGCACTGTTGCAGGCGTAGTTTTGCCTTTTCAACCGAGCCTTCGAGCTCACTCGCCAGTTTTTGTAATGCAGCTTCTGTGTCCGGTGTATTGCCCGACTTCTGTAGCTTTAGCAGTCGCCGGGAAAAGCCCTGCCGGTCTTTTAACATGCAGAGTTCCAGTTGCTGGAAATAGGGCTGTAGATTCGGTTGATTCATTCCGGGGTTTTGCCTGTAACGGGCAGGGTATTATGAAGTTGTCGGCGAAAGATGCAAGCCGTGTACAGTTTATGCCCCACCATGACAAAGCCGGAACATTCCGCTATTCTTGAGGTCGAATTCGTGCTTATGCAGTTGTGGGTTCAAATAATAAAATGTCTTTGGATGACAATGAAGGGGAGACGAGATGCAGGATTTTCTAGGTTTAATTTTCAATTTTGGTGTTGGCTTTGCGGTCCTGGTCATCGTGCTGGCCAAGCAGTCTATCAAGTTTGTACCACAGAACCGCGCCTACGTGGTTGAGCGTTTTGGCAAATACAATAAGAGCATGGAGGCGGGCCTGAACTGGCTGATTCCTTTCATTGACAGGGTTGCCTATGACAGATCGTTGAAAGAGCAGGCGGTGGATGTACCCAGCCAGTCGGCGATTACCCGCGATAATATCTCGCTGGTGGTTGATGGTGTGCTCTACCTCAAGGTGCTCGATCCCTACAAGGCATCCTATGGTGTCGATAACTATGTGTATGCGGTGACCCAGCTGGCGCAGACCACGATGCGTAGTGAGATCGGCAAGATCGAGCTGGATAAAACCTTCGAGGAGCGTGAGGCGTTGAATACCAATATCGTTGCCGCGATCAACGAGGCCGCCGGCCCGTGGGGTGTGCAGGTGCTGCGTTACGAGATCAAGGATATTGAGCCACCGCGTACCGTACTCGAGGCAATGGAGCGACAGATGAAGGCCGAGCGTGAGAAGCGTGCGGTGATTCTGGAGTCCGAAGGTGAGCGCCAGTCGGCGATCAACGTGGCTGAAGGTCAGAAACAGGCCATTGTGCTGGCTGCAGAGGCGGACAAGGCGCAGCAGATTCTGCGTGCCGAGGGTGAGGCGCAGGCGATTGTCGCGGTCGCCGATGCCAAGGCAAAGGCTCTGGAAGTCGTTGGTAATGTCGCCATCGAGGAAAAGGGCCAGAAGGCGATCCAGCTGGAGCTGGCCGGCAAGGCCATCGCCGCGAAAGAGGCAATTGCCAGGGAGTCATCGGTGGTGTTGCTTAGTGATGAAAAGACCGGTGCCGCCAATGTGGTAGCCGAGGCCATGACCATTATCAATTCACTAAATAAGAATAAACCCGGCGGTGTCGCATGATTGAATATATTCAAACTCACCAGTCGGGTTTCTGGATTGCATCAGGTTTTTTATTGTTAGTGATCGAGGCCCTGCTGTTTGGCTTCGCCACCATTATCCTGCTGTTCGCCGGTCTCGGTGCACTGATAACGGGCTTACTGATGAGCGCAGGCATACTTTCTGAAACCTGGATTGCCGGTATCTCCTGCTTTGGTATCTCTACCGGTGTTGCCAGCGCCCTGCTGTGGAAACCGCTGAGTAAACTGCAGAACAATAATGTTGATACCAAAAAACAGAGCAGCGACCTGATTGGTTACCAGTTTGTACTAAATGATGACGTCAGTTTTATGAGTAACAGTAACCACCGCTATTCGGGGGTAGACTGGAGAGTGGAGCTGGATGACAGCGCCGGTGTCGATAGCATCTCTGCCGGTCAGCGCGTTGCTGTGGCCTCGGTTGATGCTGGGGTATTCAGGGTTAAACCCGTTTAGGAAAGCGGCTTCAGGACGGCTATTCGTCCAGCGCCCTGATCACGCCGGTGACCACGCCCAGTACCTGTACCTCTTCATTTTTCAGCATGATCGGTGCCATGTCAGGATTCGCAGGTTGTAGACGGATGCCGTCGGGCTCGATGTAAAATTTCTTTAGCGTTACCTGCTCGCCATTGATTAGCGCCACCACGGACTGGCCGTTTTCTGCCCACTCGCGTTTTTCAACAATAATGACATCACCGTCCTGAATGTTGTCGTCGATCATCGAGTGTCCGGTGACCTTTAGCGCGTAGGTGTTTTTGCGCACCATGTTGGCGGGTACCTTGACGCGTTCATCGTGCTCGACACGGTCAATCGGCTGGCCGGCGGTGATCATGCCCAGCAGGGGAATCTCAACCATGTCTATCGATTCGCTGGCGATCTCGTCAAGGCCTGAAATCCAGGTAGGGCGTTTGTTTTTGGGTAACAGTAAACTGACGTTGCTCATTATTATTCTTATTCTATTGATTGGGTAGAGCATAAATATAGATGATATTGCTGGTAAATTCACAGCATCTGTGAATAAAATGTTTGCTAGCTGGATTTGCTGGCATTAACCGGAAGGAGGAGACGATGAGTATAAATGCGCTACAGGAAAAGGAAGATATGGGCAAATTGATATTGCGGATGACCGTTGGCATATTGATGCTGTTTCATGGTGTCGCCAAAATACGGCACCCGGGTAGTATGGAATTTATTAATACGATGTTGTCTGGTGCTGGCTTACCGACGTTTATTGCTTATGGTGTCTATATCGGTGAGGTGTTGGCGCCACTACTGATTATATTGGGCCTGTTTACCCGCTATAGTGCGATGGTAATTGTTGTGAATATGCTATTTGCCGTATTTCTGGTGCATACGGGGCATCTCTTTATGCTCACTGATAACGGTGGCTGGCGGCTGGAGTTGCAGGGATTCTTTTTGTTCACTGCTGCGGCGATTGTCTTTCTGGGCAGTGGTCAGTACGCAATAAAGCCTGACTGATCGAGCCTTTATTGAGGCCACAAAAAAAGCACCGGTCTTTACAAAAAGGCCGGTGCTTTTTTACTGGCTGTTTGACAATTACTTGAGTGCTTTGCGCCAGCGTTTGTAGTCGGTTTCAGTATTGATTAAATCCTGGATTACGATACCGACCTGGTATGTGCCTTCTTCCATGGTCTCACGGCACCAGCGTACCTTGCCAGAGAGGAAGTATTTGTATGGATCGTCCTTGAGCGTGATCGAGACATCAATGGTGCTTTCTGCGGGTAGCGGCGTCTTTAAGAGAATGCGCAGGCCGGAAGCGGAGATGTCTATGGTCGAGCCCTTTAATGTCTTACCGAGCAGTGCCGGATTCTGTGAGGTAAAAATAATGGTCAGGCTCAGCGCCTCTTTATGTTCGTGGCGTACATCTTCTCGGCGGTTATTGAAATCGGGCATAATTTTGGTTCTTCTTGTAGTGAAACATAGCCATATACCAGAAGTATCCATAAAATCACAATGTATTACTTCCCGGTATTTGGTCTGGTATCTACTATTTATACACTATCGGTCGATTTTCACAATATATCGTGCATGATAAATTGAAAGCTATATCTATACTGTGGGTAGTCTTTTCCGGGTTCTGGCAGGTAGCGGGTAGCGATACCTGAAAGGCAGATCGTGTTAATCTCTGTACAGGCAAGACAATTTTTAAGGGGTATTTATGCCATCATCATTACCAGAAATGCATATGTTACCGGAAGAAATGAAGGCAATTTATGAGGCTGTTAAAAGCCATGACCGTACTATCGCCGCGAAGTTGAATGAGGCATACCAGTCAGCAAGTTTTAATATTACTGATAATGCTGGGCCGGTGTGTTTTATGAGTTATGAACTCACGCGCGAGGAGGCAGTGCATATTCAGGAGTGGCTGCTACGTGAAGAAACCAAGGGTGATACTGCCGATGAGGTCCAGTATTATGGCCATCTGGTTGATATCTGGCGACCAATTTCGGGTGAACATCTGTAGCGATAAATATATTTAAAACTGCTATCCATGCTAGATGCAGTTTGTTAAATTAATTCTCTCCAATAAATGAGCATGGCGCCCGTTTTAATTTCTACCTCAGCCTATCAGGTTTTATATGTTCAGAATCCGTTGCATACACGATGCCGTGTTGCCTGTTAACCGTAATGCGATAGAGCAGATACAGCAAATTATTCGTGAGCAGTTTAGTGATATGGCGGACTATAAGGTCCGAGAAATCCCGGAGAAGCTGCATAACCCGATGAAATTTAATTTTCGTTCTGTGCTGTTTGTCTGCGATGATCGCAAGGGAGGAGTTAAAGGTTTTGCGCTGTTTTCCATCGAGCCGAACTTACGCTTTGGTTTTCTTGATTTAATCGCCCTGTCCAGTACCTCTAAGGGCGGTGGTGTTGGTGCTGCGCTGTACCAGCGTATCCAGGAGGAGTGCGTGAGTCTTGGACTTGACTGGTTGTTTTTTGAGTGCATGACCGACCTGCCCCAGGATAGTACTGATAAGGCAACGCTAAAAGAAAATAAGGCACGTATGCGTTTTTATGAACGCATGGGTGCCCGTCCGGTCATTGGTACTCTTTATGAGCGCCCTCGTAAAGCCAACTTCAACAATGCCTATTTTTTGATGGCCGATGACCTAGATAGTGGTCGTGAGCTTGATCGGGAAACAGCGAGCAAGGCCGTGCAGGCCATCTTGCGTCGCAAGTACAAAAAGACAATGGCAGAAAAACTCATCAACGAAGTGGTGGACTCATTTACCGATGACCCGGTACAGATACGGCCCTCGACCTATGTGAAAAATCGTACACCGCACATCTACCCCAGTGTGCCACGTGATAAAAAAATCGTGCTTTGTGTTACCGATGGTCACGCTATTCACCATATCAAAAATCATGACTATGCCGAGCAGCCTGTGCGTGTCAGCTCTATTCTGGAAGAGCTGGATAAGACAGACCTGTTTGAACGCGTGCAGCGAAGACATTACAGTGATAAACATATACTGGCTGTACATGATCGGCGCTTTGTGAATTATTTCAAGGAAGTTGCAATGAAAATTGATCCAGAGAAGCCACTGTTTCCTGATGTATTTCCAATTAGAAAAAATGTTGGTAAGCCAAAAAATATTCCGTCACATGCTGGTTACTACTGTATCGACATTTACAGCCCGATTTATCGTAATGCCTACCTCGCCGCGCGTGAGGCCGTCGATGCAACTATGACCGCAGCTCGATCAATTGAAGATGGCAGCCAGTTTGCCTATGCGCTGGTCAGGCCACCGGGACACCATGCCAGTAATGATTCATTTGGCGGTTACTGCTACTTCAATTCAACCGCCATTGCCGCAAATTATCTTTCCGGTTATGGGCGTGTTGCGATACTCGATCTTGATTACCATCACGGCAATGGTCAGGAAGATATTTTCTATCAGCGTGACGATGTGCTTACCATTTCTATTCACGCCGACCCGAATTTTGAATACCCGTATTTTAGTGGTTATAAGGAAGACATTGGTGAGAATGCAGGTATCGGTTATAACCTGAACTTGCCGCTGAAAAGGGGTATTGGTGGTGCTGAGCACCTCAAGGCAATACACAAGGCGATCAAAAAGATACGTGATTATAAGCCGGATGTGCTGGTGATCGCGCTTGGTCTTGATACTGCGCAGAATGATCCTTCAGGTACATGGAACCTGGTTGCAGATGACTTTCATGCCAATGGCCTGGTGCTGGGCGCGCTCAACTACCCAACCTTGGTTGTTCAGGAAGGTGGTTATGACTGCTCGGTACTTGGAAAGAATGCGCTGGCCTTTTTGACCGGCATGTGGAGTGGTTTTTACCAGCAGTAAAATACGGTTGACCTTTTTAGCGATTTCCTGCGCCAAACCAGAAATCGGTGCTTTTACTGAGAAACTCATCAAAGCGCATATAGTGTGAACCATCGCAGGAAAAGTTCAGGCCGACCATACCGTTAACCACGTTTAATGAGCCGGCCCTTAAATAAACATTTTCATCGGCAAAGCGTAAGGTTTTAAATAGCTCAAAGACTGGTATGATTTTTTCAGGCGGTACGATGGCTCTCTCATGATAGGCATGCTTTGGGTAGGCCAGGCATATACCCGGATCGATAAGCTCGTCAAAATTCAGGATGCGGTAACTGAATGGGTCATCAATCAGCCAGAGTGTAGCTCGGCTACTGGAGAAATGTAGTTTGCCATGAAATACACCGTGCTCGATCATTAATTCACTAATGGTCGGAATGATCTCATCCATGTGTTTATCCATATCGCTATCAACACGCTGTTGTCGAAATACCGCGCTTCGAATAGCAGGGTCACCTTTGATCTGCCGCCAGTTATCTGGTTCCTGGTAAATTTCCTTAATGCCGGGCAGTTCCCGTAAGTCAAAATCCGCACCAAGAAAGCCGATGCGCTCACCGGCTTCGTCACGTATTACCTGTATGGCGGTAAACGAAGGCCGTTTTTTGTTGCGGCTGATATAGGCCTCAGACAATTTAAAATCGGTTATGCCAATAATGCCTTCCATGTAGGGTCGGTCAATACGGTTTCGGCCAAAATGTGATTCATCTATACCGAATTGAGTAATATTGTCAGTAATCTGTATACCTTCTGCATCTAATACATAAAGGTGTTTGCAGAATGAGAATCCAGGCAGTGCCTCTGTTAATAATGTACCCAGTGCTTCGCGATTACCATGCAAGAGTGCGCATCGGTTAGCCAGTGTATGCATTTCTTCAGCTAACATGGCGGTTAGCTTTTCACGTTGCGCACTAATGGTTTCTTTAAGGTTGCCACTGCTCATGTACTGTTACCATTTGAATAGGTTTAAAAGTTGATAATGCAACTGTAGCTCACCATTTTGATAACACAGTCTGGATGCAATTAAATCCTGTATGTCTAATTGTTGAGCAGTGGAAATCTCTTAGCAATATCGTCACCGGTGAAGTTAGCAACCCAGCCATCCGGATTATTGAACAGACGAATTGCAGTGAATACCGGGTTTGGCCCCATATCGAACCAGTGCCGGGTATTTGCCGGTACCGAGATAAGGTCATTTTTTTCGCACAGCAATGAAAATACTTTATCGCCAATATGTACCACGAACAGGCCATGACCGCGTACAAAGAAGCGCACCTCGTCTTCGCTGTGGGTGTGCTCGGCGAGAAATTTCTGGCGGAATTCATCTTTCTGTGGGTGATCAGGATTCATACTGACCACATCATAAGACTGAAAACCCTGTTCAGCGACCAGACGATCAATCTCATTTTTGTAGGCCGCGAGTATGCTGTCGTTATCGGCAGCATCGACCAGCGGCTGGTTTGCCTGCCAGCGTTCGAAGCGAATACCGGCCTGCTGTAGTTGTGCGCTGATGGTGTCGAAGTCCTCTGTCACCAGAGAAGGGGTCTGCGCATCAGTTTCAGTATAAATAGTGAGCTGGGTCATAATGGATTAACCTGAACGGGTTGAATGTTAAGCAGTGTTAAAATGAATTTCATCAAAGTTGTGTGCGGTGGCATGATTACCGGTGATCACGTTTGGTTTACGTACTAATTGCATTGTACACATACCGGTCTGTGCAGCGGCATCGAGTTCTTCAACGATATCTGATAGAAACAGAATATTTTCCGCGGGTAGCGCCAGCTGTTCGACAATGTTCTGGTATGACTGTGCCTCACGTTTATGGCCAATATTGGTGTCGAAGTAGCCACTAAATAATGGTGTCAGGTCGCCTACGTCGCTATGACCGAATAGTAGTTTCTGCGCAGCGACCGACCCACTGGAATAGACGTACAGGGCGATGCCAGAATCGAACCATTTTTTCAGCTTCGGTGCGACCTCGTCATACATATGGCCAGTGAAGGCGCCGGCTCGGTAACCGTGCTCCCAGATCATGCCCTGCAGTGCCTTGAGTGGTGTTGCCTTGTTATCGTCTTTAATCCACTGCAACAGAGTTGCAATCAAAGTTTCAATGTCAGCGTCAGGTTTATTGATCAGCTCACGTACAGCCTGTAGCTGTGTTGCGACGCCTGTATCGTCCTGGTGTTCGCGTATATAAGCAGGTAGCTGCTTGCTGGCATAAGGAAATAATTCCTTGTGCACAAAATCGATTGAACTGGTGGTGCCTTCGATATCAGTGACGATGGCCTTAATGTTCATGATTGAGGCATTCATGTTCGTTCCCGCAGTATTTCCTGCCAGGCACAGGCAAATAAAAATTCTAGGCCTTCAACATGACGCCTGGCTTCAGGTAGATCTTTGCCCCAGGCATATAGACCGTGCCCACGCACCAGCAGACCTGGTTGTGTTATCTCGCCGGCCTGCCAGCGTTGTTGTACATGATCGGCCAGTGCTGGAATATCCTGGTTGTTATCAAAGATAGCGATGCTAATCGCCTGTTCATGTGTGTTGTTTCCGCTCAGCGCCTTCTGCATTTCGAAGCCCTGTAATTGAAGATTGCCTTTAGTTGCACGCGATAATACCGTTGAGGTAATTGAGTGGGTGTGCAGTACCGCGCCGATGTTGCTATCTATTTTGTATAAGCGAGTATGTAGCGCCAGCTCGGCAGAAGGTCGCAGGCCTGGGTCGAGGGCATTTCCATCCAGATCACAAACCATCAGGTCATCAACGTTGAGCAGTGCCTTGTCGCGCCCGGATTGCGTGATTAGGCAGTGTGCCTCATCGAGGCGAACAGAAAAATTGCCGCCAGTCGCGGGTGCCCAGTCACGTGCACCAAGGTAACGGCAGGCCTCGACCAGGTCGCTGGCTTTTTCCGGAAATGCGGCAGGGGTGATAATTTCTCTGGACATATTGCAGGTCATTAATAAAGGGTGCAGGTATTTTAAAGCATATTAATGACGCGGGTCATGTATGTTGCCGCAGAATGCAATCAGTTGATTGAAGCAGCTTATTCTTCTTCGGGCAGGTCTTTTTTGATCGCGTTAGCCATGGCAATACCAGTGGCGTAGCGCTTCTCTGGGTCTTTTTGCATGGCCTTATTGGTGATGCGTGTTGCACTGGCAGGCAGGCCGCCACGCAGATCTTTTATGGGTTTGTGTTTTTCGTTGGCAATCTTGTGTGCCAGGTTGCCGAGGCTGTCGGCACCAAAAGGCAGGCGGCCAGTGAGCAACTGATAGAAACTGACGCCCAGAGAGTAAATATCAGCGCGGCCATCGATATGTTTACCGATGATCTGTTCAGGCGACATATAGGATGGGCTACCAAGAAAGCTACCGGTTTTGGTTTTGACTGAATCGGTAATGCGGGCAATACCAAAATCGGTAATTTTTACTTTTTTTGTCTCAGGGTCATACATGATGTTGCCAGGCTTGATATCGCGGTGCACGATGTTTTGCTGGTGGGCATAATCGAGTGCTTTGGCAACGATATACATGATGCGGTAGACCTCTTCTACAGGTAACAGATTATCGGTGGTGGTAAAGTCGGATAGCGGTACACCCGAGACATAGTCCATGGCGATAAAGGCAAAGTCATGTTCTTCACCAACGTCATAGACGGTGACGATATCGCTGTGTGAGATACGACCTGCGGCCTCTGCTTCACGGAAGAAACGTGACTTGACAGTGGCGAGTTCTTTTTCCGAGAACTGGCTGTAGTCCAGCATTTTGATAGCGACACGCCGGTTTATTTTTGGGTCGATGCCCAGGTAGACCACGCCCATGGCACCGCGTCCAAGTTCCCTTTCGATTTTGTAGCGACCAAATTCGGGCATTTCGACCTGTGACATCACCAGGGTTTTCTGTGCCTGGCCCGGTGTGAATACCTGGGGCTGTGGCTCGGTGACACCAATAATGGATTTCAGGCGTTTGTCGACATCCCTGTAATTTTTACTGCGAGTATTTATTTCGCTGTACAGGTGCAGTGCCTTGTCATACTGGCGCTTGCGCTCGTAGCGCAAACCAATTTCATAGAGATCAGACAGCATTTCATCAGTGGTGTTGCACTTCATTAAATGGGTGGCGGCCGTCTCGTAATCGCCTTTCTCATACTGGTAGTGGCCAAGCTGGAACCAGGATTCATGCTGTGTCTGCAATAGCCCGTTCAGTAATTCCTTACCGGACAGGTAGATGTAGACGGCGAGGTGGCCGGTAATCATCAGCAGTAAAATATTTATTGTTGGCCACCATGTACCTTCAAGGATCAGGAAGATGGGTTGCGCAGAAACGATGCCAAGAATCAGGAAGGCGCCGAGGAAAAAGCCGCTCTGTTTTGAAAAAAGTGGTAGCAACCAGAGCAGGTAGATAACCACGCCCAATAATAAGAGAGGTAACAACCACCAGCTGGAAGCAGGGGTGTGGAAGGTGGCACCAGCCTGCAGGCTGCTGATTGAATCAGCGAGTACCTGTAGTTGTTTTGCATCCTGTCCGATAAGAATAATTTTATTTTTAAAATTGGTATTTGGTGAGTCTGCTGCAGCCTGTAGTGACTGCAGGTTGAGTTCTATGTGGCGATCAGTCAGTGCGGAAAAATAGGGATATACCTTGCCGGATAAATTGGCTGAGATGGTTGAATTATCCAGTTGTATTTTCCCGGTCTCGTTCCAGCTTAATTGTTTGCTATTGCGAGAGCTGCTTAGTACTGCAAGGCTAAGGTCAGGCATAGAAGCTGTTCTGGTTTCGTTGTACCAGATCAATGACAGTTCATTTTCTGCACGTGCATTGAATGGATAGACACGGTAAGGTAATTTTGTATTGATCGATCTAAAGGTTTCTGCCTTGGGCAAAAATATCGATGGGATGTATTGCCACCAGCCCTGTTGATAGATGAGTGTTTCACTGTAGCTAATATTATTTTGCTGTTGTGGAATGCTGGCGTATTGCGTCAGGAATACGCGCTGATCTTCAAGCATCCATGCCAGTTTGTTGCGCTCGCCTTCTGTAGGTTGCCATTGTGGTTCTTCATCAGCAGTTGATGTGTTTTTGGCTTTATTGCTATTGCTAGATTCATCTTCGACCTGCATGTAATCCATCTGTGGGAAGTCATCGCTTAGCCAGACAATTTCTGAAGTCTGCGATTTTTTAAGTTTGCGCAGGAGAAAACGAAATTCGCGAATACCTTCAGGTGTTTGTAGGCGCGCTTCATCCAGCTCTATGGCCCTGATATTAGTGGAGGGTTGTTGTGCAGGCAGCAGGTGGCTGGCGAGGCGAAACATTTGTGCATCCAGCCAACGTACATTACTGTTTTGTGATGACAGGAAAGTCAGCATAAAACAGACAATGATGAAGAGTGAAAAATAAAGTCGGCGATGCTTGTTCAATGAAAGTCCAGTTGGATCGTGTTATTAAGCCTGCATAGTATAGTATATGCAGTAGGGCCGGCGTCAATTTGAATAGAAGTTAAAAAAATTACTATTAAATACTAATATTCTTATAAAGAATATTGTGATTGATAAATGAAGTAATAATTGGTATCTTGTTCTGAATTGCCCACAAATATTTAACTTGTCCTCAAGTTAAGACATTAAATCATAAAATTATCCCTGACTAATATATTGAATGCAGTCGAATTTATTCGGCTGTAACTTATTTTTTATTTAAAAATAAGTTACTAATTACATGCTAAGGCATGGGGGTGGTTATGGCGTTTTCAGAACTAATGGCTATATGGTGGCCAGAGCGTACTGGCGTGTCTGCTTTAATCTGGCTTGGTATTATTGTGCTGTTGATGTGGATGGCACGAACACCTGCGCATAAAACAATCAGGAGTTTTAGTCTGGTTATACGTAATGCAATGCGTATGGCAGCCTATGCAGTTACCTCGCTTGAAAAGCGATTGATAGAACGTAACAGGGAGGTGCTGTTAAAGACAGGGCTGGAAGATACAGAGCGCTATATTGAACGTGAGTTTCAGCGCGTTGAAGATGTAGTGACCAGGGACCTGAGTGGCTATCCATCTCTGCAGCGTGATTTGAAAGAACAGATTATCCGGATAGATGAAGATTATCGTGCGTCGGCTGAAGTCCCTCCCGTGCCTAAGAATTATATCGCTGCCATAGAGGCGGTAAATAAAATTAACAGCAATGGCGATTCGATGGTGGCGAATGTATTGAAAGCGATTCACGTCACCATGAAACGCAACTGTGAGAAAGAAACTGCGGAATACCGACGCTCGAGTAAGCAGCGTCATAAATTACTCAGGGCGATGATGCCTTACTGGCGTAACCTGAGTAAGACACTGGAGAGCGTGGAAAAGAAAATAGTAGGCCTTGAAGATCGGTCAAAAGTGATTGATTCACAAATTGAAAAATATGAACAGATCATGGCGAGAACCAATCTGGCTGAAAGGATTTTAACCTCATCATCAATGACGCAGTTTTTTACTTCAGGTCTGGTTTTGATTATTGCCTTGCTGGGCGCCTATGTGAATTTTCAGCTTATTGCATTGCCGATGTCAGAGATGGTTGGCGGCTCCAGCCGTCTCGGACCAATGAGGGCTTCGGATGTGGCTGCACTGGTACTGGTATTTTTTGAAATAGTACTTGGCCTGTTCATGATGGAG
>Ga0224501_10003474_pt1 | contig 12392 bp, 10 predicted proteins | sample SF_Oct11_sed_USG_4_FD_169105 | JGI IMG/M metagenome (GOLD analysis project Ga0224501, IMG submission 169105) | Sediment microbial communities from San Francisco Bay, California, United States - SF_Oct11_sed_USGS_8_1 | ecosystem: Environmental > Aquatic > Marine > Sediment | place: USA... | reverse complement strand
GCTGAAAAGATGCTTTGTTATGGAGAAACATCATGGGAAGCCTGGTTGTGTGAAAATCTATCAGGACCCGGCGAAAAAGTTACAGAATTTTCAAAAATTGAAAATCTTGCCAGGCTCGCTGAATACAGCCCCCTGAATGTTCTTATCATCAGACGGACCGACCCTTCATGGAAGCCGATCCCTATGTTCAATCATTTTAGTGAAGATCAGTATGCAAAAAGAATGCCGTCAAAGGGTTTGATTACCAAAAAAGAAGTTCGCATGTTTTCAATTGCGCAGCTTGCACTCAGGAATGACAGTGTCATCTGGGATATTGGAGCAGCATCCGGATCTGTAGCCATTGAATGTGCCATGGCTGCCGATCGCGGGCATGCCTATGCCGTCGAAATGAATCATGAAAGTATTGCGCATTGCCGGGAAAATCTTCTGAATTTTGCAGTTGATAACGTAACTGTCATTGAAGGAAAAGCGCCTGAAATCCTCTCCGAAATACCGGAAGATCCCGATGCGGTTTTTGTTGGAGGAAGCAGTGGAAGTCTTTCTGAAATCATTAATACAGTTTTTGTACGGCTGAAAGTCTCTGGAAGAATGGTTGTCAATGCCGTGACGATTGAAAACATTCATGAAGCGCATGAAACATTCAAAAAAATGAGCCTTGTTCCGGAAATTACCATGCTGAATCTTTCCCGGTGTATTCCCCTTGCGCGTTTTATGAGATATGAAGCGCTGAATCCGATTCACATATTCTGCATAACAAAAAAAGAGGAGAAAATTAAATGAAGAATGGAAAAATTTACGGAGTAGGAGTCGGTCCTGGCGATCCTGAATTGATGACGCTTCGTGCCGTAGATGTTTTAAACCAGGTTGATGTGATTGTGATTCCGCAGAGTTCAAAATACATTAAATCGGTTGCCTGGAGAATTGCTGAATCTCATGTTGGAGATCATCCGGAACAGGAAAAACTGTTTTTGACATTTCCTATGTCGAAAGATCCTGAAAAAACCGGCCCGGCCTGGGAGACTGCTTTTAGAGAAATCGGCGAACGAGTTCAAAATGGGAAAAGTCTGGCTTTTATTTCTGAAGGCGATCCTCTTTTTTACAGTACGTTCATTTATCTCTTAAATCAAGCTGAAAAAAAATGGCCAGGATGCGAAGTTGAAATTATTCCTGCTGTTTCCAGCCTGACCGCAGTTCCTGCTGTTATCCGCACTCCCATCGCCGACGGCCTGGAACGCATCGCTGTGCTGCCTGCCAGCTACGGACTGGAGGACCTTCGCACTATTCTGGATCTATTTGATACGGTGTTCCTGATGAAGGTCACTCCTGTAATGGCAGAAATTATTGATATTTTGACAGAAAAGGGCCTGCTAAACCGTTCTGTTTACGTAAGCAGGGCGACGATGGACGGACAGAGTATCGTAACGGATCTGAACTTAATCAAAAACGATAAATGCGATTATTTCAGTATGATTATGGTTTCCAAAAAAGAAAGGAGCGGAAAGATTGTTCCGGATCATCATAAACTGATTTTTGCCGGTGAAAAATAATATGGGCAATGATCTTTCTGACATAAAAATTCGAAAAGAATATGCCATTTATGCAATTACCCGGCACGGAATTAAAATTGCTGAAACGCTTCAAAATTTTCTTCCTGGGTGCGATTTGTATGTATCGTCACGTTTTATAGATGAAGCTCCGGATCATGCCATTGAAATGGGACTGCCCATGGGGCCGACTCTCAAACGCACTTTTTTTGAATACAGCTGTCATATCCATATTATCAGCATTGGCGCTGTTGTCCGCATGATCAAGGATCTTCTGAAAGACAAAAAAACCGATCCTGCCGTTTTATGTGTGGATGATATGGCGAGGTTTTCCATTTGCGTTCTTTCCGGACATGCTGGAAGAGGAAATGCATATGCTGAAAAAATTGCATTCGTCCTTGGCGCAATTCCTGTCGTAACCACAGCATCGGATGTTGCGGGAACTCTGACCGTTGATATTCTGGGAAGGGATCTGGGCTGGAAACTTGACGATGAAGATAAAAACGTAACCAGAGGATGTGCAGCCGTTGTGAATTCTTTAAAAACTGCATTTATACATGAAGCAGGAGAACCAGATTTCTGGCCTCTGGATAAAGGATTGCCGGAATGCGTCGATTATTTTACAAAAATTGAAGATGTAAATCCGGAGAAATACGAAATTCTTTTAATCGCAACAGACAGAATCATTACTGATGATTATCCGGCTCATGATGTATGTTCTGTTGTTTACAGACCGAAAAGTCTGATTCTTGGAATTGGATGCGATAAAGATACTCCCTTTGAAATCATTGAAAATGGTCTTCATCATCATTTTAAAAAAAATAAATTGTCTATTAAATCAATTCGTGCTGCAGCAAGCATTGATTTAAAAAAAGAAGAAAAGGGAATTCAAATGCTCTGTGAAAAATACGGATGGGAATTTTATACCTATCCGGCGGAAGTTCTGGATGCTGTTCAGGGCATTGAAAATCCTTCTGAAACAGTAAAAAAATATACAGGTTCCCGAACTGTCGCGGAAGGAGCCTGTCTGCATCATGCAAGAGCAGAAAAGCTGCTGATCACAAAACAGTCCTATAAAGAGGATCATGATGTTCATAATATGACTCTTGCAGTAGCAAGAATTCCTTTTGGATCCAGAATGAACGAAAAAAACAAAAAGCGAGTCGGAAAATTAAAAGGTAAATCACATGCAGGAAATTAAATCTTCAGATAATCAAAACGGCGGCATATTGAATATTGCAGGAATCGGTCCCGGAAATGATCGGCATATCACTCCTGCAGCGCTGGATGCAATCCGCGAAGCGGATCTGGTCATCGGTTATGCAACCTATATCAAACTGGTAAAGCATCTTCTTGACGGAAAACAGGTCGTCCGAACGGGAATGACGGAAGAAATTGAAAGAGCGCGAAGTGCTGTCAGTGCAGCAAAAGAAGGCAGGATTGTTACATTGGTTTCCTCCGGAGATGCAGGCGTTTACGGAATGGCAGGTCTGGTCTTTCAGGTGCTACAGGATATGGGATGGGACAGAACACAGAATCCTGAACTTAGAATTTTTCCAGGCATCACAGCTCTTAATGCCTGTGCATCTCTTGTGGGAGCGCCTCTGGGACATGATTTCTGCGCAATCTCGCTTTCCGATCTTCTGACTCCATGGCCTGCTATCGTAAGAAAGATCGAGGCAGCCGCAATGGCCGATTTTGTAATTTCGCTTTATAATCCTGCAAGCGGCAGAAGGCAGAAGCAGATTGTGGAAGCGCAGGAAATCATTAAAAAATACCGTGGCGGGAATACGCCGGTTGCGCTGGTAAAGAGCGCCTACCGTTCCCGTGAAAACATTATCATCAGCGATCTGGATCATTTTCTGGACTATGAAATCGGAATGCTTACGACAGTTCTGATCGGTTCTTCTCAGACCTTTCTTTTTGACGGTTATATGGTTACGCCGAGAGGATATCAGAATAAATATACAATGGAAGGCGAAGTTCTTGAAGGACAGACACCTGCAAGAAGTCTGGTGCTGGATAATAATGGAATCCCAAACGGCGGCGCATAAGGAGGAATCATGGCTGAAGTATCAAGAATGTCCGGAGCACTGCTTGTTCAAAGCAGCGGGGATTATTATCTTGTTGGAGATTTAAAAGAGCCCTGTGATTTTGAACAAAACGGATTTCAAGATCCAGGAGAACGAGACATCATGGAAGTTCCATATGTTCGTTTGAATGTATCCGGTTCTCCTGTCCTTACCGAGCCTGTTTTGAAACTGAAAATAGAAGGTGAAGATTTGTGCAGAAAACTTTCGGAAAGACTTTTAATTAAGCGAAATGGTTCTGTCAGCGGAAGACTCTGGAATTTAATTCTGGGTTCAAAAGAAAATTCCGGATGTTCGGAAATTCAGGCGGACTGGCTTGTCGATATGCCAGATGAAGTCTGGGAAGCTGTACGGGACAGCGTTTTGCGGTGCGTATGAGGAGCAGAATATGAAAGTTTATGTAATTGGAGCGGGACCGGGCGATCCGGAATTAATTACAGTGAAGGGGCAGAGGCTGATTTCTGAATGCCAGGTAATTATATATACAGGCTCTCTTGTTCCTGAAGAACTTCTTCAGCATGCAAAACCGAATGCTGAAATTCTTGATTCAGCGTCCATGACCCTTGATCAGATTGTTGAAGAGGTAAAACGTTGTAAAGAGGCAGATCTGGATGTTGCGAGAGTTCATACGGGCGATCCTTCGCTGTTCAGTTCCGTTGCAGAGCAGCTCCGAAGATTCAGGGATATCGGAATCAGCTATGAAATCATCCCGGGTGTATCCAGCTTTTCCGCAGCTTCTGCAGCGCTCGAAAAAGAGCTCACTCTTCCGGAACTTTCGCAGACAGTAATTATCTCCCGCGTGGAAGGGCGCACTCCCATGCCGGAAAAGGAACGTCTGTCTGAACTTGCCGTGCATGGTTCCACAATGGTGTTTTTTTTGAGCGCAGGTCTTGTTAAAAAAATTACAAGAGAACTGATTCCGCATTATGGCGAAGATTGCCCTGCTGCGATTGTTTTCAAAGCATCCCATCCGGATCAAATGATCATTCGGGGACATCTGGGAGATATTGAGGAAAAGTGGCGTCAGTCCGGGATTAAATCCCAGTGTATTATTATTGTGGGGCAGGTACTTGAGTCGGAAGACTTTGCAGATTCAAGACTCTATGCAGCTGATTTTAAGCATGGATTCCGCAGGTGATTCTTATTATCGTCTTATGAAAACTTTAAGTATCGATCCGGAAAAAATTCCTGCAGCAGTGATCAAAAGAAGAAGGATTAAAGATTTTATCATGGAAAGAGCAGGCGGAGCAATTCCCTCAACAGAAGTATTGAGGGTGGTGTAAAGGATGTCAGGCTGACCTTTCTTTTTTGCGCTGATTTCAATTTTGTATGGCCCAGCATCGTAAAACTGATGTCCCCAGATCAATTTGCCGTCATCGCAGGTTAGTTCCGTTTTTAGAACGGTAATCTTTTTTTCAGTATGAAGAATTTTAAGTTTGTATGAGGCGGAAACAGGAATTTGATTTTCTGTAAATTCAGAATAAATATACGCAATTTTTCCGACTTCCGGAGTCTTCTTCTCGTTTGTGAAGTTGAAATTCGTATAGGTTCGGATGGATTCTAAAGAATCAGAAAGCGAAGATGATGGAATCATTTTTACTTTCAGCGCCAAATGGCCGTGTGAAATATTTTGAAAATCGGAAATGCCGACGGTTTCCGGCAATTTGCTTTCATGAGAAAATGTATTCATGGGAGAAAAAAATACAGCTGATACAAGAAATGCTGAACTGAAGGAATATTTTTTCAGGATCTGAATAATCATTTTTTTGTCCTGACTCTGCCTGTGAAGATCCAGCCTGCAATGGATCCTGCGGCCAGAAGAAAAGCAGAAAAGATTGTGAAATGGAACTTGTCGCTTGGATTTTCGTTTATCTGAAAAACCAGCGTCTTTGCCATGTTCCGGCAGTTCACGCAGTTTGGATTAAAATTAAGTTTCATTCGGTATATGCCGCGAATGGGAAAAATGTATTCGAATTCGAATTTTCTTTCAGACGATGTGAGCGAAGATGAGATCAGTTCGGTGTTTTCAACAATCGGATATTCCGTAGTGAAAAATGGACCTGGATCCGGCGAATGAAGAGTAATGCTGAGAGCAGATCTCGGAACAGATAGATTTTCAGGAACTGTTATGATGATTTTTGCTGATGTTTCTTCCGGAATAATATTTTTGATTTCAGGGATGAATTGAATGTGGATCGAATCTTCTGAAGTTTCTGATGAGAGACCCGTGAGAGAAGAAAAAAGAATGATAAGAATGGAAGGGAATGGATTCATGAATTTGAATCTGAACATGTATCCTTAAAAATCAGGTCCGTGAGACGGGCAACGAAAAAAAGAGGTCGTTGATGAAAAATAAAATAACAAAATATTTAAAACGAAATGCATGCAGTGTTCAGTTTTCTGATGAGGAAAAAAGAGGAGTGTACCGTTCTATTTATGAAAGGCGTGATATCAGAAGTTATCTGCCAGATGAGATCCCCGATGAGATTTTATTTAAAATTCTTGATGCAGCTCACAATGCCCCTTCTGTCGGTTTTATGCAGCCATGGAATTTTATTTTGATTCATGAGCGAAAGATTCGCGAGACAGTTTACGAGAATTTTCGTTCTGTAAATCAAAAGGCATCGGAACAGTATTCTGGCGATCAGAATTTGAAATACAGATCTCTTAAGCTTCAGGGAATCCTTGACGCACCGTTGAATATTCTTGTTACATGCGATACTCGCCGCGGAGGAGAGCATGTCCTCGGAAGATATACCATAAAAGATACGGATCTTTACAGTACCTGTCTTGCTGTTGAAAATCTCTGGCTGTCAGCACGCGCAGAAGGAATCGGGATCGGCTGGATGAGCCTGTACGAGCCTGAAGCACTGTCAGTGATATTCAATCTTCCTGAAGGCGTGATTCCTGTAGCCTATCTGACGGCAGGTTATGCTGCGGAGTTTCCAGAAGAACCGATGCTTTCTACCGTAGGCTGGAGAAAACGTATGGATTTGAAAGATGTAATTTATGATCATTTATGGGGAAAGTCTTTAAATGCTGATGCTTCAAATACAAATGCTCTGAATCATGCGAAAGGTAATCGAGATGCCAATTTATTATCCTCCAGTGAAGAGACAGAAAGCAGAAAGGTCTATCATGTGAGTCATCAACAGGAAAATGAAATAGAAGAAATCCTCTCTGAAAATATTCAAACTGAAAATACCGGTCAATTCCATGATCAGTCTGAAAAGACTGAAGCCTTTCAGAAACGTGATCTTCCTGAGACCATTCCATTATCTGATGTTTCCGGTTTTAAATCGTCTGCTGAAAGATTAAATCAATTGATTAAACCTGAAGGGAGTCTTGGATTTCTAGAAACATGCATAATAAAACTTGCAGAAATACAAAAGACTTCGGTTCCGAAACTCAATAAAAAATCGCTTCTTCTTTTTGCAGGAGATCATGGGATCACAGAAGAGGGAGTAAGCGCATACGACAAAGAAATTACTGCAAGAATGGTCTATCAGTTTCTATCAGGAGGCGGGACGGTCAATTCAATTGCAAGGCAGAATCAAATTGATTTGTATATTGCCGATATGGGAGTCGATCATGATTTTCAGGATGCGGAGGGTTTAATTCATGAAAAAATTGCGAGGGGTACTGAAAATTTTGCAATGAAATCTGCCATGTCTGAAGAACAGGCATTCAGAGCAATTGAAGCGGGAGGGCGTACCGTAAAAAATATTAAATTACCGGATATTTTATGCCTGGGAGAAATGGGAATCGGAAATACGACAACTGCAGCCGCCCTGGCATGTGCTGTCTTAAAAAAATCTCCTGAAGAAATTGCAGGCCGTGGAACCGGGATTGGTCCTGAAACATTCAAAAATAAAATTAAGACAATTCAAAAAGCTCTGGAGCTTCACAAAGGCTCGTTTCATTCGCCGATGGGAATCCTTGCATCTGTCGGAGGTTTTGAAATTGCAGGTATGGCGGGAGCCATTCTGGAATGCGAAAGGCAGGGTATCCCTGTTCTTCTGGACGGATTTATTACCGGTTCAGCAGCTCTGATCGCATGTGAAATCAATCCTGACGTAAAAAATATTCTTTTTGCAGGACACAGATCTGCAGAAAAAGGTCATCATCTCATGCTTGAATATCTGGAACTGGAACCTCTTCTCAGTCTTGAAATGCGTCTTGGGGAAGGGTCTGGAGCGGCTCTTGCTGTCAATATTCTTGAAAATGCAGTCCGCATCATGCGAGAATTAAAAACATTTAAAGAAGTGGGTATTGAAAATCCAAAAATTGCTCAATTTATGAAATAATATATATAATCTGGGTTATCTGTCTTACATAAGTAATTCTGAAATTAAAAAATATCATTGAATCTATTTGATCCGGGAGTTTGCAATCCAGATCTATTCATCCAGTCTTGAAGCATGGATCAAGCCCATATTCTAAACTTTTTATCTTGATCAGTAGAATTTTTCCAGTCGAAGTTCCGAAAATTATAATAATAGGAAAAAATTGAGCTAAAGAAGATGGATTGGGCTTTTAAGTATGGGAAAACGGGTAGATAGTGAATATAAAAGCATGTCTGTGGCCTTGACAGGCCATGAAAATATGATGGATGAGGGGAGCACCCTTGTCAGTAAAACAGATTTAACGGGAAAAATAACATTTGTAAATGAACATTTTTTAAACATCAGCGGATTTACGGAAGGAGATCTTCTTGGCAAACCCCATAATATGATCCGCCATCCTGCCATGCCGAGAAGCGCTTTCTGGGATCTCTGGAATAACATAAAAAAAGGAAAACCCTGGCGTGGTATGGTCGTCAATCGCTGTAAAGATGGAAATCATTACTGGGTGGATGCAAATGTAGCTCCTCAGATTGAAAACGGCAAGGTATCCGGTTACATGTCGGTCCGGAGAAAGCCTTCAAGAACTGATATTGAAAATGCAGAAAAACTTTACAAGGAAGTCATTGAAGGGAAAAAAGCTTTTCCATACAGTGATCAGAAAATGATCTCATTTAAGGGGCGGCAGGCATGGCTTCACCTTGTTTATGCATCTTTTCCCCTTATCGTTTTTCTTCTCTTTTATTTTGGATTTCACTGGATCTGGGCTCTTCTTCTGACGGGAATTTCAGGACTGTTTATTTTTACTTCTGGATTTATGATGACCCGTTTTGTATTAAAGCCAATTTCAGTGGTATCAGAAATGGCGAACCGTATTGCTGCAGGCGATTTAACTGTAAATATCCCGCATAATCGAAATGATGAAATAGGCGAACTTTTTAAATCGCTTTTGAATATGCTGGTTAATATTGCAGGTCTGGTAGGTGTCGTTAAAGAAAACAGTTCCCAGATTTCAGAATCATCCCTTGGATTGAAGGAAGCCAGCAATTCGCTTTTTAACGGTTCAGAATCCACAAGCAGTCATTCTGAAACAATTGCCGCATCTGCAACAGAAATGAATCAGACCCTGCAGATGCTTTCCAGCGGCATCGAAGAGATGTCCGTAACAATCAGCGAAGTTGCACGGAGAGCAACAGATGCCGCAAATATTGTCAAGGGAGCCACCCGCACTGCAGATGATACTAACATTGTTGTTCAGGAACTTGGAAAAGATGCAAGCGAAATTGGAGACGTGATTGAAAATATCGTAAAAATTGCATCACAGACAAACCTTCTCGCCTTGAATGCTTCCATTGAAGCGGCAAGCGCAGGTGCTGCAGGAAAAGGATTTGCTGTTGTTGCAGCTGAAGTTAAGGATCTTGCAAGACAGACTGCGAAATCATCAGATGAAATTCGGCAGAAAGTTCAGGCAGTTCAGAAGAGTTCTCAGAAAGCCGTTGATGCAATCGCTACTCTGATTGAGGTATTCAATCAGATGAATGAAATCAGTTCAACTATCGCCTCTGCGGTTGAAGAGCAGTCCATTGCTTCAAGAGAACTTGCATCCAACGTCAGTCAGACTAGCGTCGCTTCAAATGATGTGACAAAAAATATTAATTTAATTTCTTCATCTGCAAGAGAAGGGCTGAATCAGGCAGGTTTTGCGAGAAATCTCTCAGAGAGTTTTGCTGAGATGTCGAAGAAACTCTATGCAACAATCAGTGAATATAAAATATAAATGGATCTGATAAGAGGAATCCAATTTTTATGCGGTTGTGTCATGGGAAATTCAGGACAGATCCCTTAAATAGGATACATTCATTCACGTAAAGCAATCATTAATGAAATGATTTTAATCATGAAAAAGCCCCAAAACTCATGCAGAGTATTTTGAGGCTTTCAAAATTTGAATTCCGAATTGCTATAGAAAAGGGTGTTATTTTATTGTGCAGGAGAATCTTTGATTACGCTTCCGTTTTTTGATCCAATGTAATAAACAATTTCCCAGATCTGTTCTCCGCTGAGTTTTTGTCCCCCTTTTGGAGGCATGGATTTCCCGGGAGATTTTGCATCAGCCGGAGCGATTCCCATATTAATCAGCCGAACCAGGCCAGACTCGGTTTTAATTTCATGAAGCCAGGTCCCGTCATTAAGATTGGGGCCGAATCCGCCTTCCATATTACCGCCATGACAACCTGCACATGCTGTTTTATAGGATTTCTCTCCATTGGCAATGGATGCTGCGTTCCGGACCGGGATGATCTCAACTGTTGCTTTTACAACATTGGAATAGACCGCATTATGAAATTGTGATGCATGAGTAGTCGGATTCCCTGCATGGAAGTAGACTGCATAAGCAACTCCCGCAAGGAGAACTCCTCCAAATAAAATTTTTATCCATGATGGTATGTTATTGCTTTCGTTGCTCATATTCTTTACACTTATTTTAATATTTTAAATTCAAATTAAATCAATTTATTTTTATTTATAAAAATTTCCTGAAAATTCTGCATGTTTATTTCCAAGACTCATCAGATAGGCAATTAATGCATCGCCTCGAGTTTGATCTTCCAGTCTGGAAAGAGCGCTTTTGTGAAAAGCATCTGAATAAGGAACGCCCATATTCATTAATATTTTTACCTTCCATGAAAGCGCAAGAGGATTCATATCGCACCCGTCATCATTAAAAAGATATCCGTATTTATGCATGGATGCTGCTGCATTTCCGCTTTTTTTATTATTCAATATTGAACGGAGCTTGTTTTCATCAAGCTTTGCGGCAATTCGTGAAAGATCGGGTCCGACACGGAGGGAACCCATCAGGGCAGGTGAATCATAATGCCTTTCCTGTGCTGTAAATTCAGGGTAATAACCAGTTTTTTCGATATTATCAAATCTTTTGATTTCCCAGGCGAAAGGTCTGAGATTTTTTGTATGGCAGTACTGGCAGCCGGCTTTCTGGTAAATTTCCTGTCCTTTCAGTGCAAGTGAATCTTCCTGTGAAAGATTTGAGAGGGTTCCATGAGAAGTATTTGCCTGATAAGGAAGAATTACCTGAATGAGAAATCCCAGAATGGTAAATCCCAGAGTTGTTAAAAATATTTTTTTTGGACTGTTAAACATCATTTTATACCTGAATTTTCTTTGAAAATATTATTATTTCCTTTTATTGATTATGACTGTTTAGAAAGAATTACTTTCATTGTATTCAGAGCCGCCGTTGTAAGTGACACAATCATAATAAGATAACCTGCAAAAGCAAGTCCGTGAAAACTGATTAAATTTACCGTTCCTTTTGAGCCCGCAAGAAATGTAGCTTCTGACCAGTTGATAAGCTCTAATGCTCCGTCTTCTTTAACCGCACTGAGGTTGTAATATGACATGCTTCCCTGTAGAAATGCTGCTGCGACAATCACTGCAAAAGCACCAATCATTAACATCATATGAATTCGAACCAATCCTTCAGAAACTTTCTGGTTCTGAATTTTCTGTGAGATCAGATAAATCCCTCCAAAAATCAGAGGAAGTGCATACAGCGAGGCGTCAATACTGATATCCTGAGGATTCCACCAGGTCAGTCCGAAACGATCCTGGACAATTCTCAGCCCTGCCAGTCCTCGAATTACTGCATAAACAATCATTAACATGGTTCCGATTTTGAAAATCTTTGCGAGTGAATCGCCTGGGTTGGAATTGCTCTTAGACATTGTGTAATAAAGATTCACGCCGCCAGCAAGAATGGAAACGGCAAGAGCTCCGTTGGCTATAATTCCAAAAGTTTGAAGAAGCTGCGGTGCTGGTGAAAAAACCAAGCCGACTGCTCCAGATAGAGGAATCAGAATGATCATCGTTAAAAGCTGAAAATCTGCAAGTTTCTCACTGTAAATCGATGTGTTAAAATGTGAGGGAATAAAATAATATAGAGCGGCAAACACGGGCAGCAGGATGTAAAAACCAAGAACTCCCATTCTGTAAAATTCCTGAGCTGAGGCATCCTGTATGCCGTTAAATGGAAGAACAGAACCTGCGAACCAGTAAGGAAATGAGATATTTCCCAGTAAATGCGTTATAAAAATTCCAGCAATAGCAGCAATGGCAAAAACGGTAGATTTTGAAAGGCTTTCTTTTTCTCTTAAATTAAAACACATGGACAGCATTCCAAGCAGAAGAGAAAGCGAAAACATGGCGTCAGAAAACCATGGCATTTCACCGTATTCCCGCCCTTTATTTGCTCCTGCGATAATAGTAAGAATTCCCAGAACTACAGATGTCTGGTGAAGAATAAAGCCGCCCATTGCAAGTATTGGAAACCTGAGAGCAGATGAACCTTCATTGTTTTCAATAATATGATAGGTCGCAGAAAGGAAAAAAGAAAT
>Ga0224501_10003473_pt1 | contig 12396 bp, 13 predicted proteins | sample SF_Oct11_sed_USG_4_FD_169105 | JGI IMG/M metagenome (GOLD analysis project Ga0224501, IMG submission 169105) | Sediment microbial communities from San Francisco Bay, California, United States - SF_Oct11_sed_USGS_8_1 | ecosystem: Environmental > Aquatic > Marine > Sediment | place: USA... | reverse complement strand
ATAAGCACCTTGCCTTTCTTAATACCCAGGTCCTGCATGTTGGCAACGACGTAGTCCGCCATTTTTTTCATTCCTGGATAATGTCTTTTGGGATCATTACTAACCTTACCCAGCACTAATACCTTATCCCTTGATTCCGCATGAACTGGCAAGACGGAGAAAATGGTGAGTAAAAAATATATAACAACGTTTTTAAACAACTTTAGATTCCTTAAAAACAACAATGACTAAAAATCTACCTGTACCCGCAGTTGAGCAATGCCTGGTGAATCATCTGCACTGGCATCGCCATTTGCATCTGCATTATTATCATTATCGACCTTGATTAGATTTAGCATTAATCGGGTGTGCGCATTGGCGTACCAATTGAGACCTAGAGTGTGTTGAGTTGCCGAACCACCTGAAATATCCTGATCGTTCAAGTCCAGAGAACTTACTCGGTAAGCCAGCTCCCAGGCACCTGCCGAAGTTTTAGGTTTTATCCGACCAAATGTGCCCTTCTTTAAACGATAACGACGAGACTCGCCCGTCAATAACCAGCTGCCATACACGTACCAACCCTGAAATTCTAATGCTGGCAGCGCAGCGTCACGTTCAACCTGTGCCAACAAATATTCGCCCTGAACTGACCATGGCCCACTCACCCAGGCCATTTCAATACCATATTTCATCACATGACTAACATTGCTAATGTCACCGGTATCCAGATACTTTACCCCGGTGAGGTGTGACTCGGGACGACTATCAAAACCCACAGTCGCCGTGTCACCAGGTGCGCTTGCAGGATTGAAGTAATTTGCGCTTAACCCAAAGTGCAGAACACTTTGTTTCTCATGACTGGGGGCATAGACTAAACGAACTGATACTGAATTTGATTCATCACCCTCACCATCCTGATCCTCATCATAGGCCTGTCCAAAGAAACCAGCTCCGATATTCGTGTTTTTTCCATAGGTCTGGACGCCAACGCCGATAGTGCGACCCGGCGCAAAGGTGTTTGGCAAGGCCCGTTCCATGAAAGTGATGTATTTGGAGCTAGTTAATTCTTCGAGACTAAATGGCTGCTTGAACTGGCCCAGTTTCAGTTTCATGCTATCCCAACCCAGATATTCTATATAAGCATCCTTAACCTCTGCAGCCCCATCCTCATCAGCCACATCCAGGCCGAACTCATAAGCCCAGTCATAAATCGCCCCCTCCAGCTCGATTCGAGCTCGACGTAATTCTGTTCCATCGCCAAGGGTTGTTTGATCTTCCTGGTAATGCGCGACATCAATCATTACTCGGCCACCTAGTTCAAACTGATAACGCCCATCAGAACTGGTAAGCTTGATACCGCTACCTGACTCATGAACGACATTAACTGACTTTTCTGCTGCGATTAACTCATTGCCACCAATGGCAAAAACCAAGAAGTTAATCAAACCCACAGTAAAACACACGTAAACACTACGTAACTGCATATGCCGCTCCGATATTTAACAATTTTTAACAAACAGACTAAGGTGCTAAATTTTTTTTATCCGTAGATGTTATAACTAACCGGTGTTTGTTAATTTATATAATAGTATAAATTTTCAAAGAGGCTTGATTTGGGTCAATATTACATATTGAGATGATTATCATTATCAACGATATTTGATCCCGATTATTTAACAGAATGCTTACTTATTTGTTAAACACTGACCTGACTAATTCGGCAATGAGGGGAATGAATGGCAACGGCTTTGTGGCAGTTTTAATTTGACATGCGCATAATGGTGGTGGTGTTGGATATGGTCTGTCGTAATCGTGCACAGGTCATAATGAGACGAGTATTTTCGTACACTTCCTATTAAAATTAATTCACATTATGCTGTTCACATACACAGCCATCGCATCTGTGCGGTGGCATTACTGCTTTAAGCGATAACCGGTTTTAAACATCCAGCCAACAATGAACAGACAAATACCCAAAAACAATAGAATTATTGTCAGGCTTAAGCCCACGCTCACGTCAGACACTTCAAAAAAGCTCCAACGGAAGCCGCTGATCAAATAAACAACGGGATTAAACAGGCTTACGGTCTGCCAGAACGGCGGCAACATATTGATGGAATAAAAACTTCCGCCGAGAAACACCAGTGGCGTAATGACTAACAAAGGAATGATCTGTAGTTTTTCAAAATCTTTTGCCCACAGTCCGATAATAAACCCAAACAGGCTAAAGGTGATGCAGGTTAAAAATAAAAATCCCAGCATCCAGACAGGATGATCAATACGCATGTCGACAAAAAAGCTGGCAGTAATGAGAATAATAAAGCCAATCAATAGCGACTTGGTTGCTGCCGCACCGACATAGCCGACTACAATTTCAAAAAACGAAACGGGAGCAGATAAGACTTCATAAATCTGGCCGGTAAATCGGGGAAAATAAATACCAAATGATGCATTGGCAATACTTTGCGATAAAATTGTCAGCATCATCAGGCCGGGCACAATAAACAGGCCATAAGAAACATTATCAATTGCATCAATACGCGAGCCAATCGCAGATCCAAACACAACGAAATACAGTACGGTTGATAATACGGGCGATGCGAAGCTTTGACCAATCGTCTGAAAGGCCCGTTTCATTTCATACTTATATATAACGCGAATGGCGTAGATGTTCATTTTTTATGCTTACCTTAAACTAGTGACATATATCTTTTAACTCTGGATTCCGGCATACGCCGGAATGACACAATAGACTTTTATCACCCAATCCTGTCATGCCAGTACATGCCGGTAATAAATCGCTTCACAAGCCCACACATCATTCCAGTACATTTCAGAATCCACCGCCTTCACAAACACACACGTCATTCCGGCGTATGCCGGAATCCAATACCTTCACAAACGCACACGTCATTCTGGCGTATGCCGGAATCCAGTCAATACTTTTAACGCTATGCAGCATTCTTATTGTTATCCTTCACCAGATTAACAAAAATCTCTTCCAGTGAAGTCTCAAGACTTTTTACATCCTTAATCACAAGTCCTTCAGCAATAATGGATTTCATTAAGGCATCGACACCCGTATTCGTTTTGTGAGGATCATAGGTATAGATCAACTGCGTACCCTCACCGGCCAACTCCAGCTCTAAACTAGACAGGCCCGATGGTAAATCCTTGACCGCCGAGTCAAGCTCAATCATTAACTGACGCTTACCTAGCTTATGCATCAAGGCCTGTTTATCGTCAACCAATAACAACTCACCCTGATTGATCACGCCGACACGGTCGGCAATCGCTTCTGCCTCTTCGATATAATGTGTGGTCAGAATTATGGTCACGCCTGACTGACGTAATCCCTCAACTAGCGTCCACATATCTTTGCGTAATTCAACATCGACACCCGCGGTGGGTTCATCAAGAAACAGGATCATGGGTTCATGTGCCAGCGCCTTGGCTATTAAAACTCGACGCTTCATACCACCAGAAAGGTGCATGAGCATTTCTGATTTTTTATCCCAGAGTGAAAGCTGTTTGAGGATTTTTTCTAGATAGGCAGGGTTCGGCTTTTTACCAAACAGTCCACGACTAAAACAGACGGTGTCCCAGACTGTTTCAAATGCACCCAGCGTCAGTTCCTGTGGTACCAGACCAATCAGATTGCGTGCCTGACGATAGGCGCTGACATTATCATGACCATCAACCAGGACGGTTCCGGTACTCGCATTGACAATGCCACAGATAATCGAAATTAAGGTTGTTTTACCGGCTCCATTTGGCCCTAGCAAAGCAAGGATCTCGCCACGCACAATGTCGAGATTGACTTGCTTTAAGGCCTCAAAACCACCCTCATAGGTTTTACAAAGATTGGCGACTGAAACTACAGGCTGCGGGTGGCTATCCATTAAGGTTTTGATTTTATTCCTTCACTGATACAACAAGATCAACACGACGATTTGTGGCGCGGCCATCTTCTGTTTTGTTTGAAGCAATCGGTTTCGACTCGCCATAACCTTTATAGGTAATTTTATATCCGCCACGAAGCGAATGCAGATAGGTTGCTACACCGGTAGCACGTTCTGTCGACAGCCGTTTGTTCACAGTAGTTGGGCCAATAGAGTCAGTATGCCCCTGCACAATCACTTTTTTCGCATCCAGTTTTTTAATAATAGCGTTAACTTTTGCGATCAGCTGCTTGGAGGGTTCCGGAATACTAGCGGTACCAGTTTTAAAATTAACCCGCTTAAGTCGAAATACCAGATTGCTCCCCTGCTGATAGACCAGCGCATCATCTTGTGACAACTCTTTTTGCGCCTCTTCCATCGCCTGCTGGAAACGAACCTGTTTCGATGCGCGCTCCAGTTGTTCTTCCTGAGTCTTGAGAACTCCTTTAGTACGTTCAAGATCAGTTTCTTTTTTCTTCAATGACAACTGTGTGGTCTGCAGCGACTGCTTGGTTGTCTGCAGATTGGCCTTCAGATTACCGATATTGGTACTTAACTCACCCAGGGCGCGTTTTTGTTTGACCATCTGTACCGCAATATTCTCTGGTGTACCTTTGGCCCCGAGAATGATGTTCATCACATCATAGAGCTGGGTGGCACTGGCAATCACATCATTGACGCTATTCTTATATATAGATGGACTACGTGGGCTGCGGGCGATGATATTCATGGCTTCTTCATAATCCAGCGTTGCGGCGCGTAAAGACACAGGCGCCAGATCATCGGCATCATTCTTCAAGGCATGGTCGATGGCATCTTTGGCATCTTTTAATTCAGTAAACTGAACTGCACGTGATTCTAAAACCAGATAGGCTTTTTGAAGCTCAGAAAAATCTTCTGGCTCAAGTGTGCGACTAAACTGCTTGGTTTCGCTTTTTAATTCATCATCAATGTCGTCCAGAATAGCAATCAGTTCATTACTGGCGCGAACATTGGCTTTTAATGCAGACGCCCTTGCCTTGAGAATACGTGTAGCATTGTCTTTTCTTGGCTTGGCGATTTTTCTTGCATCTTCAAAGAAGGCCTTGGCAATTGCGGCATTTTCCAGAACATCCTGAGCAGGTTCGCCGGCATCCAGGTCTTTTTGTGCCTTTTTCAAATATTTAACCGCGTCTTCATAGGTTTCATCGGCCAGCACATCGATTTGATCTTGCTGGGCCTCCTGCATCGCTCGACTCACCTCGGAAACCGCCTGTACCGGATCATCGCCAACTGCAAGGTCTGCCTTTCGATGGCTGGAACAACCTATCATCAATGAGGTAATAATAAGAAACCAGAGGGGAGTAAGTAGATTCTGCATAACGGCTCTCCTTTATAATAGTTATGATTTTCAAGCGTTGCGTCAGGATCAAATCTGCCACAAATCCACGCATATGCCAAGCCTATAGTCCCCTTACAGGTATAAATTAGCAGTAATTCTTAGAATTAATTTGCGGATTATTTTGGCGTTGGTCGGTCATAGCCAATTCGGGCGGCACATGGCCATTTGAACTCACACCATGAAGGTATTTTGATATTTTCACAGCCAGATTTATCAAACCCACCACAATTTGTGAAAGCAGAACGTTACTGTCTTTAAACATATGTAAACCTGTGTAAAAAGACACTCAATACCAATCAATATCAGCCACAAACAGATATCTCTGGTAAAGATCATTTTCTGTTCTGCCGCTATTCATTAAGGGACATTGGTCCACACCTGTCATTTTGAAATTTTAAACAATGGAAATAAAGTTTTTAATACTCACATCCCCCATGCGCGGTAAAAAATTAATAACATTCATCATTGGCCTATCGTTATTTCTAAAAGGGATCAGCTTCTCTGTTTATGCGAAAGACACGGCCCAATATACTATCGCAGTTGTACCCCAGTTTAACTCTGTGGCCATTTACAACTTTTGGTCTCCACTACTTGAGGAGTTATCGCTTCGATTAGGTGTTAAATTTATCCTGAAGAGTCACGCAAATATACCCCGTTTTGAAGAAGACTTAATCAAAGGCAGGCCTGACCTTGCTTTTATGAATCCCTACCATGCTGTGATTGCCCATAAGGCTCAGGGCTATATTCCTCTCGTCCGCGACAGTAGCAAGCAACTCAAAGGCATACTTGTTGTACGAAAAAATAGTCCGTTTAAAAATTTGAATGACCTGCATGGAAGTGAACTTGTTTTTCCTTCACCTAATGCTTTCGGCGCTTCTCTATATATGCGCGCCCTTCTCACGAAAAAATTTGGTCTTAAATTCAGCTCTCGCTATGTACAAAGTCATGGCAATGTATATCGCAACGTAATCCTTGGGAAAGCTAATGCTGGAGGAGGCGTAGAACGAACCCTGAAAAAAGAACCTGAAGAAATACATAATGAACTACGAATATTATTTACTACTCCTGGCGTAGCACCACACCCCTTAACGGCTCACCCTCGTGTGGCACAGGAAGTGCAAAAGAAAATACTTCAAACAATTTTATCTTTATCCACTGCTCCTAAAACTAAAAAATTACTTATCCCCACACAACTAATAAAACCTGTAAAGGCCGACTATAAGCGTGACTATGAACCATTGGAAAAACTCGATCTTATAGGCACCGTTAAGTAAACTCTTGCCGTCGTTGTTATGTCAGTCACATCCAATCAAATTAAAAATGCTCGAAATTTAAAACGACATTTTTACCTGCAGCTAGCGTTTCTAACAACTATTGCGCTCACCTTTAGTATTTTGCTCTATGGCTGGAATTCAGCTCACAAACAGTCAAAATTTATTGCTGCCAGCATTGAACAGTCAGCTACCACATTGGCACAAAACATAGGCGCCAATAGTGTAGAACACCTTATCACCAGCGATCTATCATCACTAGAAACACTACTGCTTGGCTCAGTTCGCTTTCCAGGGGTAAAAAGAATCATAGTTACGGATATAAAAGGACTCCCATACAGTCATGTCACACAGGAAAACGATGGTGAAGCACGTGTTCAATTCGATGTTAAACAATTGAATGTTCCTGTAATAGATAAGTCTGTTACCGAATTAAAAACGGACCACATGGAGGTTTTATATCCCGTTATCAGCAACACTCTAATAGGCTGGATCTATATAGAAAGTTCATTACATCCTGTTGCGCAACTACAGGCTGATATCTGGAGAGACAGCACCTTTGCTGCAATACTTGCCTCTATTATTGCTAGTTCCATCCTGCTTTTCTATCTACGCCATCCTATGAAAGCGCTGGAACAAGCAACCACATTCGCTGACCAACTCCATCTCCATCGCGGTAAAGTGTTACCGGTCTATGAGGGCACGGAAGAAATAAGTCGGCTTGGGTGTGCACTTAATCGCGCCTCACAGAAATTATATATTCAGGAAGAACAACTCAGCACAAGTAATATGCAGCTACAGTCCGTCCTGAACAACGCCATTGATGCCATCATCACGATAAATGCTGAAGGCTGGATTAACTCTTTTAATCCTGCTGCTGAACAAATATTTGGATACCCTGCAAACGAAGTCATTGGAAAAAATGTATGTTTGCTTATGCCAGAGCCTTTTCGCAGTAATCATGACGGCTATTTAAAAAATTATTTAGAGGGCCGTTCATCTAATATTATTGGCATACGCCGTGAAATGATTGGCCTGCGCAAAGATGGAAGCAGTTTCCCTCTAGAACTTGGTGTTAGCGCCATGAATGTTGAAGGTAAAATTATGTTTACAGGAATTGTACGTGATCTTACTGATGCGAAAAAAGTCGACATGATGAAGAACGAATTTGTCTCAACTGTCAGTCATGAGCTCCGCACACCTTTGACATCGATTCGTGGTTCATTATCTGTTATTGCATCTGGTGAACTCGGCCCACTACCAAAGGAAATTCAGCCATTGATTGATATTGGACTAAACAACAGTGAGCGGCTTCTCCACCTTATCAATGATATTCTGGATATTGGTAAGCTTGAATCTGGCGAACTCAAGTTTAACTTTGAATCTCTGTCAATTGTTTCGTTGTTGCAACAAGTGATTGCTGATAACCAAATCTATGCAGAACAATACAATGTAAAATTTTTATTCGAACCGCAGGTAGATGGCGAAACAATGATATACGGAGATCGTCAGCGAATTACGCAGGTTATTGTTAATTTCTTATCTAATGCAGCCAAATTCTCTCACCCCGGTGACGCTGTCAAAATTCTAGTCACTAACCAAGATAGCAATATACGAGTGACAGTGGCAGATACGGGCATGGGTATCCCTGATGATTTCAGGGAAAGAGTGTTCCAGAAATTTGCTCAGGCCGACTCGTCTGATACGCGCAAAAAAGGCGGAACAGGCTTGGGCTTATATATTAGTATGGCCATTGTCAAAAAACATGGTGGACACATCGACTACAAGTCCAAAGCTGGCAAAGGTTCGCAATTCTATTTTGAAATGCCACAATGGATTAAAAATCAGAATCGAATTCAATCCGTCATGTAATGCATCTATAACTGCTGAACACGCTCCAGCATGGCCTGGGCATGCCCCTCAGGACTGACACCATAAAGCGCTTCAACCAACATACCTTCTTTATCAATAATGAATGTCGAACGCACAATGCCCATTTTCTTCACGCCGTTCTTTTCTTTTTCCTGCCAGACGTCATAGGCCTCGCACAACTCTCCACTGGTATCGGCAAGCAAGTCAACTTTCAGACCAAACTTATCAATAAAGGCCTGATGGCTATCGCAATTGTCCTTGCTGACACCCAGCACCACGGTATCGGCCTTATCAAATTCACCCATTAATGCAGTAAACTGATTCGCCTCGATCGTGCAGCCGGGGGTATCGTCTTTTGGATAAAAATACAGCACAACATTCTTATTCGCTTTAAAGTCAGCAAGATTGATCGTCTCGCCGTGCTGATTGGGGGTTGAAAACAATGGAGCAGACTGGTTTTTGTTAAGCATGATTCGCACACCCTGGTTTATGTTTAAAATAAATATCTGAGTGCGACATTATCGATTGCTGTGTGCTGAATCAATAGGTAATCGGTAGGGTTATAGTAATGATAAAAAGGCACAGTACCATTCAAGCTTTGTATATTTAGTTCTGGATTCCGGCCTCGGCTTTGGCATCCTCGGTAACTGCTCCCTGCGTTACTCTACCTCCTGCATCCCTGCAGTCGTGCGTCGCTCTACTACCTACATCCCTGTAGGCATTCGCCGGAAAGACACACCATCTTTTTTCAAGTTTATCCGTCATTCCGGCGCAGGCCGGAATCCAGTTACTCAAACAGTAATTCTTATTCGGAATCTGAATCCTCAACAAACTCAATAACAATCTTACTACCCTCTTCACTCACACGCACTTCATGCAAATCCGGCATTCGACTCATCAGATACGCACTGGATGACTGAATCACAGCATGGTTTTCCTGCTTAATCCCCTTGATTAAATTCATCACCACAAATCGCGCGCGCGTTTGTTGATCTGGTTCATTAATCAGCTCTCCCTGAATCTTCACCCCACGAGCCATGTCGTTATCCATTTTATCGAAAAAGGCCAGTTTCTCTGTTTCAAAGTCTGACTCGCGATCACATTCAAACACAGCTTCATCATTTACAAAAAGAGTTAAATTATTCATAGCCTTCGATCACCAAAAATTTCTCAACATAATATTTTTAAAAATTCCAAATTACTGTGCCTGTTTTAACTGCAGTATGACATCACCAATTGAGTGCGCACCCGGCGCATAATTGGCCATGCCCCAACCCGCGGCCGTTACTAACAAGGCTGTTAAAACAAATGGCCAGATCGTCTTCCGCACTGCCGTTTCTAACCAGTGACGATACTCAAGCTTGCGTAATCGACGATATAGCCCTGCAGCCAACACACCATCAAACATGAGTTCGGCAAACAACACCGGCGCAGAATAAATCACAAACAAGGCAGATAACAACAAGGAAACAACAAACACAATCAGTAGCAAGGGAATCGCAAACTCATCGGCCCCGGATACAGCATCAACCGTACCTGATACAAGATCACTATCGCCAGCATTGGCACTTTCCGCAACTGACACTGATGAAGCTTCCCCAAACGAGGCATTGGCCCCACCGCCACCAAAGGAACCTCCATCACCACTAAATACGTCAACCGGAGCATTCCCACCACGTGGCATGGGTATCGCATCAGCGACATCAACAATATCAAAATAATCGTCTGCTCGTGTGCGTAGCCATAACCACAACAACAGCAAAAAAATCATATACGCGAGAATAATGACCACCAGGTATCGCAACCACATGCTGGTCAAACCAAACTGCAATAAAGTGTAAGAAAAAATAAAACCCGAAGCTGCGGTAACTAACACCAAAAACGACATTTGCAGGCGTGGATAACCCGTCTTCTCAAGTTTACGTCGTATTTTCTTAATGAGTTTTGAGCGCGTTAATTTCATTGACTTAAACTATAACACTCGCGACATATTAATGTGTGGAATACCCGCATCCATAAAGGTGTCGCCACTCGCAACAAACTTTGCCAGCTGATAAAACTCAACGGCAGTAAGTTGTGCATGCAAGTAAACCTGTGTGTGTCCATCGCGGCGGGCGATATCGAGCAGTAACTGCAAGATTTTATGACCAATCCCCTGTCGTCGATAATCTTTAGCCACAGCCATGCGACCAAGTTGTCCATCTGCGACTAATCGCCCTGTGCCGATAGGCACACCGCTATCTTGATCGACCGCGAGCACATGACGACAATCGGGATCGAGTCCGTCCCATTCCAGCTCCTCGGGGACATGCTGTTCTTCGATAAAGACTTCACGACGGATCTGACTCAGGGCCTGTTCCTGTTCGGCCCAACTGACTTCCTTAACCTCGATGTTCATGTATCGTCTTCGTCATCAAGATATAAAAAGTATTCAACATCAATGAGTGCAGCTAAAAAGGTCTGCGCATCTTTATCATGCAAGGCTTTGTTCAGTTCATCGACAGGTGGATAACGATGGTTACAGACCAGTTGAATGATCGGCAACATGCTCATAGGATAATGCGCCACTCGACCATTATAGAAAAAGTGTATTGGCTGATTTTGATCAGACTGTTCTGAAATAAAATACGCCAGCTTCGAGGCTTCATTACGCACCAGCGGCTGACCGTCTTTTAACGCATCCAGACACTGCCCTACATCAACATCCGGAACATCAATATCAGGAGTTACTATCTCTGGCGTATTGGTAATGAATTTACCAAACCAGTCGCTATCCTGGAGTTTGTTATTGAGTTCCTGCTGCACCATGTCTTTAATCTTTGCCAATGCCGCATGACTGATTTCACCCGGATTTTCCTGCAGGGCTAAATTCGCATCCTGATAAAACCTGTCGGCCTGATCAGAGCCTCGGCTCTGTGTGTCCTGCTCCAGAATGTCATCCAGCAAGGCGCTGCTGAGTTGCGACACATTGGGCGCACGAAAACCAATCGAGATGGTAATGCAATCTTCACTCTCGGCGTCATCCACCGCCACACCGTGGTGAATCACACCCGGCGGTAGATAAAGCATATCGCCCGCTTCCAGCACCCAGCTCTGTTCAGGCTCAAACGACTTCAACACCTTCAGTTCCAGGTCAGGAATAAAATCATCATCCGTCACTGGCTTGTTAGAAATGCCCCAGCGGCGTTTACCCGAGGCCTGTAGCAGGAACACATCATAATTATCGGTATGGGGTCCGACTGAACCACCCGGCGCGGCATAACTGAGCATGACATCATCGACGCGCCAGTTCGGAATAAAACGAAACCGCTCCAACAGTTCAGCAAAATCGTGAATATGTAAATTCAAAGACTGTAATAACAGCGTCCAGTGCGTGCTCGGTACTTCCTCAAACATGATCTCTTCAAACGGCCCATGCAAACACTGCCAGGGATGATCGCCATCCTGTTCCAGAATAATGCGCGACTCCACCTCTTCCTCACAGGCCAGGCCCGCCATTTCATCCGCACTAATCGGACAGACATAATCGACAATCGCCGCGCGGATCAGTAAGGGTTTTTGTTGCCAGTGTTCGGACAGAAACGTGGCAATAGAAGTCGAGCCGAGAATGTGATCAGGGTTTAGCATAATTGATAGTCTAACCCCGTTTAAAGAAACTAAGCTAGTAAGAAAAGCTGAGGGTAGGCGTTCCCAAGCTTACCGCTCCCTGCTCACGCCCCTCACCTGCATCCATGCAGGCGACGTAGAGCATGGGAACGAGAACGATCTTAATTCTGGCGGTAATCAATACTCACTCGATCACCGGCAACGGGTCTGAATAAGTTATCGGCAAAGGCAACATGATCAGGGTGCTCACGATAACTGTCGATGACCTTTTCATGCACAAACTCAACCAGCCAGGTAAATTTATATTTGGCATTTTCCTGCACCGCCTGGCCTGTGATGACATGGC
>Ga0224501_10003472_pt1 | contig 12397 bp, 17 predicted proteins | sample SF_Oct11_sed_USG_4_FD_169105 | JGI IMG/M metagenome (GOLD analysis project Ga0224501, IMG submission 169105) | Sediment microbial communities from San Francisco Bay, California, United States - SF_Oct11_sed_USGS_8_1 | ecosystem: Environmental > Aquatic > Marine > Sediment | place: USA... | reverse complement strand
TATTGGGAAAACACTAAACTAAAACAATTTGCTGAACAAATTCTCTACTGAAATTATCACATTGAAAGGCAACCGAAAATGTCAAACAAAAACAGATGGACTCTAGTTGCCCCTTGTGGACTTTATTGCGGAGAATGTACAGCTTTTCTTGATGGGAAATGTGGAGGCTGCAGATCTAATGAAGGCTTAAGCAAGGAATATAGGAAATACTGTAAAATTTATCAGTGTTCAAGTAGCAAAAACTTAAAAATTTGTTTGGAATGTAAGGAATTCCCCTGCAACCTTTTTGACTTCTTTAAAGCTGAAAGATTAGAGGAAAGTTCTTGGTTTATAGATGTATGGAGTAACATGAAGCAAATTAAGGGAACAGGTCTAGCAAATTTCTTGAAGAAGAAAACAAGCTGGTTAAAAAGAAGGAGAGAATGCGCCGAGAAAAGAGGGGTCAAATACTGTGATGAGTGCGAGCAGTGGCCATGCGAATATCTGAAAAGGCCAGTTCTTGTTCCAGTCGACTTGAAGAAGTTTAGAGAGTTCATGATGAAGAATGAGTGAAAACGAAAAAGCAAACGCGACTATTTCAAAATCATCTGCACAAATTTTTCTGGGTCAAACTCTTCTAAGTTTTCATATTTCTGTCCTGTTCCAATGAATAGTATGGGTTTTTTGGTCACGTATGTTACACTTAGGGCTGAACCTCCTTTGACATCTGCATCCACTTTAGTTAGTATTGTTGCGTCTATTCCTACGCTTTTATGAAATTCTTCCGCTTGCATAACGGCATCGTTTCCGGTGAGCGAATCCACGGTTAGAATGGTTAAGTCTGGATTTACGACGCGTTTAATTTTTGCAAGTTCGTTCATTAGGTTTCTGTTTGTTTGCATTCTTCCAGCTGTATCAATTAAAACAACGTTTATTCCACGGGTTTTTGCATGGTTTATCGTGTCGTAGGCTACAGCCGCTGGGTCTGCACCATACTTATGCTTGATCATGCGTATTCCTAGACGTTTTGCATGTTCCTCTAGCTGTTCTATGGAACCCGCTCGGTAGGTGTCGCTGCAGGCGAGAACCACGGAATAGCCCTTCTTAGCCAAGAAACGTGCAACTTTAGCTATGGTTGTGGTTTTTCCCGTGCCATTTATCCCAACAAAAACTATGACGAAGGGCTCACCTTTTTTGCGTTTTTCTTCAACAGCCTTTAACAAGTCTATTTTGTCATTTTTAAGCATGATTTCCAAAAGCACTTCTCGCAAGTTTTTCTCCACAGTTTTCCTACGGTCTTCCAGTCGTTTAACTTGAACCCCGTCTAAGCGTTTTTCCATTTCATCGCATATTTGTTCCGCTACGGGAAAAGCAACATCATTTTCTACGAGGCTTATTTTAAATTCTGAAAGTACTGGGCGTAGATTTTCAGCTTTAAGCTCGGTCGTGGTGACCTTGTTTACAAGCCCTTCTAGTCCGGATTTCAGCCTTTCAAACATTTTTTGGAGTTTTCCCCTTTCTAAGCTTGGCTGCTAACTCTTCAAATTTCCCTCTATCTTCGTTGATTCTTTCCGCGACTTGTGCAAACTGTTGCTGAAGCGACGTCCTCGTTTTCTCAAGGTCTTCTAAACGTTTTTTAACGATTTCCTTTGCCTCTTGCAACGTTTTTTCAACCGAAACTCCTGCACCCATTCCAACGATTACTTTATTCGGATTATCGAGTTTTGCTTTGATGTAGGAGTTGCCGCCTATTGGAACGAGAAGTTCTGAGTTTTCCTCTTCTTTCTCTAAACCTTCCAAGGTCATGTCCGCGTAGGTTAAGTCTGTTATGACAGCGTTTACCATATTACTCCTAGACCGTATGGCTTCCGCAGTTTGTTCAAGAAATCGCAACTCAACGCTTAATCTCCGAATTTCCTCTTCAACTTTACTTGCCAACTTCCTCTTCTCCAACAACCAGTTTTTTCAACAATGGATTTTCTATCTCTTGAGGCGGAACCTCTTCAACCTTCACTATTTTTATGTGAAAACGTTTTACACGATGTTTACTGCCTAATTCGGCGTAAACCTTTTCCACGGCATGCTCAGGCTTAACGGCGACTACCTCCTTTCTGAAGGAAGTTTCTAAGTTTGGCTTTCGAATTTCACCTATTACTCTGAAAACTTTCACTTCACTCATCTTCCTTCACAACATCAAAAGCATGCCCGATTATAAACATCTCGGGTCCAGTCGTCAATAAACCCGCCACAGCCGCATAACGGTTACTAATTAAACCAGTGCCAACATAAGGTATCCCACAATTAATAGTGCCAACATCAACCGGAACCTTCAGCACATCCTCCAAGGGTTTCCGCTCCGAATCCTTCAACAAAGGATGTGCCAAAACCCCTTTATTTGTTGCAACAGCCAACGACCCAACATACGGTAAGCCAGCAACTTCACCTGGCACAACTTCAACACCCAAAGTTTCAGAAATTTTTTTAATTTCCGATGCTTTCAATAGTCGGTCAACGACTGCACCGTAGTCATTTGCTAAAACTATGTTTCCGTATGCGGTTTTCTTTGTTTCCATTACTGTTATGTTTCCTTCAAAAGTGGATTTTATGGCTTCAAGCTCTTCCTCTCGAATGTAGTGTGGAAGCAGTATTCCGTTTGAATTTGCACATGCAAGCGCACCAGCCAGAACCGAGCCGCCAATTGTTGTGTGTATTAGCTTAACTTTCAGCCATTTTCCTAGTCTTTCAGCTTTTTTAGGTGGAACCCATTTTGGAACTATAAGTATTTCATCCGTAACCAGCGAGTATACGCCTATGCTTGCACTTCCAACAAGACTGGATAGGTAAATGGCCAAGGATTAATCTCCTTCAGCCAAATAAACAGTAACGTTGCCCTCTTTATCTTTTGCAGCCCGCACTCGGATTTTTCGTGGAGGCTTCTCTATACCCCTTATCCAAACCCTTTCATTCACCTCATTACTAATAACAAGTCTTTTAGGTTCTTCTTCCTCCATTTCCCCCTCTCTACGTGCCTCCAACTTCATATGTCTCGTTAGAAAAGCCTTAATTATCCGTATTGCCTTTGGCGCTCTTTTATTGGGTGGTGCAATCCAAGCTTTGCTTAGCGGGATTGTGTAAATTTTTTCTTCTACTATTTCTTCTTCCTTTAGTCTCTCTTCTCGTGGCGGTGGTTTAACCTCTTCTTCTATGGGCGTGGGCATCTCTTCTTCTGCTTCAACAGCCGCTTCCTCTACAATTTCCTCTTCCTTTTCTAGGATTTCTTCAGCCTTTTCTTCGCTTTCCACTTCCTCAGCAGTTTCAGTTAACTCTGTTTGTTCTTCGTTTGTTTTCTGCTTTTCCTCTTCGTTTTCTTCTTTCACCGAGCGGTTCACTCCTTTAAGCCTTTATTTTTCTGGTTCTCCAATGCCTTCTTTTAGGATGTGTTCGGAATTTTCCGGCTGTTTTGGCTATAACCCATGTTGGAACTGCTTTTCTCTGTTTTCCTGCTTTTGATAGTCTCCGTTTTTTCGCTGTTGGTTTGTTTCGAGCCATGTTTATATCCTTCTTATTTTTGTTTCACGCTTGTGAGCTTGCAGTTGGACAAGTATTTGCTTTAGTTGTGCGTCTGTTAGAGGTATTGGTAGTTTTCCTTGCTGTGCCAGTTGGATTAGCTGTAACTCTAGCTGGTCTGTGAATTCTGGTCTAACCATTTTTAGGTTCGCCAGTCTTTGTCTGGCTTCTGGAGCCAAAATTCTTTTGAGTAAGGCTTGCTTCTGCAATTCCAGCTGCTGTTGTATCTGCGCTTTTCTCTGCTCTTCAGCCATTTTCTGCTGTAACGCCAAAAGTTTTCTCTTACGAAGCTCTTCCAGTTCATCCTCTGACATTTCACCCATCTCTCTGATACTTCTCTAACTCAGGAAGCTCTTTCGCCAATCCCTTTTTAAGCTCTTCAGCTAGCTCCTGTAAAAGCTTTCTCCCTTCCCGCGTTACTCTTCTTCCACGAGTTTTGAATGTTTCAATTAAACCTGCGGCTTCCAACTGTTGTAAGGCTTTCCTTATTACTGCCCCGCTTGCTTTGGCTGCATGTTCTGGTCTGACGCCGTAATCTTTTCTTCCTCCATACTCAGCCCTTAACTTTTCCACGCCTACTGGTCCATGAACGTAAATCTTTCGCAGCAAAGAAGCACATCGAATATACCACCAGTCTAGGTTTTGCGGTTGCCTTTGAATATGTGTACCCGTTTTTACAATGCTCGCCCATGGAGGCGGGTTTATCTCGTCCACATTTTCTTTTAGATACTTAGCTACTTTTTCGATAAATTTGGACGCTGGAACATCATAGGGGGTTATCAAGACGCATTATCCTCTTAGCTTTTCCTTCAGTAAATCATGAAGCCAAATATAAAGGCTTTCACTTTCTACGACGTTTATAAAGCATGAATGTGTGCCCCCTCACTTCCACCAATGATGCTTCTGTTTGCTCAGCGATTCTTGAGGCAATTTGTTTGGCTTCGTCTTCTTGAAGGGCAGTTTTCAAAATTTTAATCTTAACCATCTCCCTCTTCTCTAACTGTTTCTCAATTTCCTTCAACAATTCTTGTGAAACTTTGTTTTTACCAATCCATACAGTGGGTTTTTCTCCGCTCAGTCTGCGTTTGATGCGACGTTTCATCCCAGCAGTTAACTTACTCATGGCTTTGGTTTCTCCTCCCTTTTCTTAGCGGTATCCGCATTTGCTTACCACATTTTAGGCATGTAATTACCACGTGGGGTTCTCTCCTCTGCTTTACCCGCACACGACAATTCACACCGGGCAAAATAAAGCTTTTACAATGCCGACAAACTTGGCGCCTATACTCCCTTGGCAAACGAACCTTAGCCCCCATGGCTATTTTTCTAGCTATGTCCACATAACGCTGCGCCAACGCAGGGTCTTCATGAAAAATTTCCTTTGCCAAACGGAAAAGCGTTCGAATACGCTGCAATGCTATGTGCTTAGTGGCGGCATCCATCCCTTACACATTACCCCCAACAAACTATACACGTCCTTAACGAAATTAGCCTTTTCATCAAAGCTTTAAACCTCAAACTTTCTTTTGAACCTAGAAATGGCTAAACTTGATTGTGTTAAAAAGATATTTATCTTGGTGCGCTTCGTTGAAAACGCATATTTGCACCAATCAAATGTAAAATCCCATAGCCATCAACAAAGACTAAGGTTGACATGAAAGAATGGCGCCCCAGCCGGGTGTTTCTTACAGCGCTTTCTTGAGTGATTTTATGTAGTTATGGATGATTTGTTCAAAATCTTTCTTTCCTCTCTTGGGATTGTAGTTCAAGAGTTTTCTTGCTTTACTGATATCAACAGATATCATTCGATTAGTTGGGTCGGAAACAACTTCAATAGAACTGTTTGAGTTGGCTTTTCTGATTATAAATCGAGCGAGTTCAAGTTCGTCGAATTTGTAAGGGCCTCCTATGTTGAAGATTTGGCCGTATGCTTTTTCGTTTAGGGTTACGAGTAAGTAAGCTTGAACTACGTCTTCTATGTGGGCGTATTGTCCTCCAGCGCCTTCTATAACTTGTAACGGTTTTCCTTCTAGCGCTCGATGCACAAGTTCTCTCAAGTGGAATCTGTCTGGTCGAATGACTCCGTGAAGCCGTAATATTGTTACTGGAAGCCCCAGTTGGAAGTGGTATAATAAGCAGTATCGTTCTGTTGCCAGTTTGGTTATTCCATAAATCCGCCCGCCGATAGTAACGTTTTCGGGATGACAACATGATTCTTCATTAAGGTTTTTGTCTTCTTGTACTCCATAAACGACTGCTGAACTTGTATATATGAACTGTTTTACATGATGCTTTCTTGATGCTTCTAGGAGATATGCTGTTCCAGTTATGTTTTCAATGAATTCTTTCAATGTGTCTTCAAAACGAAATGGGTCGTAAACTTCATGCCCCGCGCGGGGCGCATGCGCTAGGTGGTACAAAACGTCAACATCCTTAACTGCTCTGTCAACCACCTTTTTGTCAAGCATACTGCCAATAACGAAATCAACGTTTGGGTGTCGGATGTCGGCAAGAAAGCGTTTGTCCAGGTCGAGAACTCTCACCTTGTTACCAGCGTTCAATAAGACTTTTACAAGGTAAGAACCAACAAAGCCAGCTCCACCAACAACCAGAGCTTTCATGGAAATTCACCTCTGAATGTCATTTAAAACTTGAGGATATTAACTTTAGGTTTCAAGAAAACCACTCATATAACGACGTCTCTAAATGTAAACTACAAATTTACAGACCTTGTCTCCAAGGCCAATGGACTTCTCTAATTCAACGTTCACGGGTTTTTTCAACAATGTTTCAAAAATTTTTTTCACCCAGCCTCTAGAACAGTAGCAAAACGTTCCTGTAAGATCTACCACTTTATTTCTCACAAGGGGACAACCACACTTAACGCATGTAGATTGAATAATGTTGCCCTTTCGGGTCCAAGTGCTACACCAAGGAATTTCCTTGTTCATCCTCGTGAGAATTTCATCCTCATCAGCCGCCTCTTCAGCGATTCTTTTGGCGATCTTGAGGCTTCCCGCTACCGCGCAAGCTTCACCACTTATTTCCATGATTTTCTGTCTAGTCTCTAAGTCAACTTCGTCTAAACCCTTTATGATTGAGTTAATCACTCTACCTGCACGCTTCAGCAATTTCGTCTTTTCGTCAAGTTCATTTAACATCATTTTCCCTCTTACAGCTTGTATCGTGCACAATTCAATTTAACGCATTGCTTTTCTTTCTTCTGCTTTCTACTAAGATTTCGTCAGAGAAGGCTTAAATATTTTCTACTACTGTCTGGTTGTAGAAAGGTAGCAATAAGAAATGAATGAACATACAAGTTGCTGTTCGACATCAACTATTAACCGAGAGAAAAACATGGATATTTTTAAGACTATAGAGGTTAGGCGTAGCGTTCGAAAATACAAACCTGAGGCAGTTTCGGATGAAGATTTAAAAATAATCTTGCAAGCCGCCCGACTTGCGCCATCCGCACGTAATGCTCAGCCGTGGCGTTTCATTGTTGTAAGAGATCACAAGATGAAGGAGTTTCTTGCACAGTCTGTTGGAAATCAAAATTTTGTTGCGGGCGCTAGTGTTGTCGTAGTGGTTCTTGGAGACTCGGACATAGCACCGTATTGGTACTTGCAGGATCCAATGATTGCTACTGAACATTTGGTATTGGCTGCAACCGCCTTGGGTTATGGGTCTTGTTGGATAGGAGCGCTCGCCGATTGGGTCCCAGAGAATACTGGTAAGGTTAAGCAAGCCCTGCAGATACCTGAAAATTTATCCATTGTCTGTCTTGTGACAATAGGAATTCCTGATGAAAACCCTCCGCCTAGACCGAGGAAAAATCTTCAAGAAATCTGCTTTGATGAAATGTATGGCAAACCATTAAAATTCCATTAATCTTTCTTGATGAGAAATTGTAGTCGCCGTGTGCACAGTTTCTCTGACAATTAAACGTAAATCGCAGCCTGTTTCTCTAATTCCTCCGAATCTATGGCATCGAGCCAAACCAAAAGTTTCAAGGTAAGCACAGTGTAGGTTGGATCGCTATTTCGGGTCCAGAATGGACGCCAGCCACCATCTTCCCGTTGAGATTTAAGTATAGCCTGAACTATCTTATTAACTCGCATGTCGTTTAAATTGTAGCCAGCTTCGATTCGCCTTTTTGAATCGACTAGCGATGACAGAAGCAAATGGGTTAGGTGGTAAATGTCGTTTTCCCTTTTTTCGCCATTAGGCGCTATATAGTATCCTCTTTCCGCATCTCTAGCCATTTTGTCAAGGAATTTTTCGAACAGTTTAATGCCTTTGAGCCAAAGTGTATCGTCTTCTCCGTAGATTTCTTTCATCATGAAGAGAATCTGCGCTGTTGAGTCAGGGTCTTCGCGAAATCGGTCTTTCTTGAACATGGGCCATCCGCCATCTTTGTTTTGCATTTTTCTCAGCCAATCCAATGCCTTGGTGCATAGTTTGCTTTTATCTAGTCCGACATTGCGAAGCAACTCTATGATGTCGGCTGTCAGCCAAGTAACGCCTTGAGCACTGCTAAGTTCTACTACTTCTTTGGGTATGGTTAGATCAAGGTTTTCGCTCCATCCCCCATTCTCACGTTGATATTTGAGCAGATAATTAACTGCGGATTGAATGTTCAATCTATTATGTGGAATTCCACACTTCAAAAGCAAGAGGGTGTTTCGACAAGTTTCTCTTATCCCTTCAGTTTCTTCATGGAATTTAGAGGGGAAGCCCCCGCTTGGCATCTGAGACCTCAACAAGTGCAGGATCAGATCTTTACCTTTTTTGTTTTCCAGCATATCTAGGAATTGGAGTAGGTGCAATTTTGTGACTTCATCGCCATGTTGGAGAATGAATTTGGTGGGATTATATCGCAATTTAATATCAACCACCCCTTTTTCAAAAGTTATTTTCCGATTCCAGTTTAATTTTACAGATTTTAAGGTTGTCGCTTCACGTTTAATAGTTTAGTAAGTTAAAGCCCGTTCAGGACGAAAATATGCCCAAGATATGCTTAAGATGTGCTTGACGAAGGTTCGAATCTCTCCCGAGCTACCACCAGAATTTGCCGCGCGCTAAAAGCTTACTTTTTCAGCCCCTTAACCAAACGGGTTTCCAAACTCTTCTATGCTCACGATTTTCTCAAGCTTTTTCTTTTTCCTGAAGAAATGTAGAGCTTTGGCTGCCAAGTCCCATTTTTTACGTGGATAACCAAGCGCTAATAGAGCTATAACACTGAATTTTTCCGGAATATTTAGAAGCTTTTTAACTTGCTCTTCGTTGAAGCTGCCGACCCAACATGTACCTAAGCCTTCGCCAGTAGCAGCTAAAACCATGTTTTGCATAGCAATTGCCGTGTCAACCGCATACCATTTAGGCGACGCTTTTTTATCTCCGCAACCTACTATTACAACGGGCGATTCAGATAAAAACTTAGCAAATCTCCCGCCTTCGGAAAGCTTCTTTCGTTTTCGCGTGTTCATAACAACTATAAAGTGCCATGGCTGTATGTTTCCGGCGGAGGGCGCTAAACGCGCGGCTTCTAAAATTTTTTCCAATTTATCTTTCGGCACGCGATTAGGTAAATATGCTCTGACTGAATGCCTTTTTCGAATCGCCTCAAACACTTCCACTTCAAAAATCACCGTTTCATCAAGGCTTTAGTCTACTGCGAACAGTATATCATTTTCCGTAAATTATGAATTTAAAACCACTCCAACTTACCAGTAAATTTGTGTTCAAACTTCAGCCCTCACTTACAACCACTCAAATCAAACATTTTTGGCTAAAATAAGATCAAATTGAGGTTAGAATTAGAGTGCGGGGGGTTAGGTTTAAACTGTCGTTTAAAACTGTCAAAGGTTCGGTCTAAGACAACGATGCCGCCACCAAAAACGTGGCAACGATAATCACAGCGACTATGAAATATATGCCCCAGTTGGTGGGGGCGTTTCTATTTTGATTTGTGACTTGCAAGGTTTTTAACAAAGACTTGCGTACGCGAATCAATCCTCGTTTCTACGACTCGTTGAGACTTTATATAGAAGAAAGCTTATCCGAGTCCATGCTTGCCAACATGCTTGAAATTCTTTTTTGAAATCTCTTTTTCAGGGACCACGCTGCTGTGAAGACACCGCCAAACACTGAGAAAAATGGAACGCACCCTAGTACTAAGCTGATTTCCCGTCCTGAGACTATTCTATGGTCTACAATTTCGACTAGACCAAACGTATTTGTGCTCACGAGGGTCAATAAGTAAACTATGAGAAGAGAGCATGAGACAAGAAATACGACAAATACAATCAACATTTGGCGTCTATGTTGGCTCATGGCTTCGAGAATGTTGGACAATGCTTTTCGGGTTGATGGTTCAATGTCCTGCCTTTCTTCAAGTGCCGCCATCAGCCTTTTCGAATACCCTGCTTGACTCAAGATTGAGAAAGAATCCTTTGATGCCACATCCCTTATGAAATGGTAGAATCGGTCGCTATTACCAACAATCGGTTCTGTCCAGTATTTCAACCCGTAAACAAACATGAAGACCCGAACTTTGTTCTCCTTCTCAAACTTGTTGAAGTGCCAGCCACTTGTAGCGTAAAAAACTGGGACAAATGGCAATACTAGATACGCTACGAAGGGTAAAAACTCTGAAACTCCGAAAACCGTTATTGCCAACAAAAGTGGTAGACCAAATAAAATAGCGTTTATTGGCAGTATTTGCCACGCCATCGTTTCCGTATCTCTGATTAACTTGCGGGTTACAATTCGTGCTTCAAGCTCTCCAATCAGCATGCCTTCAACAATGCCCAGAAGGAGATAAAATCCTCGAATTATAGTAAACCATTCGAGATTTACTGAGGCTGAGTAAAGCAAGAAGCCGAAAAAGACTCCAGCGATAATGGATATGAGTAGTCTCATTTTGGCTACAGGATAGCCGATATGACCTAGGGAAGAATACATCTGAGGAGTCCCGTTAGATATGATTAGCGCAGTCTCTTATTAGATTAGCGCGCAACATGACCACAAAAAACGTCGAGCTCTCGAGTGATTAGCCAAAACACAAGCAAAATGTTAGTTGACAGGTTTAAACGCTTAAACGAAATCTGAAACAACCCGCATTTTAAGGTCAATTTTCTGCCATCTTAGGCTCAAAACCAGTGAAAAATGAGCGAAATTTGAGCGAATCTAATCGTGCGAAGATGGTGCGGGGGGTGGGATTTGAACCCACGAAGGCCTACGCCAGAGGATCTTAAGTCCTCCCCCTTGTCTTAGGCTTTCTGGCCGCCTATTTAGACCTGGCTCGGGTACCCCCGCTCCAGCTATTACTTTTGAGAATTAATTGTGTGGTTAAAAGTTTTTGTCTGGAGGAGCTTTATGACCAGTATGCAGGCAAGTGAAAAACATGAAATGGCCATGATCACTAATGTGGACAGGACGGTGGGATTGATTATCGGTTCTTGGTTTATTTTTAAAGCGTAGATGCAATAATCATTTGAACCTATGTAAACCGTGTTTTCATAAACTGTGGGAGCAGAAGCGACAGCCCCGCCTGTTGTGTAATTCCAAAATTTCCTCCCAGTTTTAGCATCTAGTGCGTAGACATTGCAGTCGACAGAACCAATATAGATGGCTCGGTTATGAACGGCAGGAGTTGACTCCACTGGGCCATTAGTTTTGTAGCTCCAGATTTTCTCTCCAGTGGTTGCGTTTAAAGCATAAACATTGCAGTCGCATGAGCCTACATACACCATGTCATTTTGTATGCGGGGAGCAGAGGCTGTTATATGAGCATTTGTGGTGTGGTTCCAGATCTTTTCTCCTGTGGTGGCATTTAAAGCGTAGATGTTGCGATCCCATGAGCCTACATATATTATTCCATTGTAAACTTGCGGATGAAGGGTGCATATCTCGTCTCCTGCCTCAAATTGCCATATCACTTCACCGGTAGTCGCATTTAAAGCGTGTAAGAAGCCTCCGAGATGATATTGAAGTCTCTCAGTTACCATGGAACCTACGTAAACTATTCCTTTATAAATTGATGGTGAACCATCAACGAAGTGGCCCGTTTGATATTTCCACTTCAACTCACCGGTGGTTGCATTCAAAGCATAAACATAGCCAGCGCGACTACCAAAATACACGGTACCCTGATAGACCGTGGGAGATGATCCTATAGCCCTAGGGGTAATAAACTTCCAAATCACTTCACCATTGGTGACATTTAAAGCATACAGAACCCTATCGAATGAACCAAAATAAACCATGCCGTTCCAAACAGTCGGTGATGACCAAATTTCTGTACCAGTCTTAAACTCCCAGATTTTCTCACCCGTCTTTGCATTTAAAGCATAAAGATTGGAATCCCAGGAACCTACGTAAACTATGCCGTTGTAAATCACGGGAGAAGAAAGCACTCCCCCTCCGGTTACATATTTCCACCTCAAACATACACTCTCAGCTCCAACCGGGCCTTGCTTAAAAATAACCAAAGAAAACCCCACACACAATAAACCTAAGACCATGAAAACAATTGCCGCATATTTCACACGAGTTCTATCAGCCAACACTTTGCACCTCAGCACACGCCCAATCATAATTGTTGAGAAAACATGTTTAAGTTAAAATTTCCCTATATAATATTTATTGGGCGGGTAGCCTAGAGGGCGGGTAGAGAGAGTTTTACGTAAACTCTCTACCGAAGCCTAGCATGGATAGGGCGCAAGCCTCCTAAGCTTGCGGTCGTGGGTTCAAATCCCACCCCGCCCGCTACAAACGAATTATACATGCTTTATTCGCAAAAAAGAACATATTTGACCCCAAATAGCGGTGACACATAAAATTTAGA
>Ga0224501_10003470_pt1 | contig 12398 bp, 13 predicted proteins | sample SF_Oct11_sed_USG_4_FD_169105 | JGI IMG/M metagenome (GOLD analysis project Ga0224501, IMG submission 169105) | Sediment microbial communities from San Francisco Bay, California, United States - SF_Oct11_sed_USGS_8_1 | ecosystem: Environmental > Aquatic > Marine > Sediment | place: USA... | reverse complement strand
TGCTGTGGCGTTGGACTTTTCTATGGTTGGGAAGGCTGAGAGCAAAAGTGTTGTTGAGAGTGTTTGGAGGCGGCTGTGGGGCACTTACGGGCTAAGGACCTTGTCCAAGGATGACCCACGTTACGCCGGGAAGTATCTCGGGGACTGGAATAGTAGGAACAGGGCGTATCACAACGGAACCGCCTGGCCTTGGCTCCTAGGTCCCTTCACAACAGCCTTCCTAAAGATAAAGAATTACGAGGAGCAGTGGCGCAACTTTGCCTTCAAGACTTTTCTGCAGCCACTAGTTCAGCACGAGCTTTACCAAGCTGGGCTTGGAACAATAAGTGAGATATTTGACGGTGATCCGCCACACCTGTCACGTGGATGCGTAGCTCACGCATGGAGCGTGGCAGAGCCTCTGAGGGCTTTTGTCGAGGACATTTTGTTGAAGAGGCCTCCATACGAACCGCAGATTCGGGTTGGCGTTAAGGGCTAGAAGTTTTTCTTAGTTTCTGTGTGTGCGCATACACATGCAGACCTTCCACTCTAGGTCTATTGTATGATCCAAAGGGCCGTCTGATTGGTTAAGAGCACCGCTGAAGAATAAGAATCCTCTACTACTCTTCTTCTGCTGCCTCTTCCTCTTCGGGTTCTTCCTCTTCTTCTTCCGCCTCTTCCGCCTTCTCTTCTGCTTCTCCGACGACTTCTCCTTGGGCGAAACGCCTGCTTATCCTCGTTATCCTGACCCGCACCTTGTCTCCAGGTTTTGTTTCTGGAACGAAGATTACGAGCCCCTTGATTCTCGCTATGCCTTCTCCTCGACGGCTGGTCTCTTGGATCTCAACATCGTATTCACTTCCCATTTCAACAGGCTTTGGAGCGTAATCTCGGCTTGGCCTTCTACTTCTTCCATATCTCATCTTTTCACCTCCCATAATCCGTGCTTGGTGTCCACTTATGTTATGGTCAATGTTCCGTATCTTCCCACGTTCAGCTGAATCTCGCCTCTGAAGGAGGTTACGTATCCGTTTTCGATTTTGATTGTGTCATTGACGTTGACTCGGTCGATTTGTTCGTTCCACAGTGTCAGTTTTGTTGTGCCAGTCTCGTCGCTGATGACAGCGTCGGCAACGTTGTATGTGGCGTCCTTGGTTCTCGAATGAACCTCGCGTGGGTCCGATTTCTCAATCACCTTTGCCACAACATCGACCCTTCTCATTCCATCTTCTAGTTCTCTAATCTTCATCTTGGTCCTCCTCTTCTCTTAGAGTCTCTCCGCGACGACGAATCTTACTCCGACCTTTATGGATCTTAATTTTCAAGCGTTCTCCAGCTTTGGTTTTTGGCACAAAAATTGGAAAATTCTGCATTCTTGCTATGCCATCTCCGTTGCTGCCTACGTCATTAGTAAACACATCAACTTCTTTGTCTTCCTTGACTGGAGCAGAGGAAGGAAATGTTGAATAGAATCCTTTGTTTCCGAATCCTCTCTTTCGTTCTGTACGTCCCGCTTTCTCTGGAGGCTTTCTCGGCATCTACTTCGTCGTCCCGTATCGCGGAACTGGCTTCCAAACGAAACAAGTAGCGTCCGTTCAGTGGCCAGTGACGATGAGGGATTATTGATACCGAATATAAGCTTTGTTATATCATATAATCACAAGATATAAATATCAAGCTCTGCGCCTGCGCATGTTCTGCAACATTACTCTCTTCACAAATATCGAGAAAACCTAAACGGTCAAGATTCTTCGGTGTACATGCGCATGAGCTTAGAATTCTGGTTTTTCCTTACAAATTGAGAGTAAAAAGCGCCTGAGATCTCTGCCGAGTTCTTGCCTTTTATCGAACTCTTCTTCGGACATTGACATCAGATCTGCATAGTATTTCACCATCTCTAGAGTCATGAAGTCCATTTCTTTCTCAAGTTTCACGATGGCATCCTCGAGTCTATTCGCACCCTTGTACTTCAAGGCCTTCGTCTCCAAATCAACCAATTTGGACGCAATCTCATCGCTACTCTCTGTCTTGAAGCCGAGTCTACTTAATCCGTCCAAGACGGTCAACATGTCTATCTTTAGCCTTTTCTTGTAAAGCGATCCGATGCTACAAATGAAAGTTTCTGCGGTTGCCTGATAGTAGCTTTCAATAAGATGGCCACACCTTTCTTCCCGTGAAACTTCCACTAGCCCCGCCTTTTCAAGTTTCTTTATATGATGATAGATGGCCTGTGGAGTCATATCAAGCTGAGCTGAGATCTGGCTCACAGTTAGTTCTTTCACTCTTAGAAGAAAGATCATGTTTCTTCTCGTTTCGTCGCCGAGTAACTTCCACGCCTTGGGGTCAACTTCCTTGAAAGGCTTCAACCTTTCCACCACTATGAAATTAACGTAGAACATACATATTAAACTTTTTATTATTGAAACGAAAGCCTTATAAGAGGCGAGTGGATATTTATTAAAACGGAGCTTTAAGTAATAAAAGATGTGATGCATGATGTACGCACGAGTTGTCTATGAAAACGAATCCTTAGGACCACCTATAGTACTGAAATTCCTCAATCCATATATCCTGCGAATGTTGGCAGCAAAGCTTAATGAAGCCAATATGGAGCGCACTAACGAAAGCGCAGGCTTAGCTGGCATGCACGCATGCATAAGTCAAGATCGCGAAGCAGCGCTAATATCTTTTTATGTAAGAACGGCGATGTTTGAAGCCGAAAGAAGGAAAGCTGAAGCACTAAATATGCTGCGCCTTAGGGAAACATTGAAATGAAACCAAGCAAAACACGCTGATCCGTATCAGCGGTGCACATAAAAAGATCAACAAAGTCATGAGTGCATTAAATCCCGCAGGTGGCACCTGACAATTCCCATTTTTCTTGGAAAAAAGAGGAGTTCGCGGGGACATATCCATTCATCTGAGACTCAAATCCCCGCAACTCCACCATACGCACACAGCTGATTTTTACGCGCGCACATTCATGCATGCCATACTAAATGATTCACACCAAAGATTTAAAAAAGAAAAACTAGTCCTTCTCACGGTAGTTTCAACAGAAAAACCTACTACTTTTTTAGTAGCTACTCTTAAATGGATGACATCATTTGCGAATCCAGAGCAGTGGGCGAGACAGTGGCGATAATCGAAACAAGCAATCTAACATACACATACCCCGGTGGGAAAGAACCTTCCCTCAAAGATGTCTCTTTAACCATCGAAAAAGGAGAATTTGTGATTCTCACCGGTCCGAGCGGCTGTGGAAAAACAACCCTCTGCCGATGCTTCAACGGACTCATTCCACACTTCTACAGCGGAAAACTCGAAGGAGACATCAAAGTCGCAGGTCATAACGTGTCTGAACACTCGATTTATGAGCTTGCCAAAAACGTCGGTCTCGTATTCCAGAATCCAGAAAACCAGCTCTTCGCACTATCCGTGGAAAAAGATGTTGCATTCGGACTTGAAAACCTGGGACTGCCCAGAGGAGATATGAGAAAACGAGTCGACTGGGCTCTTCAAATGACTAGTATACAAGATCTCCGGGAGAGGGCTCCACATGAACTCTCTGGCGGACAACAACAACGAGTCGCCATAGCATGCGTGCTCGCCATGCAACCGGAAGTTATGGTGCTCGACGAGCCCACATCATTCCTTGATCCATTGGGCGCGCAAAAAATCTTTGAAGTGATCGATGATTTGAACAAGAAGCTTGGTCTCACAGTCATCCTCGTGGAACACAGGTTAGACCTGGCGTCAAGATACGCAAACCATGTTATCGTCATGGATGAAGGAAAGGTTGTATTGGATGGAAAGCCCCTAAATGTCTTTACTTCTGAGAGAGCTCGTCTGATCGGTGTTGGCATCCCAAAAGCAACAAGACTCTATCAGGTTCTCCAAGAAACTGGAGTGCATCTCAGCGGGGTTCCAGTCAATTCACGAGAGGCTTCCCTACTTCTACAGGAGGTTTTGGCTCGTGATCGCGGTTAGGGACGTCTACTTCACCTATCCAAGCAACGTAGAAGCCCTAAAAGGAGTCTCTCTCACATTTCGAAGCGGAGACTTCGTTGCGATTATGGGTCAGAACGGCGCGGGAAAAACAACGCTCGTTAAACACTTCAACGGATTGCTAAAGCCAACAAAGGGGGCTGTTATTGTCGATGGAATTGACACGCGAGAAGAAAGCATAGCCAAACTCTCTCGAAAAGTCGGATTCGTCTTTCAAAATCCCGACAATCAGCTCTTCTGCGAGACTGTTGAAGACGAGGTTGCCTTCGCTCTTAGAAACTTCGGCTTCGAGAAAAAGGCTATCCAAAAAAGAGTGGAGTGGGCCATCAATCTTCTCGGATTAACAAGGTATCGCCAATCTTCTCCATTCATGCTCAGCGGTGGAGAGAGAAAACGAGTTGCCCTAGCCTCGGTTCTCGCATGGGATCCCGATGTAGTAATTCTCGACGAGCCCACAATTGGACAGGACTATGAACAAAAGGAGAAACTACGGCAATTTATCGTTCAATTGAACGCTCAAGGAAAGACCGTGATTATCGTTACCCATGATGTTGAATTCGTCGCTGAGTGTAATCCTCGTGTCGTCTTAATGGCTCAGGGAAAGATTGTGGGCGAGGGAGTTGGGAAGCAAATTCTAACAAACCGCAAACTGGTCGCGGAAGCTTCCATCGTGCCTCCACAAATATCTCAGATATTCATGGGACTTACAGGTTTTGGCTTGCCAACTGATGTTATTGACGTTTATGAAGCGAGAGATATCTTGCTTGATTTCTTGGAGGGTGGCTCATGAGCGTCTTTGAAGGCTTCAGATTCAGGAAAGTCTTTTCACGTGTTCATGAGTTGGATCCGAGAGTCAAATTCTTCTATGTCTGCGCTGTGTTCGTTATAGCGGTCATGTTTAATCAGTTGTTGCCTCTAATCCTGTTATTTTTCATTCAGTTGCCGTTTGTTCTCGTGGCTGGTGTTGAAAGGGAGTGGATTAGATCGATGAAGGGGGCTTCATTTTTGGCGATAATGATTTTTCTCTTCAACTTTGTCTTCACTTATTTTTACACAGAGTATCCCACGTTTCCCCCATCCTCATCATTATTAGAATATTCGCTCGCGATGACTCTTCGTTTCCTCGTACTGGTTGAATCCTTCTCCATCTTCTTCCTGACAACATCTCCCGACCGCCTAGGACTGGCTTTGGAACAGAGTCACGTACCATACGAATTCTGCTTTGCCTTCACAACCGCAGTTCGATTTGTCCCAGTTTTGGCAGAGGAGGCACAGACCATCATGGACGCTCAAAAAGCTAGAGGACTAGAGCTTGAGCGTGGAAACTTCATAAAGAGAATCAAAAACTACATTCCAATCCTCATCCCACTTATAGTAAGCGCCATCCGCAGAAGCTTAGAGCTGGCTGAGGCCATGGAATCACGAGCCTGGGGAGCAACAGACAAACGCACAAACCTTTACGTGCTCAAAATAAAGAGAGGAGACTACATTCTAGCCATGATTTCCATCTGCATGCTAATCCTAGCCGTCTACATTTGGATTTTCTTGCGGGACCAGATTCCACCATTAATACCATTGATAACTACATGACATCCTTCTCTGTCAACACTTCGCGGTTTCGTAAAATACCACCTGCGATAGAAAGAAAGATTTTTAATAGCTGACACAGAGAATTGCCTCTCGAAGGCGAAAATCCTTGGAATGGTTGAAGGCAGCCGCGGATGAAATCCTAACTGGTGCTCAACAGGCGATAAGTCAGCTTGACCTCGATCAGGTGGAGAAGATGATCGCGATGATTTTGGACGCTAGACATAGGAGGATTTTTGTCATCGGTGTTGGTCGAAGTGGCTTCGTCGGAAGAGCTTTTGCCGTGCGCCTCATGAACCTTGGGTTCAATGTCTACTTCTTAGGCGAGACTATCACCCCTGCCGCAACCAAGGAGGACCTGATCATCGTCATCTCTGGCTCCGGCACAACCAAACTAGCCATAACTGCTAGTTCGACTGCGAGAGAAATCGGAGCCCACGTCATCGCCATCACATCCTATCCTGAATCTCAACTCGGCAGAACAGCTGACCATATCGTTTTCGTTGGAGGTCGAACGAAAATAGGCTGGCCACGGAAGAAGGACTACCTGGCTCGGCAGATTTTGGGTGAGCGCGAAACCCTGAGTCCATTAGGATCCATATTCGAAAACAACGCGATGATCTTTCTGGATAGCCTGGTTGTGGAGCTTATGCATCGCCTAGGAAAAACCGAAGAGGAAATGAGAAGGCTCCACGCCACAATTGAGTAGTCAGTGAATATGCTCTTCATGTTCTCAGCGAAATAGTCCTGCTATTTTAGAGAGATCATCAACAAAATGGCTTTGACCCTGAAATATACATTGTCTCATGTGAATTTTATATTCAGAAAGCCTTTTAAGACGCTTGACGCGTCTTCATGAGGAACATAGTTTAGATATAATATAAGAACATAGAAGCGGAGAACAAGCAACAGATGTGCCCACGTTTCAAACAGACTAAAGACATACTCAAACTGATGCGTAAGAAAGAGGATATTCGCGACATCGGCATAATCGCCCATATTGATCATGGCAAAACAACTATGACGGACTCTTTATTGGCTGAGGCTGGGCTTCTGTCACCGAAGATAGCTGGTGAGGCTAGAGCTCTTGATTATCTTGAGGAGGAGCAAAAGCGTGGTATCACAATAAAAACGGCCAACATCTCTCTCCTGCACGAAATCGAGGGCAAGCCTTGCGTTGTCAATCTTATCGACACTCCTGGGCACGTAGATTTCACAGGCAAAGTGACACGAGCACTGAGGGCCATCGACGGCGCTGTCGTAGTTGTGGACGCGGTCGAAGAAGTTATGGTCCAAACAGAAACCGTGACGAGACAAGCACTGGAAGAGCGAGTTAAGCCAGTTCTGTTCATCAACAAGGTCGACCGGTTGATCAGGGAATTAAAGCTAAATCCCGACGAGGTTCAAAGCAAGCTCAACAGGATAATTCGCGACTTCAACAACCTAATTGAGCTTTACGGGGAGCCAGAACACAAGAAGAAGTGGAAAGTAGACGCGGCCAAAGGAACAGTCGCCTTCGGGTCCGCACTCCACAAATGGGGCTTCACTGTAGACATCGCCCAAGAGAGGGGGATGATGTTCAGCGACATAGTCGATGCTTACAAGGAGGAACGGTGGCAGGAACTCCCAAAAACTCTACCACTACACAACGCTATACTAGGTATGGTCGTCAAAAATCTACCAAATCCTGTATACGCCCAGAAATACAGGGTTCCCAAAATCTGGAGAGGTGATGTGGACTCTGAGATGGGGCAGGCGATGCTCAACTGCGATGACAACGGACCCATCGTCATATGTCTAACATCCGCGCAGATGGATCCGCATGCGGGGCTAGTTGCCACCGGACGAATGTTCTCGGGGTCGATACAGGAGGGCGATGAAGTTTACCTCGTCGGCGCAAGGAAAGACTATCGGGTTCAGCAGGTTTCCATGTACATGGCCGCGTTTAGAGAGGTCGTAGACCGCATCGTGGCAGGCAATATAGCCGCATTGCTTGGGCTTGACCTTGCAAGGGCGGGTGAAACGCTCGTCGACGTATCACATAAAGGTGCGATGATTCCCTTTGAACGCATCAAATATGTTTCTGAACCCGTCATCACTATAGCTATAGAGCCGAAACACCCGAAGGAGCTGCCCCGCCTTGTTGACCTTATGCATCGTCTCTCGATCGAGGATCCAAACCTAGTGACCACAATAAATAAGGAGACAGGTGAATATCTGCTCAGTGGGATGGGAGAGCTCCATCTGGAGATAGCTGTGAAGTTCCTCGGCCAGTATGGAGGAGGTCTTGAACTTCTCACGTCTCGTCCGATAGTCGTCTATCGGGAAAGCGTTGCTGGGCAAGGTGTTGTGGCGATGGCGAAGAGTCCGAATAAGCACAGCCGATTCTGGATACAAGTAGAACCACTTGGACAAAAGGTTCTAGACATGATCGAGGCAGGGGATATAGACGAGTACATGGGTCGAAAGGAGGTGGGTGCAGTGTTACGCAAAGAGGCCAAATGGTCCACAGATGAAGCTAAGAATGTCTGGACAATTGAGGAGCACAAAAACATCTTGATCAACTTAACGAAGGGAATACAATACCTCCGAGAAGTAAGGGATATGATAATGGCAGGATTCAGGTGGGCCTCTCAAAACGGTCCGCTCTGCGAAGAGCCCATGCGAGGGTTAAAGGTGAAACTAATGGACGTCAAGCTACATGAAGATCCCGTTCATCGTGGCCCAGCACAGGTCATGCCCGCGACAAGGAGAGCCTTCCTAGGCTCATTCCTAACAGCAAAACCAGTCCTCCTCGAGCCCGTATACAAGATCGGCGTATCGGTGCCTGCACAATGGGTCGGAGACGTAACCGGAATGATAAACCGCAAACGTGGCAGAATCGTATCCTCAGAGCAGAAAGGACCCATGACTATGGTCACCGGATACGTTCCAGTAGCCGAGACATTCGGCCTCTCCGCCGAGATGAGATCAGCAACCTCAGGCCACGCATTCTGGCAAACCCAATTTGACCATTGGGAGAAAGTGCCCGAGAGCCTTGCTTTAGAGGTTATAAAAGACATACGGGAGAGGCGTGGGCTGTCGCCCGAAATACCTCGACCAAGCAAATTTATCGATGAAGCTTAGAGTTGCGCGTCCATTCGAACATCAGTAGTCACCGATGGATTTTTAGCTTTAGAAGCTTCTTAATAACAATAGTGAAGCATGTGTGTTCAGACTTTCTAGCAAGACTCTCTGTTGTCGAGGAGTTTATTAAGCGGAGAGAGGAATTCTTCAAAAGCTTGATGGAGGAAAAGAGGCTTAAGGCATATATTGTCAATTCTAATCTAGCCATCATTGTCTTTTCCGCTGTTTATGGCGCAACTATGGGCGTGTATCCCGGTGGGTTGCAGGTTTTTTATGATGCGGTGAAGATTCCGATATTACTTCTGATTTCTCTATACATAACGGCTCCAAGCTATTACGTGATCAGTTCAATTTTCGGAGGGAAACGCTCATTCATTCAGATGCTCATTCTTCTGCTCTCGAGTCTCACGACTATGTCAACTATTCTTCTTGCACTTGTTCCAATAAATTTGTTCTTCATATTCACAACCGCAAGCGCAACCTATTCAACCTACGCCTTTCTCATCATCTTGAATGTGGCTATCTTCGCCCTTGCGGGCCTCTTCTCACTCCTACATCTCCTTAGAGGCTTTATGACCATATATCCCGGGATAGGTTGGACCCCAGCTTTCTTCGTCGGAAGCATAATCTTCATGTTTGTTGGAACGCAGCTAGCGTGGGTCTTGAGACCGTACTTCCACTACTATCCACACCTTGTGCGGCCATTTGAAAAGAACTTCTACGTTGCTATGATTGAATTGATAATTAGATTGCTTAGAGGCGTGTACTAACTGAAATCGCAAAATTCGAACGACCTATGAAACCAGCCAAGAGCCATCACACAACGCTGAATTTAGATGGCTGAATCCCTCCCTGCAACAACCAAATTTCATGCCGTTCTCTTCGGTTATCTCTTTGACTTTCTCCATCAACTGGTATCGTAGTTCTTTTGCTAAATAGAAGTATCTTGAGATTCTCTCTCCCTTTTCAAAATACAGTGGAGATAGCTTTTTGGCGACCTCTGGAAACGCCTTGCTGAATCTCCTCCAGTTGTCGGGTCTAACCTTGTAGGTTGAGCTTGTTATATGCGAAACTCCCAGAGAAGCGAGAGATTCTATCAGTCGCTTTGGTTTATCATTTAGAAAGGGTATTATCGGATCGACTCTGACAGCCACGGGTAAGCCGTTCTTGACAAGGGCTTCCATAGCTTTCAGCCTTTCAGAGGAAACAGGGGCACAGGGCTCTAGTCTCCTCGAAATTTTGTCATCATCGGTCGTTATGCTGAGGGCAACCATGCACCGCGTTTTCTTAAGTATGTCGATGTCTCTTGTGACGAGAGGAGACTTGGTGACTATCTGAATCTTGCACTCGTATCTTGAAAGAATATCTAGGCATTTTCTGGTTAAACCATTCTTTTCTTCTATGTTTGGATACGGATCAGAAGAGTTTGATATGGAGATCAATTTGCCACTAAGCTTGCTGGCTTCTCTCCCAAGTCTTCTAAGCAGGTCCTTCTTCGGCCTGCAATTATAGAATCTTGGGATGTAGGAGGAGGCGTAGCAGTAGACACACTCGTGATCACAGCCGGTATACGGATTGAACGTCAGCTTTGGAGGACAGGTGCAGAGCTTGGACTTCCATGGATCAAACTCTGAAATCAACATCTCGCTTTACTAAGTCATGGAGGCTAAATAAAGGCACATGAGATACCCTTTCTGAATCCTTTCAGATTGATTTCCTTTGTCTTTTCTGGAACGCTATCCCTGATCGCTTTCTCGACCGCCTTTCCGGTGACTAGATTGGTTATTTTGGTTAGGGCACCCAACATGACAGCGTTAGCATAGATTCGTGACTTGAGCTCGGTCTCTGCGATTTTGGTTGCTGGAATCTCAAAAATCTTGGCTTTGATCTTCGGTATCTTCTTTACCATGTCCTCATCCACCAAGAGAGTTCCTTCCTCCTTCAGGTCTTTCAGATGTTTGTCAAGAGCGCTTTGGCTCATCGCTACAAGAACGTCGCATTTTCTAACCTTTGGAAAGCCAACTCTCTCGTCTGAGATTATGACCTCACTTCTCGCTGCGCTTCCTCTCGCCTCAGCGCCATAGCTCTGGGTCTGGACCGCATGTTTTCCATCATAGACTGCGGCTCTTCCCAGAATTTCTCCCGCCAGAACTATGCCCTGTCCGCCTAGCCCGCTTATTCTTACCTCAGCGCGTTTAGGCACCCTTCTTTGCCTCCCGTATCACCCCATAGACTGCGTCGGTGAATGTTTGACGCTTCCGTTGAATGAATTCTCCAACCACGATCTTTCCCATAAGTTCTTCTTCAGCCATTTTTTCGGCTTCTTTAAGAGGCACCGAGTTTTCCTTGAGCCATCGGAGCATATCTGCGGCGGTCTTTAATCCAACTCTTCTTCCGAAGGCTGTCGGACACTGGCTAACCGCTTCAATGAAGGCGAAGCCCTCTGTTCTGAGAGCTTTTTTCATAGCTTCCTTCAGCTCCGTAATGTGAACAGTTGTCCACCGTGCTGCATAGCTGGCTCCAGCTGTAGTTACGAGATGCGTTGCGTCTAGAGGATATTCATAGTTTCCGTAAGGCGTGGTTGTTGTCTTTGCTTTGAATGGCGTGGTGGGAGCGACCTGTCCACCGGTCATTCCGTAGACCATGTTGTTCACCATTATAACTGTGATGTCGAGGTTCCTTCTCGCCGCGTGGATGAGGTGGCTTAATCCTATTCCGACGAGGTCTCCGTCTCCGCCGAAGACCACCACATTCAAATCTGGGCGGACGAGCTTCACTCCTGTCGCAACTGGTATGCTTCTGCCATGGGTTGTGTGGATTGAGTCGGCTTCGAAGTGTGGGGATGGAATCCATGCTGCGCATCCTATTCCGCTGCAGAAAACGAACTTGTGCAGGTCTTTGTGGCCTAGTTCGTGGAGAGCTCTGAGGAAGCTGTTAATGACTGTATAGTCTCCGCAGCCTGCGCAGAATGGAAGCTTGATATCTCGCAGATAGTTTCGGGTAGAAAACCTATCAGTCAAGATTCTGCATCCTCCTTACAACTTGCTCCATTAGTTCTTCTGGCGTTATCATCTCTCCGCCGCCAATCTTGTTTATGGGAAAAACTGGAACCGCGCCTTCTACAGCTCTTTTCACCTCGTAGAACAGCTGCTTGAGATTCATCTCTGGCACAAACAGAACCTTGGCATTCTGAGCTATTTCCTGAATAACGCGGTCAGCGAAGGGCCATATGGTTTTGAGTCTGATGAATCCGACTTTGATGTCCCTTTTCTCTGCTAGCTGGACAGCTTCATAGATTGCGCGGGAGGTGCAGCCATAAGAGATTATACCGGCATCGCAGGCATTCATGTTGTAGCCTTCGTAGTCGATGAGTTGATCTGTGGTTCTCTCTATCTTGGAGACCAGCCTCTCGACGAGTTGGCGGTGGACGACAGGGTCTGCGGTGTAGCGGCGTCCGGTTTCGTTGTGGGTTGAGCCTGTTACTGGAACGTTGAAGCCTTCGCCCACCGCGGGCATAGGCGGTATCTCTTGGGAACCGAAGAAGGCTGTTTCTGTCTTTTTGGGTTTTTTCCTGTTGGTGATCTCGATTTTTTCGAGTGGTGGTGTCGTAGTCTCTTCTCTCATGTGCGCGATTATCTCATCAGCCAGCAAAACAACCGGGGTCCGATAAGTTTCTGCCAAGTTGAAGGCTCTGATTG
>Ga0224501_10003469_pt1 | contig 12399 bp, 7 predicted proteins | sample SF_Oct11_sed_USG_4_FD_169105 | JGI IMG/M metagenome (GOLD analysis project Ga0224501, IMG submission 169105) | Sediment microbial communities from San Francisco Bay, California, United States - SF_Oct11_sed_USGS_8_1 | ecosystem: Environmental > Aquatic > Marine > Sediment | place: USA... | reverse complement strand
GCCGGAATATCCCACAGGGCCGGAATATCCTATAGGGCTGGAATATCCTATAGGGCCGGAATATTCTATAGGGCCGGAATATCCTATAGGGCCGGAATATCCTATAGGGCCGGAATATCCTATAGGACCGGAATATCCTATAGGGCCGGAATATCCTACAGGGCCGGAATATCCTATAGGGCCGGAATATCCTATAGGGCCGGAATATCCTATAGGGCCAGAATATTAAGGCCATGGTTCAATTCTTGGCCTCTGTTGAAATCGAGGAGGAATAGCTGAAATAAGTGAAATTATTTAGGTGTCACTGGTCTCTACTCAAGTTATCAGACAGTATGTACCTTACTGTACCTTGATCTCATCCACCAAATAGTGGTAAACCTGTTTCTCGTTGTATAACTGTGCGTTGTTCACCATAAATTCTGTATACTTTTTCTTCAAGGCCTTCACCACTGCCTGAAAACAAGCAGATGGAAAGATTCATAAGTTCTTTTTTCTGAGATATCGGATAGCTCAGTGGTAGAGCATTATGGGATATCGGATAGCTCAGTGGTAGAGCACTGGGCTTGCAACAGTTTTGATTTTGGTTCAGTGGGCCAATTTCTGCACCACTTCTGGTACCTGTCCTGTATAGGAGACACATCCCAGTCTCATTCTCACTCACTCACCATAATATCCTTTTCAGGTTTCTCCAGTACATCCTCATCATCCAGGTCGACGGTAGCCTCCTTTACAAATGGTGGCAGCTCTGGAGGCAGCGTTCTTGGTGATGCGGGACGACGTATAGACCTCTTCAACCGTGGGGAAGACGATGGTGATACAGCCGTCGTCTTCCCAGACGCCATCGGACGCCGGATTCGATTCGGTGAACGAGGGGCTCCCAAAGAGGAAACACCGGAATAACTTGAAGTCATCTGAAAAGAGAAGTTTTGTGTTACATTGCAAGCAGCTGCTTTATATGAGGAATGATCATCGAAAAGTCCTTCGCAACGATCGACTTTATCGACTCGAAAAGTCAGTGCGGAGCCATGGAGAACTATGATCGAGCAACGATCAACACAACTCAAAAATTTGAGCAGACCTCTTGAATATCAGAGGAGTCTAGAAACAACCCTCGGACGTTAGCACAGCTATCAGAATGGCTCACTGTGAAATTTCCTGCCTGAAACCAAAATAATTTGAGACGAACATTGAATGAATATCTTGTTTCAATCAAGTATGGAGCCAATCGATTTTCACTGCATAAATATTTGTCGAGGGATTAATTTTTCTGATATATGTCTGCGTATAAGCCTAACAGGTATTGCCTAACCAGAGGGAATTTTGGAGGGCTTATAATGGCAATAATGAATGCTCAAGGAGTTGTTCTCCCTTGTAGAATTTATGGAAACTTATTTCATCCATGATCTCTTGACATGAGCAAAACTATTCTGCACCCATCTCTTCTGACGGCCTGTTTAAAGGAAATCAGCTTATTGGCTTATACACTTGAGTTAAACTTAGAAAGCTCTTTGCGCTTTAGGCACTGCCAGCTTCACCTCAAGAGGATAAAAATTTCAAGCCAGGCCCCGCAATTGTCAATTATCCTCCCATAACTCTTTTTTTCAGAACAGGAAACCCAACACAGCTTTTGCAAGTACCGCTCAATAGCTTTGTTGTTAATCAGATCATTGAAATCGCTATTTTCAGACATACAGGTATTTAACCCACCCACAGGCATATACGCAGCACAGAAAGATTAGCTACCGAAGTTTATAGGAAATGATATGATCCTCAGACTTTCTTAATTACTATCAGGATGTCAGAGGTAATTATCTACAGTCTGGGCACTGATAAATACATCGCAACTGTTCAACATGAGTGTGCTCAAAGGTTATAAATCCAATCAATGGTATATATAACCCGTCAACCTCCTTCTGCTTTTGTATCCTGACCAGTGTCAGGGTATACGGGTACCTTCACCAGTATCAGGAATATGGTGAAGTTCTACCGTATAGCACATTGTAATAATTGTCCTCCCCCACAGGGCAGAGATACCTAGAAATTTTAATAACAGATATTCAAAGTTTCCTATTTTATGTCATAGATCTCATGCATGGTGTTGCTGTTCAGATGGTAGAGAGTGTCACTCCTCTTCTTCACCACCTTCACCTTCCCCAGCTGTGAAGAGAAGTGCGTACCTATTTAACTGCTGGATAAACAGTGGGAGAAACACTCCGTACACATATGCTGACTCAAACCTTGAACCTTCACCGCCAGTGACTAGAGCTTTAACTGCTGAGTCATAACATGCCCCTACCAGCAGTAGGAACTCACACTCACAGCGCATTGAAGCCTGGGGAAGCTAGGCCTTCTAAATATATGCAATTTACCAACAGGCATAAATAGTAGCTTTGACCATCAACTTTGGAAACCTTTGCGCTATCTTGCTCCATGCAGGTAAATAAACCCGCAACAGTTATCATCCTTGGATTAACATATCCAGGTGGTCTCGATATCCCCAAATACGATATTCAACTGACATCTGCTAGGGCTAGTACAGGTACGCATCTGGTAAGCAGCATTCGCGTAATTAGGAAGTCTCAGATCTGGCTACCATTGTGCATATCTGCATTAATTGGGGGCATTTGGTACCATAAATATAGTACTAGGGTGAGTGCATATTACTGGAAAAAGTAAGACTCATGGGCTAATCATCCTTCCTAGCTCATCTGTGAGTCTGTGTGTCTCGTAACCAATTGGATAGATTGATGACTAGAGTGCTTAGCTCAAGATCAAAAGATCTTTGGTTGAGGTCCTATAGTCATCCTAAATACCCACTGTGTGCAAGAGTTCCTCACATAATTCCTAGATAGCACACCTCCAACAAGCTTCAGGCTTAGCATGTCCGTTAAATAGAGACCCAGTGCCAGAATAGAATTTTAAATAAAAACATCAACTGACTATAGAAGGAAACACCTTGTGCTAACGGCGAAAGACTTGCAGGACGTTTGGATCCCTATATGGAGCATGTAAGGTGGTTTCGCAAATGCATGGGAAAGTCAAGCCAACCAAGTGTCAGGATTGTTAATTGTTGGATGCTGAACACACTATTTTAGGGATTCTAGATGGTCTAGTAACCAATAGCCACATCCCTTGCTGCGCTAGGTGGTGCTATCAGAGGGGTATGGGTCCAATTATAGCTATATCAGATGATGTTTCAGGCACAGTTCTCAGGGTAGCGTACTACCATTATCGAAAGCCTGTGCCTGGATCAATTTCGAATTGGCGCCTATCCGTCCCCTAAGAATTCCAGCTAATATGATTATTGAACCTTCTAGTTACATCAATGGTGTCTGAAGAAACCGTTCTGATCCTGGATTTGAGATCTTTCTCAGTCTGGTCAAATGCAATTACAATCGATGATGTATGCATGCGGTATGGCGGGAGAGTTCAATGGCTAGAGTACTTATAGCTCAAGATCAAAAGATGCTTGGTTCAAGCCCTACAGTCATGCTAAGCACCCACTGCATGTATGAGGTCCTCACATATTCCTAACTCCTACCGCTCCAACAAATCTGGAAAAAAGGCTGTGTGTTTGGTTTCTACTGTGGGACTGTCGAGCACCCCAGTATTATCCAATTGATCTGAATCTATCTATCGAGTATGGCAAAGCTGCCGGGTTAGACAATTGTTTTTTACCAGTTACGGCTTAGCACACAGCACCACACACAAGTTAATTGATATCATCGCTCTAGATTTGCGATCAGTCAACATAAGTCAGTTTACACATCACCTGCAAAAATTCAGCTACGAGAAGGGAGAGGTGGATCTTGACCTTGACCTTTATCCTTTGGTTGGAACTTCCATTTTTTATCGTGGTGACCGAACTCATGCTAGCAATTTTGAGTGAGGGGTTTGCTAAAGGCCCATACCAAGAAAAACCATCTTGCCGGCCTTGAGGCTCGAACCAGCGATCCATAGATTGCAGATACAACCGTTTCACCAATTTTGAGTTAATTTTGACACCCCCCCCCCTATCTAAAGAAACAATAATAGTCACGGAGACTATTAAGGCCAATGATACAGGGGCACATGGTTGCGCGTAGGTCCCATACTGTACGTGGCAAGCTTTGACCAGTGAGTGTTGCACAGTTGACATGATTAACTTAACCTTTTGATTAGTCCTATTCAAACACACATAAGATGCACAATCATATCGATGTTCTAGCCGATATCATAAAATTCGTATTTCCATGCCATCGTCACTCTTTGATTCAAATCGAGTAAAGTTCGTCTGTGTATATGAGATATGGAGTTATAGCTAAATAGAGCCCTCCCTCTATAGTGGAGAGGGTCTAGGCAAGTATATGAGATATGGAGTTATAGCTAAATAGAGCCCTCCCTCTATAGTGGAGAGGGTCTATGCAAGTATATGTATAGGTAATTAATGGGAACTAAACTGGCTGGCACAGTTTGGCCAAATATTTGGGCTTACCGCCAAGCGTGGCATTAAAAATAAGAAATAATGATCAAAGACCAATTTACTAGCATCGTACAGCATCTTGGTCCCTGACTAAGCATTCCATATTCATTTTATGGGCTTGTAAAGAGACACAATCTTTGATGCAAAGATCACCCTTGGCTTCAAACTGATGAATATACGAGCTTGTAGCTTAAGGTTAGTGTGGCAATGAGCAGCCATGAGCCGAGAATAGCTGGCGCTAGCCAACTCTAATAAAACAGCATCGATGTCGGGCTAGCCACATTGCCTTATGCTATAGGACACCACCTTGTATATTCAACATCAGTAGACCATTAGAACGCTCAACTTGTGTACATGCAGCGAAGTGTGGGTTCGGAAGTTCATGGCGGTGGTAGGAAAAACAGCGAACTTTAATTCACGCTTGAGCTCTGACAAAGTCCCCCGTTACCCTCGGAGCCAACTTTGAGATACCGCAGTGGGGCTAATGATGTGGATTGCATACAGAAAACCATGGCTTTATAAATGATTGATTCTGCCAGAAAATCTTTTTCTTTCATCCCCTGACCACTATCAGGAATGTTTAGAAATTCGGTCGATTGAGTCTTTGCTTAAACATCAAGGGGCACGTCATTAGAGGATGAGAAGCTTACTCCTTTCATTTTACATTGAATCCCAATTCAACAAAGGTGAAACCAAAACTGGAAGTCAAACCGAGGAACCCTGGTGCATTGAGTTACTGCTTCACCCCTCTCAAGTTAATGCCATGTCCATGACCAACAGTAATGAATGGTAGCTTGGCCAAATAAACATTGATACTCCTTTCCCCAGACTTTAAGCACTGATGTTAGCTTACCCTGGAGTTTGCTGCTTTTCTTCGTTTCATGCGTAGCAGTTCCTCCGTCTGCAACAATGAAGTGAGAAAGTCCAGAGATAGGGAGTGAGCTGTCTAGATTAGTTCTGGGAATTAACGCATCAGATAAATAATTGCAGAGTCCAGTTTCCCAGCAATCAACCTCAGTGGCACAAAACCGGCCAGCTGAACAATTATGATCCGGAGACCATAAACATATCAGTCATTGTTGACCCGACTTACTGCATATAGAATCAGTAAAAGAGAAGAGATATCCTCCAAGCATTGTCTACTGTCCACTGCAGGTAGTTGGGTGATGTGTAAAGCGTGGCTAAGGTTTACTTACCACAGCCAGCACAACCTTCTAGTAACCGGAGAAAGCCATTACCACCCCCTCTAATGATGGGAAACAGTATTGGGTGCCTGTATCCATTCTAATCATGCTGAGAAGGTGAATTACATGGTTGCAATATACTTACTCGGAGCGCTATGCTGTCCATGATACTGGATGAAAACAATGAACTACAGTACGTTGATTCCGCTGTCAGAAACAAACTGAATGGTAATAGCAGCAATTAGTACTAGCGCTGCTGTCTGCATGCCACACCCACCCATTAGCCTCAGAAATGATTGAGGGGGCAACTTTGTGTATATAGGCTGGTGCGTAGCTCGGTGGTTTGGCTTCTTGGCATTTGGCGGGTCATGGGAACCAGCATCTGTCGTGTAACAATCTCCAGGCCATATGACTTTAAACATTTCAAGTAGTTGAAAAATCAATAATTTACATTCAGCGCAGAAACATGCATGAATCAAAGCAGTTGTCTTTGTTATGTTGTGGTGAGCAACTTCAAACTTTCCAATATAATCCCGACCAATTGTGGCCAGTGTCCGACATTTCAATTAGTCTAAACAGATGGAATTGCCACTAAACCAACTAAGCACTGGTCAGAAGATTTTCTTGCTGAATCAATCATTTGCAGCCATTTGTAGTTAAGGCTTAGCATGGAGTACCACGAGTAGGTCAGTATCAATGCTCCAGCTCATAGGCGCGTTTCGTTATGTTCTATAGGATTAATATACGGAGGTCACATGCAATCACAGCAAGAGCCCGCCATTACCGGGATTGGAATCCGCTCTATACTATTGCCACCTGACATTCAATGACATTGATATCTCACTGCTTATAATTTTATTTCATGAAATCGTCTAGAATAAAATGTCTAATGTAAAGTCACGCGAGTGTCCCTGACTGAATTACCATAGCAGAAGCTATGGAAAAAAGTATTGGCGAATCATCACTGGCCTTCGTGGTAGTGAAGTTTTTCTGGATCTCATGCAGCTTCAGTTCATATCTGCATGGCATTACGATGACCTACAAAAGGTAAAGCCAGGGTGTACTAACTAGCTGTGATGCACAGAATCTGTGAGCGAAATGTTATCACAGATAATGAGGTGCGATTTACAAGGGTTACATGTGGTTCATAGGACAGTGGCTCATGGGGGTGAGAGCTAAGTGGACAGCGTTTTGGGTCTTGTACCCGGGTCCTTGGTTTAATTCCCCGTTTGGTAATTAACTTTGTCGTTGGCAACACCCTCATTGGTTTTGGTTTCAGATCCTGACGTCAAATAAAGCAGGCCTTCCCATTCGGGCCGTGCTTATTTGAGTGACCGATATTCGCTTTTTAGAAAAAGACCACTCACTATTGCTGCAATAAATGTGGAGTTGCCTCCCTTTAAGAATGGGGAAAACAACTCCGAAAGTGCATCTACCCTTGACTGTGACATAACCCCTTTAATGATTTTCCAATGCTTGGGATAACCGCTTATTTTATATGTACGTACCTCTTCAGGTTTTCGGATTCTTAATTATGTAAGTAGTGTGGGACTGTTAATTCGGTCCATTAGTAATTCTGGTGCCAAATCAAGACATTTTGATTCTGCTTATGACCTGTGAGTTTATTATTATTTGTGATATTTGTGATCAGGTTAGGCTAGGTCAGGTCATGTCATGTCATGTCATGTCATGTCATGTCATGTCATGTCAGGTCAGGTCAGGTCAGGTCAGGTCAGGTCAGGTCAGGTCAGGTCAGGTCAGGTCAGGTCAGGTTAGGTTAGGTTATTTTCACATGGTTGACATTATTAAGGCAAAGTCTTGTTAACAAGATGGTTCACAAAGAAGAAAATAGCAAAATTACAAATTTATGATCAAAAACCGAAGTGAGAGAGGGCTTGGTCAGGAATCAGCAGTCATGTTGGCATGATAAATTTGTGTGTGGATTATTCTAACAACGAGGCTGTCTGTCGTCCGGCGTAAAACAAAATTGTCCTACTTACCGATGTCTGCTTGTATTGCTGTGTGAGTTGAGATGTGATGAATATTTGCGGCTGAACTGAATATTATATCATATTATATTGTATTATATTATTTTATATTTTATTGTATTATAATGTATTCTATTATTTTTGTATTTTATTATATTGTATTCTATTATTTTGTATTATATTATATTTTATTACATTATATTACATATATTACATATTGATGCAACTAAACAGCCTGTAGTTCTTTTTCTATGTTTTCCTTGTATGACACTTTTATTGCTATAGTGAAGCTACCGGATTCGATACTTGTTTTTCCACAGTTATGACTTAGCATGGAGCACCACGAGCTGTTTAGTATCAATGCTCCACCTTATGGTGGGCCTTATAGCGGTTTGTGTTTGGAGCTGATTGTGTTCAAAAGTTAGGAGCTTATACTCACGAGAGTCTGTCATGACCGGGTTTAGGTTGAGGTTCACACATATCGTTTCAAGCCCAACACTCTACCACTAGTCCGCAATCCTGGCTTGTGTATTATTCTATTTCGATCAGCCATTTCCATCGGCTAGTTCTTATAGTCTCCAAAGGTAGGATGAACTACTCGCTTTGTGGATAGCCTATAATGGTTCGATTCCGAGTTAGGAAAAAACCATAGAGTTACCTAATGATTCACCCCAGGAAGCACTGAGACATTGCAGAACTGTCCTGTCATGAAGGATTGAAAGTATAATTATTAGTGTCAGTTATTAGTACGCAATCTACGCTTTCCTCTTCCAATAGTCAATGGCCCTGAGCACACTGACACTGACTGACGCTGACGCGTACAAATCAAATTCAGTTCACAACTCACTAAGAATTCTAGCGAAATGAAATTTGAACTTGAATCGAATCTGCAGTATAGGAATCATAATTAACTAGAATAATCTTTTTATATTCACATGTAAACCTTTGATTGCTACACAAAGGTTTTATATTCAAATTTCATCGCATGCTCGCGATATTGCTCGCAATGTGAATTCAATGCACACAATTCGCTGCTGCTGCTGCTGCCATGGCTGAATGGTTAGTGCAATGTTTGAGAATGATTTTGGCCCAGGTTCATATCATGGGTTTGATAATATGCTATATGGTACTGTTATTGAGTAACTTACTTAAGATAATCGATGACCCAGATAGGAATGATACAGCGAAGTTGAGTAAGCTCAGGACCAACACCCACTCTGTCAACCCAGTTTTATATCTTCTGCCTTGGCTAGATGCAACTTCATTATCACTATAGATAGCTCAGCTGGTAAAAGCAAGTCTCATTGCCACCGGAAATACTTTCTTGGGACAGACCTTTAGCAACCCCCTCATTCCAAATTGCCAGCATGGGTTCAGATCATAGAGTTAAAACTCTATGTTTCGGACACCACGGTAAAAAATGGAGGTCTCACCCAGTGGTTATAGGGGTTATGACACGGTCGATAGTCGACGCATTTCTTCAAGGGAGGCAACTCCGCATTTATCACGGCGATAGCGAGTGGTTTTTTTCTACAAACCGAATATCGGTCACTCGAATAACTACGGTCCAAATGGCCCAAATAGAAATAAAATGGGATCTAGTTACTAAAACTTAGTAACCTAGTGATCTTCACCCCCTTATGACATCGAGTAGAACTTGAATTTGAACGTAAGATTGGAGAAAACTTAAGTTATAAGAAGTACTTTGCCGGTTTTCCCTAGCCCTAAATAGAGGCCGTTGCGTTCGGGCCTCTATAATTGTGCAATAATGGCACTAACGCTCGTTGACAGAGGTGAAAAAATGCGTTCTGAAACCCTATTTCTATATTTTTGTTGCACGGCTTCTCTATTCAGAGTTGTGTAACTACAAGTCTAGTATACACATGCAAACGCATTTGTCAAACATCGGCGCGTAAGCCGAGAAATTAGCGCAACCACCAACAGCTGTGTTAATTTCCTATCTCGAGGCCAATTCTGGTGCGTCGACGGTTTGAAACGTACGTCCTTGAGGGCTCTAAGTATGCGCATTGAATAGGGTTATTTCTAAGCTTCCATTTAAACTGGGTATTGGGCCCATTTGTTCATGGTAGGCTTCAGAATCTACAAACAAGTGAAGTCACTTTTGCCCATGTCATAACCCATTTAAGGTTCAGGATCATTCATGGGCAGCCGAGTTTTGACGGGTGATGCGCAAGCAAATGGCTTAGGTTGACTAACCCCCAACCTGGAGCGATGATACTGCCACTCACATGCTGCTCCGCGCTAAGCCATAACTGGTGAAAAGACAAGTATTAAAAACCGGCAGATTCACCATATGCAATTACTATTATGATCACTGAAGGCGAACCTGGGAGTGCGCGATTCAAATAAAATGATTAGACTTTTGATACCAGGTGTATTTTTAGTATATTCTGATAAACAGGGTTATTAATAACATTACTGTGTATAAACTATAGGAGAACCTTCTCTAGATTTGCGTCATGAGGAACCAAAACAACGCAACCCGCTCGCTCGCCGCACAAAGCATTGTCCTTCACTCTTTTGTTCAGATTTCGACATGCTATTGCATTTGAGGGGACAACAGGTAATTATGTTTGACCAATAGGGTTGCGACTTGGTGGACTCGGTCCATTGAATTGTAATCAATGGCAGATTACGAAACTGCCTCTATAAGCTTTTATGAATGTTGTTTACTAATAGCCCGACGCTGTTGATCCAAGAAAAGGCAGATTTATATGACAGGATGACTGTACATCTAAACTTCCTCATGGCAGAGTATATAAACAGCAAGTTCAGCTGCAAATATTCATCACACCCGAACTCACTCAGCGATACAACGAGCAGACATCGGTAAGTAGGATAATGTAATTTCACGCGGACAACTTGAAGTCTTGATCCACAAAACCAGTTTTAATATAGAAATCACAAACTCGCAGGTCATGAGCAGAAAAACATAGATAAACAAGATAGAATAGCATAATTTTTATATGGATAACACTATTAAGGCAGAGTATTGTTTGCACAATGATCCGCAAGACAAATTACAATTATTATAAAAATCGTGAAATTACAGACTGCATGGCTGCTTGAAATGACCATTATAGAATCTAACTGATCAACTCAAACAGTCTCACAGGTTTTACATTTAGAAATATGAAAACTTGAAGAGGTGTAAGGGAAGAGTGATAATTTAAAAAAGCTCACACATTTATCCATACAACTGGAGTTTTTAATTCGAACCAGCTACTAATTCACAAATGTCCCTATTTTACCAGTATTGTTACATTTTCCTCTTTTCCGTAATCTAGAAGCTTTGATTAATTTGAGAAGTGTTTCGAGGTACTTTTGCCTTTTCTTATTCTCCGGATTTCATACCGATAGTAGCTCATCTGTAATGTAATAGGATTATTTCCCCTGCTAGGAATTTGGTAAGTTTGTGAACCGTTTACCTAAACACTCTGTTAAAATTTCTAACTACCAATTTGCGTGTCTTCCCACTGGTCGTTACACTCTCCATCTCATACAATTACAATACATTCACCTTGACTTTTCCATTTTTCAGAAGTCGATATGAATTCTCTGATCAGCGCAGCAATTGTGGCGGGTTTGCTGTCCGTTGCTCTAGGCAAGTAAATTTACCGATTGTAGAACACGTGTGTGTGTGTGTGCGTGCGTGCGTGCGTGTGTGTGTGAAGTTATACATTGTATAACCATACAAACTGCCACTGTGTGAACATAGGAACATTGGGTTCGGAAGGGGAGATAACTTTTTAACTTAACTTTTCTATAAGTGGGGACCCAACCTCCACTGCATGCCGAGAACCCATGCCGCCCCTCAGTATACATGGTAGTTGGGTTCTATGTAAGCTGTGTGTGACTGATTATGCATAAACAATATAAATCCAACTCAGATATGTACTTCCCTGCATGGGCAACTAGCTATAATATTTGTTTGTTGTTTAGGTTCTGACTATCTGGGTTGCTATGTGGATTCTGCTGATCGAGCTATGACCATGCGAAGAGTAGATGACCACACCTCAATGACTGTCAGAAAATGTCAAGCGATTTGTTTGAAAGATGGTAAGACGAGAGTCCGCTTGTTACTCTCCCATTTTGACCTGCAATCGACCAACTTGGCCCGTCATAGGTGATAGGATCTGCTAATTTGTATTTACCAAATTCACTTTTTGCTCGTCTATTACATCTTCACCGTGATGGTGAAGCTGCCGGGTTAAATATCTGCTTTTCACCAGTTATGACTTAGCATAAAGCACCGCGAGCTATAGTCAATATCAATGTTCCACCTCATAGTGAAGCTTTATTTTGTTTTGAGCTCATATATTCACAGCAGGAGTCTTTCACGACTGGGACCCGAGCAATGGTTTTTAAGATTGCGATCCAGCGCCCTGTCGCTGAGCTATCGCACTATCCCCGCTCTCCTAAAAGTCATAGACCAGTTGATATCAGAACTAAATGAAGTTTCCTGATGGTAACAAAACACCACGCATCGATTTGGTCAACACAGAACTATATAGGCCGATAGCAACTCCTGCATCAGGTAGAATTTAATTTCAGATATTTTTTTTGTCTTTTCAAATTCTACCTTTGCGCTTGGCCATCCTATTTAACGGACCACTTAAGCCTGTGGCTTGTTGGAATGGTAGGAGCTACAATGATTGTAAGGAGCGTGCTTATAGCAGTTGCTCACCGTGGCCTGCATTTCAACCCAGGTTTTCATGCATGATTGCATGCCCAGTTGTTTTAC
>Ga0224501_10003468_pt1 | contig 12399 bp, 20 predicted proteins | sample SF_Oct11_sed_USG_4_FD_169105 | JGI IMG/M metagenome (GOLD analysis project Ga0224501, IMG submission 169105) | Sediment microbial communities from San Francisco Bay, California, United States - SF_Oct11_sed_USGS_8_1 | ecosystem: Environmental > Aquatic > Marine > Sediment | place: USA... | reverse complement strand
GAGAACACCATGTCAGTCACCTATGAGACCGGCAAGACCGCCCGACTTGTTACCAAGTTCACTCTCCGCCCAGATGTTCTATTCAGATCAACTCTCACCTCCCCAATGAAGAACGCTAACATCATGTACAGACACAGTGGTGACATGAACCACTTCACTTGCCGACTGGAAGGTGTCATGGACAACACACCGATCACCAGTGATCTTCTCTGGGACATGCGCTCTGGAGTTGATTCTTCCATCGACCTCCGAACCCCATGGAAGAATGTGAAGGCTGAATTCAAGACCCAAGGTGACCTGACCAATCTGAGCAGCTTTGCCTCTGCCGAATGGGACAATGAGAAGATTGATGCTCGTCTGTCATTCAGCAAGACCCAAGGAACACTCACCGTAAACACCCCATGGAAAAACCTGAATGCCGAGTTCGAGCACACCGGAACCCTGGAAAACTTCCAGACCAAGGCATCTCTGTCCTGGGAAGCCGGCAAGCAGATCTCAACCGATGTTGAGTGGAGCAACAGACCCACCCGCGCCGGATCCCTCAAGATCATGACCCCATGGAGAAACATGAGCATGAACTACAGAGGCCAAGGAACCATCACCAACCACTCATCCACCACCTCTGTGTCTTGGGAGACCGGAAAAACCATCACCATGGAGACCAAGTTGGATCTCGAAACCCAGAACTGTGCTGAGCTGAAGATCGCTACCCCATGGAAAACTGTATCTGCCAAGTATGACCATACTGGTAACCTCCAGAACTTTATGACCACTGCCTCGGCCTCATGGGAAGCTGACAAGATTGTCTCAGGTGAAATCTCTTGGACCAATGATGCCAGACGTTCAGGATCTATCAAGATCAAGTCCCCATGGAGAAACCTCTCTGCCACCTATGCTGGACATGGCAACCGCATGAACTATGACACCACCACCACTGTGTCCTGGGAAGATAATAAGACCATCACTCTTGAGGCCAAATGGAACCTTGAGACTGAGATCTCCACTGACATCAAGCTGAACACACCGTGGAGAGCAATCACTACTTCCATGACCCACACCGGCAACATGAAGAACTTCCGAACTGTAGGCGACTTCTCTTGGGAGTCTGGAAAAATCATCACCGTCGAGCTCGAGTCAGCCCTCGCTGCTGAGAGAAGCCTGGTCACCTTCAAGGTGACCAACCCATGGAGGAATATCTCCGCTTCCTGCAGTCACAGTGGTGTGCCAACTAATTTCCAGTCTACCATCTCTGCTACCTGGGATCAGGACAAGACCATCAGTGTAGACACCAGCTTCGACATCACCAATGGCGTCAAGGTTGAGAACAAGATCACCAGCCCATGGCGTAACTTGTCCTTCCAGATGGCCCACTCCGGCCCATGGACCAACATGGAGAACGAGCTGGAGTTCTCTTGGGAGACTGGAAAGACCATCAAGTCCAAGTTCAACATGGATGTGAAGAACTACTCAGGAGAATGGTCACTTGATACCCCATGGAGAAACATGGATGTCAAAGCCCAGTACAGTGGCACCATGGAGAAATTCACCTACACGATTGATGTTCACTTCGACCGATCCATGCCAACAGCTAAGACCACCACTACCTTATTCCTCAATCAAAAGCAGCCAGAGTTCAGATTCAAGGCACTTACCCCATGGAGAAATGTTGAGTTCAACGGCCGACTCCAAGGTGACTTGACCAAATTCAGCGCCGAGACAGACTTCTCCTGGGAAGACGACAAGAAGGTCTCCGCCCAAGCAAGCTTCTCTCTTGAGCCAATGAGTGGAAACTGGAAGATCACCATCCCTGGCAGAGTTGTAGCATCTTCATTCTCTCATACTGGATCCCGTACCAACATGTCCACTCGCGCTAACTTCAGCTGGGACTCCGACAAGGAGATCAGCTGGGAATCCAACGTTGACCTGCGATCAGGCTACAAAGCGGATGCTAAGCTGGCTACCCCATGGAAGACTTTCACCACTGAGATGAACCACAGAGGAGATTTCACCGACATGACCAACACATTCGAGTTCAGCTGGGAGGCGACCAAGAAGGTCTCTACCAATCTCGCATTCAAGCTTGAAGGCTTCAATCTGGACACAACAGTTAACGTTAAGACTCCATTCACTGAGAACATTGAAGCTACCATTCTCCACAAGTTTGGAGATGAATGCTCCACCGAGGCCAAGCTGTCCTGGGCTCCCAACAAGAAGATTGACCTCTCTGCCAAATTCAACCTGGTCACCCCATACACAGGCACAGTCTCCCTTAAGACCCCATTCTACAAGGATATCTCAGCCAAGTATGAGCACTCTGGTGACATGAATGAATTTACCAACTTGCTCGAGCTCGACTGGACCAACGACAAAATCGCCATCACTGCTTCCAAGACCTACACATCTGCCAAGTTCACCCTCGAGCAGCCATTCACTGGAACCATAACCGCTGAGGTGAAGAATGCCCTGAACTGGGACAACTGGGAGGCAGAGTTCAACCATGGAGAAGAGAAATTCACCGGTATGGCTGTTGGAGAGACTGCTGAGGGCTACAAGGGCAAGCTTGTCTTCACCACTCCCTTCGCTGGCTGGAAGACACTCAGTGCTGAGATAGAGCACACTGGAACCGCCACCAACTTTAAGAACATGATTGAGCTGAAGAAGCAGGCTATGGCAATCAAGTCTGACATGGAGTTCAACATGGCCAACAACAAGATCCAGCACTCAGTTGAGGTTACCGCTGGCTCCACCGACGTAAGTTTCAAGTTACCACATTGTGTGTGTTAACCAGCAAGTTTAGATATACCCGTTATTCTTTCGACCTCATGCTATCATTGTAGTATTTTTCATTGCCTCTGTAGAAATATGAATGGAACGCTGAGTACACCACCTCTGACAAGGAGTTCACTGCCAAGCTTATGGCTGCCAAGAACGACAAGAGGTTTGGTGCTGACATCAATGCATCCGTGGAGTACAAGAAATACAAGGTTGAGGGCACCAGCGCAGTCACCGTGTCCACCCCGTTCGCTGGATTTGAGGATAACAAGTTTGAGGCCAGCGTGTCCTACTCCCTGAGGATGCTGGAGTTCCAGGCTACTGGTTACTTAGGATCTGCTGCCAACACCAAAAAGTTTGAACTGTTTGCCAAGAATACGAGCACTGCCACCCGGACCAGTGCCACTGCTTATATCAAGTCAGACCTGATGAGGTATGTAATAGATCTGCTCAGGCACAAAATTGATAAACAGGACTCTTATTCTATCCAACTAGTCTTGTAGTTTTCTCTCACCATATTGTTTTTATAGTGAGGAAGAGAGCAGCATGACCTTAGACTTCAATATGGAGGGAGACCGAACCATCATGACCTTCCAGAATGATCTTAAATTCGCCCCAGCTCTCTACACTGACATGAAGCTGGATGTGACTCACAGCCGAACCAGCACTGACTTCAACCACGCTGGATCACTCGAGTTGACCTGCAGCAAGGGAGCTAAGAAGCTGGTCTGGAATGCTGGCAGCAACCACTACATGTGCGAGACTGGCATGACTTTCACCATGCTGGGACAGCAGAAGTTCACCTTTGCCCACAAGGTAGGATCTTATGCTGTTCTGTGTGTGGCTTTAGCTAGTTATGCCATACCTGTCTCCTTGTTAATGACTTTGAACTTAACTCTATATGTTTAACCTTACAGACCACATGGACCTCCTCTTATAACAAGATGGAGCACGACATGACCTTCAAGAGCAACATTGACAGCTTCACCATGCCAGAGGACAGTCAGTTCAAAATGATGTACGACTTCACTCTGCCCAAAAAGACTGTGTCTATCACCATGTTCAATGAGCCAAGCAAGCCATTCGACCTGAAGGCTGAGATGCAGATGGACAGCAACATCAGCGTTATGGCTGAGTTGACCACTCCCATTACCCAGATTTCCTTCATCAAGGTTGAAGCTGATGTTGTCAAGGCTCAGCAGCCATGGGCTGTTACCTTGAAGGGAAAACTCAATGACCAGGCATTCACCGCCAACGGTGAGTAAGCTGTGACAAGGTCAAATGCTCTACAAGCTAATGCTTTAAGCTTTTAGTTCTGCCATGGGAAGTGGCTTTGCTTTAGTTAGCTGCATCGATAGATTAAACAAAAAATTGCTTTTCCAGGAAACCTGAAGGTGAACGGAGTTGAAGATGTTGAGGGCAACCTGAAATTCTCTTCCCCAATCCCTATGTTTGAGGATCTCCAGATGACCTTCAAGAACGCTCGCCTGCAGAACCAGTGGAGACCAAACATGTCCCTCCAGTGGGCCAGTGACAAGAGAGTTGAGCTTAGCGGAACTTTCCTGTGGACCAACCAATACAAGGCTGCCATTGATCTCAGCACACCATTCGAGAGGTAAGTTTCTTCACTGTGAGTGATGACTCTTTTTATTTTCTTGAGATGCAAAACTCTGTTGGACTATATAAAAAGCTCACGCAGTACTTTTATCTGCACAAATAAAACCTTTTCGATAGAATTGGTCTGTGGTTCACTGGGGTTCATTTTTGACATGTCTTTTAGCATGAGAAGCATGACTGCTGATGTGTCTGTCTCCAAGACCTCTGACAAGCTGACCACCTCCCTTGAGTTCAAGACCAGCAAGATGGCTGAGAAGATGTCAGCTAATCTGATGTTCAGTGGAGCCAGTAAGACCGCCTCCGTGACTGTCAGCTCTCCATTCGAAATGCTCAGGTAAATAATGTAAAGAAATGTGTCCAAGCATTAATGTGTCAATAACTCCTGGTAACGGACTTCTTTTACATATTGTATAATTTTTGTCTACTGTAGGACCTTTGAGATGTCTGCTGCCATGACCCCACGCCTTTCCGTCATCATTGAGCGAAACGGACAGAACCTGTTCCAGCTGAGAGGCAATGGACAGTACGCCAACTGGCAGAGCCACTCCCTGGATGTTGAGATCACCTATCCATTCCTCAACAAGTACATGAGAATCAAGGTATGATGTGCGCTGTTTTTCAAGATTTGTTTCGGTAAAGAAATCCTACTTCGATGATACCGTTTAGCATTCATTTGTGCGTCTTGACCTTGAAGATTCTTGATCTTTTAGGTTAACAATGATCTCAGCCTTGAGTCCGACAAGACCATGTCCTCTGATATGGAGTTCGAGTACACCAAGGGCAAGACCGTTACTTTCAAGTTTGACATGACCACCCTCAGCTCGACTAAGCTGGATGTGCAGATCATGACACCATTTGAGAAGTTTGAAAAGACCAGATATAGCCTCCTGTACACCGGAAGCCCTGAGCAGTGGACAGAAAACACAGAGTTCGAGTTCTACTATGGCAAGGTGTGTAATAACCCCTTACTCACATAGACTCAAGAATTGTTTCTTCTGTCTACCTCATACCTCTCTCCTTGGTGTGATTTTCTTGGACTGGATATAAGATCCAAAGTTTCTGTTGTAGATCGTCACTCGCACTACCTTTGGAATGACCAATGGCATCACCTGGCACCAGACCGTCACCGGTTCAATGAGGAACGGCGTCAAGGATTTCACCCTTAACAAGGACTTTGTCTTCAGCGGTGATCTGGATAACTTCAGCGTCGAGGCTTCCCTCAAGGGAACTAGCATGCCCGAGCTTAGCTTTGAATCCAAGTGGCAGCGCGCCCAGACAGGCCTTACCTTCAAGGCTACTTTCAACCAGTACAATGCCGAGTACACCCACACCGGACCAATGACTGACTTCACTTGCACATGGAAGATCGTCAAGAACACAGAGTAAGTTTGTGTTGCACTTGTCAACAGTTTCTCCGAGATAATAGTAGATGTACTTTAATGTCTCACCTCCCCTTCACATGGGCATTGTGCTGCGGACAATACAAATAGCCATTACCATCATCTGTTAATTATGTATTTTCTCATTAAAGGGCCTACAATGGTACCTGGAGCTTTAAACTGGCTGACAACAAGGTCAACGTCTCCACCCGCATCAGTACCCCAACGTCCGAAGCCCTCACCCTGAATCTGAGTGGCAACTATCGCAAGGCCATGTTCAACGCTTACACCCTCGCTGCCAATGGCAAAAAGCAGAGCCTGACCCACCAGTTCGACCACCGTGCCATGCCATACACGTAAGTGCTAATTACTGTCTTATTCCCTTCTCTAACGATACCTAGCAGAGGTTTTGCCATTATGCACGACTCTTAGCCCCTCATCGGGTAATGGAAACATGTGTTTATTGTAGCTCCAAGACTGTTATTACCGTAAATAATGCTGTTTACGGCGAAGGAAGCTATTCTCTGCAGAAGGATGATGCCGAGTTCACCATCAAGGGCAGCGACTCCAAGGTTCTGGTCGCTCTCCAGGTTGCCAACAAGCTTAACGCTGATGAAGAGTACACCCCAAGCGTCACCCTGACACTTCCAGAAAACAAAATCTATGAGTTCGATGGATTGTACAAAAATGTTGGAGAGGGCCGTGTACGTGACTTCAAGCTCCACCTCAATGGACCACGCGGACTCCCAACCTCTGTCAACTTCAAGTTCGATTTCAGGTATGTGCAATGGTTCTCACTCACCAATGGTCTTTCCGAAACGCTTGCTCCTTGAGCCACATTCTCAGTTGATTGCATGTTTGTCTTATTTGATGATTTCTGATTTTCAGAACTGCAAGCAGCCAGTTTGTGCCCATGGATGCAGCTTTCTTCCTGTCCTACACTGACCGAAATGGCAGCGAAACCCAGCTCGTTGACCTGAAGGCTGATATCGGAAACGACCACGCTGCTTTCACCTTCAACGCTCCAAAACCCATGAAGTACAGCATTGACTTCTCTGTCAACACCAGAGGCCAGAGCGGAGAGATCGTCGCTAACTGGGACACCCGTGCTGATGACAAGAACTTCAAGATGACCTTTGAGAACAAGCTTGTCTCCTACAGCGCTCGCACCAAGTCCTACCTTGACATTGACATTGTCTACCGGGGAGTTTCCCGAGGATTCACCAGTGACCTCGACTGGAAGACTAACTCTATCAACCACAAGTTCACTGTTGGTACGTATTCCTAACTGTGACCGTAAGAATCCACTATATTGTATTGAAAGTTGGTTTCCAGAATAGATTATATGATGTATTTTAATGTTTAATATTGTTCATGTGTTGTCTTTTTAGATTACAATGGCAAGCAGGTTGGTTACAACCTGGCTGTGAGCCACGAGAGCGGATGTGTTGGATCCGTCGAGCTGATCACACCATTCAGAAATGTCAAGGGCACCTGGAACCACAAACCAGCTGATTTCTTTGACATTGAGTACGCTTTCTACTGGGATTCTGCCAACGATGCCACCAAGAAGGTTTCTGCTCACACCACTCTGAAGGAGACTGCCACCAATACCTTTGAGCTGACTACCTCTGTTTCTCACCCTGCCCTAAACAAGGTACAACTAACACCTAAATCGCTGCGCGTGTTCATTTAAATGATAGGAAAACCCTAATTTTAAATAAGAGTGGATTGAAATGCTATGACACTAATATGTGTGGTCCGAAGACATAATTTAACTATTTTTTCGGACCTGCTACAACGTTTATTTATATCCCCTGATCTCTTCTTTAGGATCTCGTTCTCACCAAGGTGTTTGCCTATAACACCGACACTGTCAGGCTCTCCTACAAGTCCACCATGTCCTACTCTGCTGACTCCAGCAAGGACATTGTGTTCGAGACCATCCTGGAGAAGAATGGCAAGTGGGGAGTTGAGCTAAAGCAGCTATACAACAACATTGATATGAAGCTGGGTACTGAGTTCACCAAGGGCAACAACGCTGCCATTAGCAATATGCTCATGTCTTACAAGGATAGCACCGGCAGTATGAAGAAGATGGGACTGCGTACCTCTTATAACCTTGACTCCAACACCTACTCAATTGAGGTAAGACATTCACCTGCTCCTTTTGTTAAATTAGCGCACAAAGGCTAAAATGTAGTGCTTTGGTACCAATCTTTGATTGTCCAGTGCAATTGAATATTTGTTTATCATTAATTTTTAAAATGTTATGTTTTTTACAGCTAACCACCCCAATCAAGACTATCAAGTTTGAGTCCAAGACCACCATTGGTGAGACCACCAACATCGTCCTGACAGCCACTGTTGACAACAAGGCCTACAAGACCACCATCAGCTACAAGCCGACCAACTCCTACATGATGGTCAAGGTTAACTTTGACCCAATGGATGCCAGGAACAACATTGAGTTTGAGGCCATGAAGCTTTCGAAGGGATACCAGATGAAACTTATCAAGCAACAGAACGGTGAGGTGATCACTGAGGGACTTGCTGCCATCAGCATGAACGAAAACAAGACCATCAATGGAAAGCTGTACTGGAACCCAACCCTCTACTCCGAGGTCAAGGTAAGCTACAGTTTGTAAAAGTCAATTCAAAGACAAACATTCTTTCTCATCATGCGATATGTAAAAACGCAGATGGGGCAGGTCATCCAGGTATGCAGACCAATGAGGGTATAGACTTGTGATTTTTATATGAACTTTTGCTTTTCAGACCAAGATTGATGACCTGAAGTCTGAGCTCAAGCAACTTGTCAAGGACATGCACATCGCTTCCAAGACCGAGGTGACTCGCAAGACCAACTCCCTCCAGCTCGGTAACGACTTTGAGCAGATCATGCCAGTCCACAGCCAGGAGATGGAATCTATCTCTGCTGACTACCAGAAGGCCACTCGCCAGTTCAACCGTGCCTACAACCAGGACGTGATGCTGATGAAGACCACCCACGAGGCCACTGCTGTGTATGTCGATGCCATCCGCGAGGAGTTTGAGGTTCTTAAGGAGAAGACCATCACTTTCTATGAGAACGTCATTGAGCCAAGACTCACCAAGATGGGAGAGAAGGCCCAGACCCTCCGAATGCAGCTTGACACTCAGCTGAACAAGATCGAGATGGAAATCAATGCTCTGTCCACCACCATGGCCAGCAAGTGGCTCGGTAAGCTTGCCTTTCACTCGTCCAACCTAACATTGCCAGCTATATTCCAGACAGACTGACCTGTAATTGTTTGCTGATCAGAGCTATCAAGTTTAGATTGCATTATAATTGCTTGTTTCCACTTGCAGACCAGACCGAGATCATCAACCAGTCTGTTGAGGCTGTCACTGAGCTGATCCAGGTTTACATTGACCGTGTTGCTGAGTTCATCAACCAACACCCATCAATGGAGTCTCTTCGCACCTTCCACGCCAACACCATGGATAAGTTTAACACCTACAGCGACATCGCTTACAACAAGGTCTCTGGAATGTCCTCCGCTGCTCTGTCCGGCAGCCAGAACTATATCAATGGTCGCCTCGCCACCGTTGTCTCCTCCGAGACCTTGCAGGAGGTTGGGTCCACCCTCATGAACAAGCTGCAGTTCTACTACCAATACTATGACGTAGCCGACCACGCCAAGATGTTCATGCAGCACTCCAAGAATGTAGCCGCTGAGTACCTGAATGACTACCTGACTCACTCTATCGACCACATTCTCAATGATTTCAAGGTACAATATTTGTCATTTACCATTCATACGTACATGAAAAGTGATACTGCAGTTTGTCCTGATGTTTTGATTTGCTGTTATAGTGTATGCATTCATAGACCTTTTTTAATGAGTAGATGCTCTCTTATTACAGTGGGTTGCTTATGAGCCAGAGCAGGGACGCATCGAGTTTGAGCTCACCATCCCAACTCAGTTCGGTGACATAGACGTTGCCCAGATCAAATCTGATCTCACCAAGAGAATGGACGCTGTTGTCAAGCACATGGCCAAGTACCACTTCAACATGAGAGAGATCTTCTACATGTACAAGCCAACTAGCCTGGGAGAGTTTCTGCCACCATACACTGGTAAGCAGACCTCTCACTCTTGAGCACATATTATATGATTGTGTTTCATCCATGTCTTTGTCTAGCCCTTGTGGTGGGATGCTGTGTCCTCACAGTCATCTCTTGCTTGTAGCTCACGCTATGATTGCTGGTCAGCACATCAGAACCTTCGATAGACGTCACTACGACTTCTCCAGTGGCTCCTGCAGCTACATCCTCGCCCGAGACTTTGATGATGGTAATTTCACCGTCACTGTCAACTATGATGGAGCTGAGCAGAGCCTGACTGTCCACTCCAACGGCATGGTCATTGACATCCAGCAGGACAACACCGTCAAGCAGGATGGAGCCAAGATTGAGCTGCCAGTTCAGTTTGTTAACACCACCATCACTCGCCTTGGACACAAGGTCATCATCAACAGCAAGCTCGGAGTGGAGGTTGTCTGCGATAATGAGCACGGGCTTTGCACTGTTGAGATGAGCGGATTCTACTTCGCCAAGACTGGAGGTCTGTTCGGAACCTACAACAATGAGCCTCTGGATGACTTCACCACCAGCAGCAACAAGAATGAGACCGATGTCAGCCGATTCACCAACACCTGGGCCCTCAGCCGATGCAATGCCGAGAACGTCGCCCAGACCTTCACCCCAATTGAGGGAACCAAGGAGTACACCGCTTGCGCCGCTCTGTTCAAGGATGCCAGCAGCCCATTCGTGCCATGCTTCTCCGTGGTCGACCCAACCAATGCCTTCCACAAGTGTGTCAATGACATGAGCATGAGCGTCACCAGCAAGCACGCCACCGGACCATGCAAGGCTGCCAAGATGTATGAGACTGAATGCAAGATGGCCAAGGTTATGGTTGAGGAGCCAGCTCAGTGTGCCAGATGCGACATCGGTGTTACCACCATTGAGAAGGGAGCCACTCAGCAGCTGCCAGCCACTGTTACCGCTACCGATGTTGTCTTCGTCGTTGAGGAAAAGGGCTGCAACAGAAACACTGACTCCAAGCTTCCACAGCTCACCAAGCTCATTGATGCTTCCCTCAAGCAGAAGCGATTCACAGACATCAGATTCGGCCTCGTAGGATTCGGTGGAGATGGAGTACATGACCCTGCCCACGTTCACACAATCAACAGCATGGAGTTCGCTTCCGAGGCTGACATCCACAGAGGCACCGAGATGCTCCGATATGGAAGTAAGCCGCATAAATTTATTGCTCATACTTGGATGTGAAAACTAAAAGCATCGAACAGCCTTTGTTTCGAAGCACTCCGCAGGTGTTATGATGTGCCTAATTTATTCTTTCTTTTTCTAGATGGTGACAACAAGGATGTGTTTGAGGCCGTTGACTTCGCTGCCCAGTATCCATTCAGAGCTGGAGCTGCTAAGATAATTGTGCTCATTCCATGCAGCGATTGCAGCGAGTCACACCTCTCTTACAGATCTCTCGTCAGCAGACTCAACAATGAGGACATCACTGTCCACCTCATGAACGACTTTGCCTTCGAGCTGACTGAGGATAGCAAGAACGCTCCTACCAACTACCTGTTCGGTAAGTGTCCCTCTATCTCATTGTGACTCACGAGCTTTTCATAGAAGCCTCGCAAACGCTGAAGCTAGTCGATGTCATATTGATTGATGTCTTTGCTGCAGGTATGGACAACAAGGCTGTCTTCTCTATGAAAGATTCCAAGGTGATGAAGGGTAACACCAAACTGCTTGCCTCCACCATCAAGCCAAAGGATCAGTGCTCGTACCTGGCGCTGGCCACTCAAGGCACAGTCTTCGATCTCAACATGATGACCAAGCAGAGATCGTACATTGCCAAGTCAATGCAGACCGTCTTCGCTGGACGCCTGGCTATGACCCAGACACCATCCAAGTGCCAGATCTGCACATGCGAGTACTCTGATGTCTTTGATATGCCACGTACTGTGTGCAAGAGATGTTAAGCCAAAGGAACAAACCAGACTCTAACCTTAACTGGCTCAGATATTATCAATGCATGACTTGAAAATTTTAGTTTTACAATGATTTTCGATACTTCTTTTCATAATTTTTTCCCGAAAATGCATGCTACCTTTCTGTTGTAACAAGTTATAATGCAATCACAGTCTTACTACTAATCATTTGTCTACAATAATAAACTTTGAAAAATAATTCACCACCGCAGGTCAGGTAGAGTTATGTGGTAACTGAGCAGTTGGCCCAGTTATCACAAGCCAATACAAAGAAATCAAGTCAATAATAGTTGTCTCCACCTTAAAGAAAACAGTGAACCTACTGACAAAACATATAACAATTCAACAGAGAACTGTTGCAGGTCATGACCGTAACAAGTCAGGTGGCTCGGCACCGAAGAGACGCTGGGCCAGGTGGGGGGGGAATACTGATCACCCAGCGACCTCTTGCCCTGATCCTTTGAGATTCCGTTCCCTTGGGTCCCCTCAAACGGTAGAGCATAGCCTTGACATTGTGCCTAAACCTCCAACAGAATTCTTTTATACTTGTATTTCTGTGGCTGTG